>Ga0105046_10002941_pt1 | contig 26975 bp, 23 predicted proteins | sample MAT03_FD_78385 | JGI IMG/M metagenome (GOLD analysis project Ga0105046, IMG submission 78385) | Freshwater microbial communities from Lake Fryxell liftoff mats and glacier meltwater in Antarctica - MAT-03 (megahit assembly) | ecosystem: Environmental > Aquatic > Freshwater > Ice > Liftoff... | reverse complement strand
TTAAGCCAAGCAGCGCCGATGGTACTCCGGTCGAGAGACCGCGGGAGAGTAGGCCGATGCCGGCACCTTGGGAAGCCCCCGTCACCGATCCTCAACGGATCCCGGTGGCGGGGGCTTCTGTGTGTCATGGCCCCGCGATCAACTCGTCGCCAATCTCCACCACCGCCGACAGTACGATCGCGAGGTCGTCGTCTGTCGTGCGATGATTCACATGCGCCACGCGTATCGCGAAGCGTCCCGCAATGCAGGTACTCGACGGAACCGCGATGCCGCGCTCCTGCACACGAAGCAGCAACTCCTGGTTGAGTGCATTCAACGACGCATCGTCGCGTGAGTCCGCCCGATACCGAAAGCACACGATGTTGAGCGGGACCGGCGCCAGCAATTCGAGCGAATGGTGCGCATCGACCGCGTCAGCAAAGCGTTGTGCCTGCCGCACGTTCTGTTCGATGATGCGCCCAAGTTTCGCCACGCCATCAGCCTGGAGCTGCATCCACACCTTGAGCGCCTTGAAGCCGCGCGTCAGGTCGAGACCGCGGTCGGCGAAGGACACGCCTCCGGCACTGACCCCACGGCTGGTCTCCGCGAGGTACGATGCGGTCGAGCGGAACGTGTCGTGATTGACCGCGGCATCGCGAATCAGCACGCAGGCGCACTCGAACGGCATCGCGCCCCACTTATGCAGGTCGAAGGCGATCGAGTCGGCGTGTTCCAAGCCGGCGACCTGATGGCGCAGCGACGGCGCGAGCGCGGCCAGTGCGCCGAAGGCACCATCAACGTGAAACCACAGGGACTCTTCACGACAGAGCGCGGCAATCGCCAGCAGATCGTCCGTCGCGCCGGTGTTCACCGTTCCTGCTGTCCCCATCACACAGAAGGGATCGAGGCCGCTCTGCCGGTCGGCCTCGATCAGGCCGCTGAGTGCCACGAGGTCCATCTGGTACGCCGCGTTGACCGGCACGCGGCGGAACGCGCGATCCCCAAGGCCGAGCCATTCGGCCGCCTTCCGTGCCCACCCATGGGTTTCCACCGAGCCATAGAACACCAATGGCTTCGCTGACGGCTGGTCTGGCCACTGCTGCAACCCGTGTTCTCGCACCGTGCCCCCACGGGCCCGTACCGCGGCGAATCTCGCGACACCGAGGGCGTGGGTGTTCGCAGCGGTTCCGCCGGTCACCAGCAGCCCGCCTGCCTCAGGAATGCCCATCAGCGCGGCCAGCCAGCTGACCACCTGCCGTTCCACCATCGGCGGCGCGTGGTTGAAGCCCGCCAGGTGCGGATTCATACCGGCGGCGAGCATTTCTGAGAGCATCGCCAATGGCGTTCCCTGACCCTGCACCCATCCGAAGAAACGAGGGTGCCAGTTCCCGTTTCCGTACGGGAGGATGTGCGAGCGAAAGCGGGCATATGCGGCGTCCGCGCCGATTCCTTCGAACGGAGCCGGTTCGTCGAACAGCAGTCGCATCGTTGTCGGGATCTCCTGCCAGGCCGGCCGATGAGTCAACGACGATTGCACGTCGAGCATGTCGTCCATCATGCGATGTCCCAACTCGCGGAGCTTCGCCCATTCCTCAGGCGATGCAGGATCGAACGACTCACTTTCGCCGAACGGCGGCGGCGGCGGTACAGGCACGGACACGGTCATTCGGTAAAATGGACCCGCTCGCGATACGGCGGTACCGCCGCCGCGCGACATCATCGGCATCCTGCGGGGATGGCAACTATCCCCTTTTTTCTGGAGTGAATCCGTGACGGTCCTGACTAGCCAGTTTCCCGCTGCTGCCCTTAAGATCAAAGAGATGCCGAACGTCGATCGTCCGCGCGAGCGGCTCCGCAGTCTTGGCGCACAAGCGTTGAGCACCACCGAGCTGATCGCCACGGTGCTCGGCTCCGGTGGGAAGGGGGCATCGGCGCTCGCGTGTGCGCAGCTTGTGCTCGAGCAGGCCGGTGGTTCGCTCGGACGGCTCGGCTCCATGCCGTTGGCAGCGATCACTCGAGTGCACGGGGTAGGACGGGCCCGAGCCACAGCGGTGCATGCGGCGCTCGAGCTCGGCCGGCGTATGACGGGTGAAGCGCGTGAGGCCGGTGTGCCGCTTCGCGGTCCCCGCGACGTGGTGGCGGTGTTTGCGCCGCGGTTGCAGGACGCACCGGTGGAGGAGTTTCATGTGGCGATCCTCGACGCGCAGCACCGTCTTGAACGCGACGTGCTGATCACGCGGGGATTGTTGAACTCCTCACTGGTGCACCCGCGGGAAGTGTTTCGGGAAGCGATCGCCGAGCGTGCGGCGGCGGTGATTCTGGTGCACAATCATCCGAGTGGCGACCCGACGCCGTCGGCGGAAGACCGGGCAGTAACGGAACAGCTGGTGGCGGCCGGGCGCTTGCTGGATATCCCGGTTCACGACCACATCATCGTGGGACGTGGACGGTACGTGAGCTTTGCGGAGGCAGGCCTGCTGTGACGACGATCGCGCTGCACGAGATGATCCCCGGGTTCGGGCCGAGTGCCGATGTCTCCTATGATCGGCTCGACCACGAGTTGCTCGTGCGCGCGTACAAGTTTTCCGACGTCGCGCATGCGGGGCAGGTCCGCCACTCCGGCGAACCGTATGTCTCGCACTGCGTCGAAGTCGCGCGGATTCTGGCCGACCTTCAGCTCGACACGACGACCGTCGCCAGCGGCCTGTTGCACGATATCGTCGAAGACACCGACATCACCGTCGAGGATGTCGAACGCGAGTTCGGTTCCGAAATTGCGCAGATCGTCGATGGTCTGACGAAGATCGCGAATCTGCCGCTCTCGTCGCGCGAAGAGCGGCAGGTCGAGAACTACCGGAAGCTGCTGCTCTCGATCGCCAAGGATGCCCGCGTCATTCTGATCAAACTGGCCGACCGTCTGCACAACATGCGGACGCTCGACTATCTCGCTCCCGAAAAGCGCCGTCGCATCGCCCAGGAAACCCGTGATCTGTACGCGCCGCTCGCCCATCGCTTTGGTATGGCGAAGGTGCGGTGGGAGTTGGAAGATCTGGCGTTCAAGCATCTCGAGCCCGAGGCCTACAAGACGCTGGCGAAGCTCGTCGCGGCAAAGCGCGCGGAACGCGAACAATTGATCGCGCAGATGCGCGAGCCCCTCGAGAAGCGGCTGACCGACGCCGGCATCGCCGATGTCGAAGTCACCGGTCGACCGAAGCACCTGTGGTCGATCTACAAGAAGATGCAGCAGCGCGACCGGCCGTATGAGGACATCTACGATCTGTTGGCGATTCGCGTGATCGTACCGAACGTGCTCGAGTGCTATCACGCGCTTGGCGTCATTCATGACGGCTGGACGCCGGTGCAGGAGCGTATCAAGGACTACATCGCGCAGCCCAAATCCAACGGCTATCAGTCGCTGCACACGACGGTGTTCGGCCCGGGGCGTCAGCTGTTCGAGATTCAGATCCGAACGCGTGACATGCACCGGACGGCGGACTTCGGCATCGCCGCGCACTGGCTGTACAAGGAGTCGTCACGCAGCGCCGATGACTTGGATCGGCAGCTGGCATGGTTCCGCCAGGTACTCGAGTTGCAACTCGATGCGGAGACCCCCGGCGAGTTTCTCGAGTTCCTGAAGCTCGACCTGTATCAGGACGAAATCTTCGTCTTCACGCCCACGGGCGACGTCATACAGCTGCCGAAAGGCGCGACGCCCCTCGACTTCGCGTTTGCCGTGCACACGCAGGTCGGTGCGCACTGCGCCGGCGCCAAGGTGAACGGCCGCATCGCGCCGCTGTCACGCGAACTCAAGAATTCGGAGACGGTCGAGATCTTGACCAATCCGAACGCCAAGCCCAGTCGTGACTGGCTGTCGCACGTGCGTACGGGGCGTGCACGGCACAAGATCCGACAGATGCTGCGGCTCGAGGAGCGCTCCTCGGCGATGCGGCTCGGGCGCGAGATCATCGAGCGCGAGTTGCGTCGTCGTCGGCTGCCGAAGATCGATGACAGCGGCCTGCAGCCGGTCGCCAAGCTGCTGAAGCTGAAGGATGCGACGCAACTGATCGCCTCGATCGGTGCCGGGGACGTACACGTCATGCAGGTGCTGAAGGCGCTGCACCCGGACCTCGAAACGGCCGAGCCGGTGCAGAAGCAGAGCACACTCGAACGCATCGTGGATCGGGTGCGCGGTACCGGCAAGGGCATCCGTATTCAGGGCGCGGACGGGCTGCTGGTGCGCTACTCGCAGTGCTGTCAGCCCGTGCCCGGCGACAAGGTGGTGGGGTATGTCACGCGTGGACGCGGCGTGAGTATTCATCGGGGCGATTGCCCGAACCTGCTGCTGTTGGCGCACGAGCCGGAACGTCGTCTCGATATCGACTGGCACGAGATGGCCGGGGAACGGTTCACCGTCCGTCTGGCCATGGAAGGCAACGATCGGCGTGGGCTTTATGCCGATGTCGCGGCGGCGGTGAGTGCCACCGGCACGGACATCAAGAGCCTCGAACTCAAAACGACCGACGGGCGCGTCACGGGCTCGGCGATGGTCGAAGTGGAGAATCTGGCGCACCTGGAACGCATCATGAAGGCTGCGCGGCGCGTGAAGGGCATCGCAGCGGTCTCCCGACGCGAGAAGATCACGGCCGAGGAGTAAGCGGCAGGCGTGGTCCGAGGGGCGAGGAGCGCTACCCGAACAAAAGCCGATGCCGCTATATTGGAGGAATGTCAGCTCCATTCCGACTTCAGAGTCCGTTCGCGCCCGCCGGCGATCAGCCCCGCGCGATCATCGAGTTGTCCGAGGGGCTGGCCCGCGGCGACCGCTTCCAAACGCTCCTCGGCGTGACCGGGTCCGGTAAGACGATGACGATGGCGAACGTGATCGCGCAGTGGGGGCGACCGACGCTGGTGCTGTCGCACAACAAGACGCTCGCGGCGCAGTTGTACGGCGAGCTCAAATCGTTCTTCCCGACGAACGCCGTCGAGTACTTCATCTCGTACTACGACTACTATCAGCCGGAAGCGTACGTCCCCTCGAGCGACACGTTCATCGAGAAGGACGCCAGCATCAACGAGGACATCGATCGCCTGAGACTGCGTGCGACGTCCTCGCTGATGGAGCGCGATGACGTGGTCATCGTCTCGACGGTATCCGCCATTTATGGCCTCGGCGACCCCGTGTCGTATCGCGAGCGAATGGTGGCGTTGTCGCGCGGACAGACGATCGCACGCGACGACATCCTCCGCGCACTCGTCGGCATTCAGTATCTGCGCAATGACGTCGCCTTCGATCGTGGAACGTTTCGCGTGCGTGGTGACACGGTGGAGATTTATCCGGCCTATGAGGAACAGGCGGTGCGTCTGGAGCTCTGGGGTGATGAGATCGAGCGCATCTCGAAGATCGACCCGCTCACTGGAGAAACGATCTCGACGCTCGAACGGATGGCCATTTATCCGGCGAAGCACTTCATCACGAATCGTCCCACGATCGAGCGCGCGAGCATCGCCATTCGTGATGAGCTTGCCGAGCGTCTGGCCGAGCTGCGCATGCAGGGCAAGTTGCTGGAAGCGCAGCGACTCGATCAGCGCACCAACTTCGATCTCGAGATGCTGGCGGAGATCGGTACCTGCGCCGGTATCGAGAACTATTCACGTCACATCAGCGGACGGCAGGCGGGAGAACGTCCGGCGTGTCTATTGGACTACTTCCCCGACGACTACCTCGTGGTCGTCGACGAATCACATGTGTCGCTGCCGCAGATCCGCGGCATGTACAACGGCGATCGCGCGCGCAAGCTCACGCTGGTCGATTACGGATTCCGGTTGCCGAGTGCGCTCGACAATCGACCGCTCGTGTTCGACGAGTTCATGCAGCTGGTACCACGCTTGGTGAACGTTTCGGCAACGCCGGGTGAGCTCGAGCTCCAGCTGTCGGAAGGGGTGGTCGTGGAGCAGGTCATTCGGCCCACGGGACTCCTCGATCCGATTCTGGAGATCCGTCCGGTGAAGGGGCAGGTCGACGACCTGCTGCACGAGATCCATGTGCGCGAGCGTAAGGGCGAGCGGGTGCTGGTAACGACGCTGACGAAGCGCATGTCGGAGGATCTCACCGACTATCTGCAGCAGATGGGGGTGCGCGTGCGCTACATGCATTCGGACATCGACGCCATCGAGCGCATGGAGATCGTGCGCGGGCTGCGCCTTGGAGAGTTCGACGTGCTCATCGGCATCAACCTGTTGCGTGAAGGACTGGATATGCCCGAGGTCTCGCTGGTCGCTATCCTCGACGCGGATCAGGAAGGATTTCTGCGCAGCGATCGCTCGCTGATCCAAACGATCGGTCGCGCGGCGCGCCATCTGCACGGTAGGGCGATCCTGTACGCGGATCGGATCACCGGATCGATGCAGCGCGCTATCGACGAAACCGATCGTCGCCGCACCATTCAGCGCGATCACAACGAGAAGCACGGGATCACGCCGCATGGCGTGCTCAAGAGCGTCGATGATGTACGCTTGATCACGCGGGTGGCCGACGCGCGCACACCGCATGAAGACGCCAAGCCGGCCACCAAGCGCCTGGGCGCGGAGAGTACGCCACGCTCGCGTGAGGACTTGCAGACGCTGGTGGGGGAGTTGGAAGTGGCCATGCGAGAAGCCGCGATCGCGCTCGATTTCGAGGCTGCGGCGCGACTGCGTGATCAGCTGTTCGAAGTCCGCACGGCGCTTGGCGATAAGCCGGAGCAGGCGCGTGGGAATACGGCGGCCCCGAAGCGACCGCCTGGCAGTGCACCGATGCGGCGTGCCGGAGGCAAGCGTGGCCGCTGATTCGCTCTCGTATCTGCTGGGGCGCGGGGCGCCGCGCGCCCCCGGTCGGGACTCGCTGGAGGCGTGGGGACGGGCACTGGGCGCCGTGCTCCCGCGGCCGGTCGTCATCACGCTCGAGGGGGATCTCGGAGCGGGCAAGACGACGCTGGTGCGGGCAATCTGCGTCGGTATCGGCGTCGCGATGATCGAAGTGGTCACGAGTCCGACGTTCTCGATCATCCAGCAGTATGACGCGCCCGGTGGGCCGGTCGTGCATGCCGATCTGTATCGACTGCGCTCTGATGCCGAGTTGGAGTTGTTGGGCTGGGACGAGCTCGTCGGGCAGGCGCCCGTCCTGCTGGTGGAATGGCCGGATCGCGCCGTCAACACGCTGCCTCGTGACACCATTCACCTGTTCCTCGGTCATGACCCCGAGAACGCCGATAGGCGCTTGTTGCGCATCCACGCGCCGATGATGCGCTGAAGTCGATGAGAAGCGGCGCGTGGGGTCGCGGTTGCGGCGCATGAGCGCGAATTGAGGGCTGGGGAACGTTCGGAGGTCGCGCTAGACTCTCTGTATGTCTGCCCACGTGTTTGCCCAGGAAGACGCCGCGTCCCCGCCGGCACGACTGCTTGTCCTCGAAGCCTCGACGACGGCAGGCTCGGTCGCGCTGATCATCGATGGGGCGCTGGTGGCGCTACGCCCCGTGGCGATGGGCGCCGGGCGTGAGGACCAGCTGTTCCCGGCCGTGCAGTCGGTGCTGGCCGATGCTGGTGCGACCGCGCAGCAGCTCACTGGCGTCGTGTGTGCGGCGGGCCCGGGGAGCTTTACGTCGTTGCGGATCGCCGCGTCGCTGGCCAAAGGGCTGGCGCACGGGGCGTCGGTGCCGCTGTTTGCCGTGTCGTCGCTGCTGCTGGCCGCGGCGGAGGCCCTCGATGTAATCCCAGACGGGCTCGCGGTGGTACATTCGGATGCGTTGCGCGGAGAACGCTACGTGCTGGACGTCATGTTCGCTTCGGATGGCAGCGTCCATGCGCTGTCCTCGCTGCAGCGCATGACGCTCGAGCAGCTTGTCGTGCATGCCGCGGAACGCCCACGGCTCGCCGTCCTCGCCTCGCCGACGCCGAACCTCGAAACGCGCATGGTCACGCCGTCGGCGGCGCACCTGTTGCGCCTTGCACCGGCCGAGTGGTCGGGCGCGGTGCCGTTGGACAGCTGGGAGCCGCGGTATGGGCGTCTCGCGGAAGCGCAAGTGAAATGGGAAGCTTCGCACGGGGCACCGCTTCCGTCTTTCGGCGCGGCATGAGCGCTCCGGTCATCGCGATCCGGCCAACGAGGGTCGATGACGTGCCCGCGATGGCATCGATCGAAGCACTCGCCTTCAGCGACCCGTGGCCGGCGAGGTCGTTCCACGATCTGTTGGTTCACCCGTTCTCGAGGATGGCGACCGCGGTCGACGAGTCTGGTGGCATCGTTGGGTACTGCATCATGTTACGCGCCGCGGACGAGGCCGAGATCGCCAATATCGCCACGGCGCCCGGCATGCGCCGTCGGGGCGTCGGCACGCAGTTGCTCGATGACGCGATCGCCGCCGGCACCGCCGATGGGGTCCTCGCCATGTTTCTCGAGGTTCGCGAGTCGAACGCCGCAGCACGCGCGCTCTACTCGTCCCGTGGATTTGTGGCCGTTGGCCGCCGCCGTGGGTACTACCGACATCCCGTCGAGGATGCCCTGGTCCTGCGTCGCGACGCGACGGCGTTCGAATAGCCCCACGTGCGGTGTTCGGGTTTGGTTTGGTCAGAGGTCCCTCCTAGCTTATCCGACACCCATTCCCACCGTACTTCGAGGAGGCACCATGAGTCGCAGTTTGAACAAAGCCATTTTGATCGGCAACGTCGGGTCGGATCCAGAAATCCGCGCCGTCGGCAGCGGAACACGCGTCGCGCAGTTCTCGCTGGCCACGAGCCGGAACTGGACGGATCAGACCGGCGCCAAGCAGGAAAAGACGGAGTGGCATCGCTGCGTCGTTTGGAACAGCGCGCGTGGCTCGGGGCTGGCCGACGTCGTGGAGAAGTACGTGAAGAAGGGCGAGAAGATCTACGTCGAAGGCGAGATCGAGTATCGTCAGTGGCAGGACAAGGATGGTCAGACTCGATACACCACCGAGATCAAGGTCAAGGAGCTGATGCTCCTCGGCGGTCGCGCCGGCGGCGGAGGTGGTGGCGACGACATGGACAGCGCGCCGCGTCGTGCGGCGTCTCCGGCGCGTCCCAAAACGGCGGCTACGCCGTCAGCCGGTAAGGAAGAGTTCGGGGACTTCCCGGGCGCGCTGGAAGACGAGGACGACGACCTGCCGTTCTGAGGCGTTCGCCGGATGCAAGGTGCCCGCCGTCGGGAACTCCCGGCGGCGGCAAGTGTGATGATTTTGACCATTGTCGTGATGCACGCTTCGTTACGCGCGCCCATCGCAGGCGTCTCCGAAGTGGGCACCTCGCCTGCAGTCATGCAGGCGAGTCGAGGGCCCTCCAGCGCCCCGGGTGGGGGCGCGCAGTCTTTCCACTGTGAGGCTCGCTGATGCGCGCTGCAAACCAGCCGCGGTCTTCTACTGCCATCGAATACAGCCGGGCGTTGAAGCCGGTCCATCGCATGTGCGTGGCGCTTCTGGCGACGCTTGCGCTTCTGCTCGTCTGGCGCCCTGCCGTCGTCCACGGTCAGGAGGCCGATGGTCGAATTGTGTCCGCTTCCGATTCGACGCTCGATCAAGTCAAGGATTCCGCGACCACGACTCACGTGGTCCGTGCCGGCGAGACCCTGTGGGGGATTGCCTCGCGGTTCTACGGTGATGGCCATCAGTGGCCAGCGCTTGCTCGGCGCAATCGGATCGAGACCACCGGTCCTGCACCGCTGCAGATCGGGATGAAGTTGATCGTGCCGGCCTCGCCCACCGTCCGTAGCGCGAAAGCGGCCGCGCTAGCGGCCGCCCCGGCGGACTCCACGGTGCCCAGCGTCGCGCTGGCCAAGGCCGGAGAGGGCACCTTGCCGCCTCCGCCTGCCGCGCGTCCCTCCGGATCGCTGTCGGCGCAGACGGCAGGGAAGTCGAATTCGGCCGCCGGTGCCGGTTCCGCTGCGGGCGCCGCGAAGGGTCGAGGTGCCGCGACGTCGGCCAAAGTCGCCACGGTGGCGGCCATCGACACCGGCACGAACACATCATCCGAGCCGGATACGTCTCGTCTCGACTTCCAGCGGCAGCACGCCAGCGAGTTGATGACGTCGCGGAAGGGAACGCGCATCGGTCTGGTCGATCTCGAGGCCCAGGTAGCGTCGCGAAAGAGCAGCGAAGTGGAGACCGTTTTTCACCGCGACATGCCGGATGCCGCCGAGGCGGAGCGTCGTACACGCGCCGCGCTCAAACCCAACACGCCCGCGCCGCGACAGGCTGAGTTCGATGCGGCGCCGTTCGTCGTGTTGCCGTCGGAGCTGGCCAAGGCTGGATCGATCACGCAGCGGGTGGGCTCGCGCACAGCTGAAAGCGACTACCCGCAGCGGGCGATCATCACGGACCAAATCGAAGTGCGGCCACCGGTTGGAGTCACGTACACGGTCGGTCAGCGGCTCGTGGTGGTGAACACGCCGACGGTCGGCGACAAGCAGTCGATGATCGTGATTCCGGCGGGCATCGTCGAGGTCGTACGCGTGGAATCAGGCAAGCCAGTTCTCGCGGTCCTGAAGCGTCAGTCGGGCCGGGTTGAGCAAGGACAGCGGCTCTTGCCGGCGACCGGATCGTCGGCGCCGTGGTTGACCGCTCAGAAGCTCGCCGAGCCCGATGTCAGCACGAGTGTGCGCTGGATCGACCCGCACGAGTTGTTGCCCACTCTCCAGAGCTTCCTCATGCTCGCTGCCGGCACGTCGCAGGGCGTGAAGGCGGGTGACGAATTCGGGCTCTACCGCAGCGGCACCAGGGAGCAGCCCGCGCAGGAGTCGTTGGTCGCCACGGTGCGGGTGGTGCGGAGCGAGGCGGCCGGCAGTTCGGCCGTCATCATACACCAGTACCAGTCGGACATCGGCGTCGGCCTTGCGGCCCGTCGGTTGGCGAAGGCTCCCTGACGGCTTCGCCTATGTGAGCACGCGAGCTGACTCGCGTCGCTGCGTCCCTCTCTCGCTTGCTCGATCACTCGCGCGCGCCGAGGCCCCCCGTGGGCGTCGGCGCGTGTGTACATTGTGGGGCATTGTGCGTCTCAGGAAGTACCCTGACGGGACGACGAAGACCATTGGATCGAGGGAACGAACGGCATGGCGAGAACGGTCGTGGTGACGGGTGGTGCGGGGTTTATCGGATCCCACGTCGCGGATAGATTTCTGGCTGAGGGATGGGAGGTCACGATCCTGGACGACCTGTCGAGTGGACGTGAGGAGAACATCCCCGCGGCGGCGCGTTTCGTCCTTGGCGACATCACGACGCCGGAAGCCGCAACACTGATCCGCGACGGCAAGTTCGACGTGATGTGTCATCTCGCCGCGCAGATCGATGTGCGCCGCAGCGTGCTCGATCCCGTGTACGACGCCACGCGCAATATCCTCGGCACGCTGAACCTGATGGAAGCGGTTCGCGCTGGCGGCCATCCCACCCGCACCATTCTGTCGTCGACCGGTGGCGCGCTGTACGGTGATTTCGATCCGCCGCCAAGCGCCGAATCGAACAGTAAGGATCCTGAAGCACCCTACGGCATCGCGAAGCTGTCGATCGAGTACTACCTCGCGTACTACGGACGCGTGCATGGTCTCGACAACGTGGCGCTGCGGTATGGCAATGTGTACGGTCCTCGTCAGGATCCGCACGGTGAGGCCGGTGTGGTCGCCATCTTCTGCAACCGCTTGCTCGACGGTCGTGCGCTCACGGTGTTCGGCGACGGTGAGCAGACGCGCGATTACGTCTACGCGGGTGACGTCGCCGGCGCCAACTTCGCAGCCGCGACGGTCGATCTCCCGCCGCGTGGGCGACTCGATGCGCGCGCCTTCAACATCGGTACATCGATCGAAACGTCGGTGAACACGCTTGCGGAAACGCTACGCGCGGTGTCATCGGCGCATTCGCCGATCGATTACGCGCCGGCGCGCGCTGGCGAGCTCGCGCGCTCCGCGCTGGATACCACCAAGGCTCAGCACGTGCTCGGCTGGACGCCCAGGGTCACACTGCACGATGGACTCGAGCACACGTATCGTTTCTTCGCCGATCGTCGCGCGCGCGCGGAGACGCCGGCGTGATGGCGGTGGCCGGACTGTTCGCGGCACTGCAGTCGGTGAGCGAGAGGGAGGCGTTGCCGTCGTCGATGCTGGGCATGCTGATCAACAGCGATCCCGTCACGAAGAGTGTGTTGGCGCTGCTGGTCGTGTTGTCGCTGATTTCGTGGGCGATCGTGTTTTCGAAGTGGCGTGGATTCCGAATGGCCGAGACGAACGGTCGAGCCTTCGTGGCGGACTTCGAGCGCGCGCGCGGTATGGACGACGCCATGCTCAGCGCGCAGCGCGCGAAGCCGAGTGCCTTCACCGCAGTGTTCGCACGTGCGGTGTCATTCCTGAACGACACGAAGCCGGCGCTCGGCGCGACCAACGATCGTACCGCGCGACTCTCGGGGTCACAGGTCGAGGCGCTGCGACTGGTGCTCGACGCCGAAGGGGCGAAGGCGCGTGAAGAACTCGGACAGTACATCCCGTGGCTGGCGACGGTCGGTAGCGTGAGCCCGTTGATCGGCCTTTTCGGCACCGTCCTCGGCGTGATCGAAGCGTTCGTCGGTATCGGTCAAAAGGGCTCCGGGAACATTCAGGCCGTGGCGCCCGGCATCGGCACCGCACTGATGGCGACGGCCGCGGCGCTCGCCGTGGCCATCCCCGCCGCGTTCGCGTACAACGTCTTCGCCTCGCGGTTGAATCGCTTCGATGACGCGCTCGAAGGCTTCGGCTCGGAGCTGATCGCCCTGATGGTGCGCGAAGGGCGGATCTGAGTATGCGTCGCGGTCGCCGTCGGGAGCGCGCGGGCGTCAACGCCGAGATCAACGTAGTGTCGCTCATCGACGTGATGATGCTGCTGATGATCATCTTCATGATCACGGCGCCGATCATGCAAGGGGGTGTGGACATCGCGTTGCCCACGGCCGACGTTGCCCCGCTCGAGCCGAAGAACGGTCTCGTCATCACGGTCGATCGTCGCGGCCAGATATTTATCGACGACACGAAGCTGTCGTTCGAGGAATTCGCCGGCAGTATCAAGGCGCTCTCCGACAAAAAGGGCGGCGGTGGCGTCTATCTTCGGGCTGATGAAGGCGTGCCCTATGGAACCGTGGTGCGCATCGTCGCCGCGATGAAGGCCAAGGGCATCACGGATGTCGGGCTCGTGGCTGAGCCGGACGGCACTCGGTGAGTCTGTCGCGGTCCGCAACGGGATCGATGACGCTTGGTCGCGGCATGGCGTTGTCCGCGACGGTACACATGGCGCTCGTGGCGGCCGCGGTGTGGTGGGGCTCGCGCGCCGAGGTGCCGCGCCCACCGGTGTATCGCGTGGAATTGGTCGGAGCACCGCCGGGGCCGCGTCAGGCGGGTGTGGTGACTCCTGCCGCGCAACCGGCGGCGCAGGCACCCGATATCGCCGGTGCGGAACGGGTCCCGGACGAGAAGGCCGTGCCGACGCCCTCGAAGACGAAGAAAGTATTGCCGTCGCCCAAGGCAACGCCATCGACCTCGCGAACGAAGAAGGCGGGTTCGAAGACGGCATCGCCGACCGCCGCCCAGGCGACCGCCGCGCCGAAAGCCGGTGCAGGGGCGCAGGGTGGCAAGGGGGCGGATGTGGCCAACCTCAGTATTCGTGGGATCGAGTTTCCGTATCCCGGGTACCTGCAGAACATCGTGCGACAACTCACGCTGAACTGGACGCCGCGTCGCGTATCGGCGGCCCTGGTGGCGGAGGTCAAGTTCACCATTCGCCGCGACGGTTCCGTGATGGCGATCGAAGTGGTGAAGGGATCGCGTGATCGCATCTACGATCTCGATGCGATGGGCGCGATCGAAGCGGTAGGCTCCACGCGTGGATTCGGCCCGCTCCCGTCAGGGTGGTCCGATGACGTGCTGATCGTGTACTTCACCTTTGACTATGCTCTGCGACCCAACTGACCGCATGCCCCAGATGACGTCCTTTTTCGCGCCGCGCCGCGTGCTGCCGTTTCGCGTGGTCGCGGTAGCCTTGAGTGCCATCGCGGTGCTGACGGTCGGCCTGATGGTGCCCTCGCGCGCCGAGGCGCAGGCGCAGCCACCGGGAGTCAGTCTTAGTACGCGGTATGTGGCCGGCCAGAAAACCTCGGTGATCGTGCTGCCGGTGAACGGGACCCTCGGCGATTCGGTGGCGACGATGCTGTCGCGGGATTTCGACTACAGCGATCGTTTCAACGTGGTGTCGACATCGAGCGCACCGATGGTGAACGGGCCGCCGAATTATGCGTTGTTCTCGAAGCTTGGGGTGGATGGCATCGTGCAGGCGACGCTCTTACCGTCCGGCTGGGTGCGCGTCGCGCTGCACGATGTGTCGAAGAAGGCGGTGCTGAACAGCAAAGATTTCCCGCTCCCTTCGCCGACGCTGTCACCGGCGTGGCGCGCCGCCATGCATGGAGTGTCCGACGCCGTTGAGGAGTGGATTACCGGGCAGCGTGGGATTGCGCAGACGCGTATTGCTTTTACGCGTGGCGGCCGGGTGTGGATAGTCGACAGTGACCGCGCAAATGTGATGCCGGCCACGCCGAGTGGCATGTCGCCGCAGTGGCTGCCAGGGGGGCGCGGGCTCGTGTACAGCGTGCTCGACGGCGTGCGCAATCCGATCATGATGACGGATCTTGGTACCGGCTCGCAGCGCACCTTGGCCTCCTCGTCGGGAATCGAGCACAGCTCTCCGGCGGTCGCTCCGGACGGACGGACGGTGGTGTATGCACGCGGCTCCGACACGGGCACTGATCTGTACGCCATGCCGCTCGAGGGGGGCGCGCCACGTCGCATCACGGTTGGGCGCGGCCGGGCGAGCACACAGCCGACCTTCAGTCCCGACGGTCAGCGAATCGCGTTCATGTCCGATCGCTCAGGGCATCCCGAAGTGTATATTAGCGATCTGGATGGAACGAACGCGGAGCTGCTCACGGCAGCGGCGTTCGGCGATCGCGACTATCGCGCGGGGCCGGACTGGTCTCCCGATGGGCGCCTCGTGGCGTTTCAGTCTCGAAACGGCGGCACCTTCCAGATCATGACGATCAACTTGCGCGATCAGTCCGTGAAGTTCGTGACGAACGACGGTCGGAACGATGACCCGTCGTGGGCACCGGATTCCCGGCACCTCGTGTTTTCGTCGACACGCAGCGGGACGCGCCAGTTGTGGATCGTGGACATCGAAACCGGTCGCTCACGCCAACTCACCTTCGGGTCCGAGGCGCGATTGTCGGCGTGGTCCCCGCGGTTGTTGTCGCAGTAATCGCCACCTTTTCACGTTACCTCTCGGAGTGTTCTGACATGATGCCTGTCTCTCGTCTGACCTTGGTGCTGGCCTCCACCACGCTCGTGCTGGGTGCCTGCCGCAAGAAGCCGGTAGTCGCCCCGCAGACCGAAACCCCCGCTGTTGTCGCACCGCCGCCGACTCGGCCGGCGACTACCACTCCCGCCGCACGCGACACCATGGAAGAGTATCGCACGAAGCTGGCGGCCACGCGCGCGCGCCTGCTCGAGACGATCTACTTCGAGTATGACGCCGATGAGCTACGCGACGATGCGAAGTCGAATCTCGATGCGAAGATTCTGGTGCTGAACGCGAATACGGCCGTGAAGATCCGCGTCGCGGGTCACTGCGACGAGCGCGGCAGCGACGAGTACAACATCGCGCTCGGTCGTCGTCGCGCTGAAGCAGCGAAGCGATACCTGACCGACCGCGGTATCGATGCCTCGCGCATCGAGACGGCATCGTTCGGTCGTGAGCGTCCGGCCGTGCAGGGCACGAGTGAAGAATCGTGGTCGCGCAATCGCCGCGACGAGTTCGAGATCATCGCCGGCGGCGATCAGCTGCGCGCCCAGTGATCAGCGCCGCCGCCCTCGGACTTCGGCAGTCGCTGCGCTCCCGGGTATGGCGGCTCGTGCCTCTCGTGGCGTTCGTCGCCACGGGAGGGTGTTTTGCGACGCGCGGGGACGTACGGATCGTGCAGAGCGACATCTCGTCGTTGCGCGCGGAGATCCTCAAGCATCAGCTGGAGCAGCGCGACGCGTTGACGCAGACCATGCGGATGCTCCAGGTCGCCAGTGACTCGTTGTCCAAGGTCAGCGCGCGGACGGTCAGCATTCAGGGCGACGTGCGTGGAGAGATGCGGGCCATTCGAGAGCAGATGCTGCAGGTGCAGACGTTGCTCGGGCAGAGTCAGGCCACGATCGCTCGGTTACGCTCGGAGATCGAATCGCGCAGCGGGGCCCCGGTCGCGACACCGCCCGCTGGGACCGTGCCGGCGCAGGTACCCCCCCCGGGTGGACGTACCACGCCGCCACCTGCGGTCGACAGCGCGGCCGCCCGCGTGCCGGGTCCGAACCAGCTGTTCACCGACGGACGTGATCAGCTGAATCGCGGAAGTAGTTCGACGGCGCGCATCTACTTTCAGGAACTGCTCACCAACTATCCCACGTCCGACTACGCGCCCGATGCGCAGTTCTGGATCGCGGAATCGTTCGCGAAGGAAAAGAATCTGCCGGCGGCTGATGCGGCGTACGCAGCAGTGGTGAGTACCCATCCCACCTCGCCGAAGGCGCCGACGGCGCTCTACAAGCGGGCGCAGCTCGTACTGCAGCAGGGGAACACCTCGCAGGCGCGGCAGCTACTCGAGCAAGTCATCGCGAAGTATCCGCGCAGTGATGAGGCCGAGCTCGCGGCCGAACAACTCAAGACGCTGCGTTGACCGCGCGACCAGGACGACTTCGCTGATGTCCAGTAGTAAGGGTGTGGAAATGCCGTTCCTCGATCATCTCGAAGAATTGCGATGGCGGCTCTTCAAGAGTGCTGTGGCGCTCGCCATCGGTGTGGGCGTGGCGTTTGCGCTGTTGTATACCAAGCAGGTCGACATTATCGCCTTCTTGTCGCAGCCGATTCAGCCGTACCTGAAGCAGCCGCTCATGGTCACGCACGTGAGCGACCTGTTCGACATCGTGATGGATGCGTCGATCACACTGGGGCTGATCGCCGCCTCGCCGGTGCTCGCGTGGCAACTCTGGGGATTCCTGTCGCCGGCCCTCTACGGGCATGAGAAGAAGGCTGTGATCCCGGCACTGATCGGCGCGGCCGTGCTCTTCCTGGCCGGCATGGCGCTGTCGTTCTTCTACGTGCTCCCCGTGACGCTCCGCTTCTTCATGAGCTTCCAGAGTGGGTCCGTCGAGATCATGCAGACGGTCGATCAGTACGTCAGTTTCGTGATCTCCATGTGTCTCGCGTTCGGCGCCATATTCGAGCTGCCCATCGTGATCGCGTTGCTGTCGGCCATGGGCATCGTGCAGCCACAGTACCTCTCGAAGTTTCGGCGCCACGCGTTCTTGGGATGCATCGTCGCGGCCGCACTCATCACGCCAGGGAGCGACCCGACGTCATTAATCGCTCTTACCATCCCGCTCTATTTTCTGTACGAAGTCTCGATCACGGTCTCGAAGTTCATCAGCCGTCGTCGTGAGCGGCGGATCGCTGCCGGGGACGAGTGAGCCGATCGGTGCCCGCAGGCGATCGCTGGCGTTCGGTCTTCATCGTGATGTTGGGCCTCGTGCTCGGCACCGTGGTACTTGCCATGCCGCTGACCGCCCAGCGACCCACGCCGGCCGGTAAGGCGGTGCCCGGAATGGCGCAGGGAAAGGACAGCCTGACACAGTTGAGCAAGGACCGCGACGTGTTCAACTGGATACCTCCCGACTCGCTCATGCGCGCGCTCCTGGATCGCGAGGGGTATCGCAAGGTGCAGTACCAGGGTGATACCGTGTTCTTCGATGCGTTGACGCGCGCTTTGATCCTCAAGGGAAAGCCATCGGCGGTCCAGCGCGATGAGACCATGATCATCGGCGACTCGATCGTCTACAACGACTCGACCAAGCGCGTCGTCGCTATCGGGGACACGGTCTTGCTGCGTGATCCGCAGCGACAGGACGCCGACGACTTCATCGCCAGGAGCCGCATCGAGTATGACTTGCAATCGAAGCAGGGGGTGACCGGCGCGTTCTCGACGTCGGTGACGTCGGGCCAGCGCCTGTTTCTGAGTGCTGAGCGCGCCACGATTCTGTCGGATTCCGTGGTGAGCGGACGGCACATCGTCTTTGCCAAGAATGGCTCCTTCTCGTACTGCGACCACGCCGAGCCGCATTTTCACTTCACGACGAAGGAGATGAAGTTCGTGTCCGAGAACGTGATGGTGGCGCGGCCAGGCGTGCTCTACATCGGCGAGGTGCCCGTGTTCTGGATTCCGTTCTTCTTCCAGGATGTGCGCAGCGGCCGTCGCAGTGGTATGCTGACGCCGAACTTCGGTATCGCCGAACTGTTCCGGAACAGCCCGTCGTATCGCCGCAGCATCACGAATATCGGCTACTACCTGGCCATCAGTGATTACATGAACGCCGAGGCGTCATTCGACTGGCGTTCCGGCGCCCGCAGCACGGATCAGGATCCGGGTTTTCTGCGTGGCAATGCCGAACTCCGTTACAAGTGGCTCGACCGGTTCATCAGCGGGGAGACCGCGGTGTCGTATCTGACGCAGCGCAACGGGACCAAGAACACGTCCGTCACGTGGAATCACAACCAGGACTTCTCGCGTCAGACGCGCCTGACTGCCCGTCTGAACTGGATGCAGAACACCCAGATTCAGCGGCAAACGAACATCAACCCGACGGCGGCGAACGCGACGATCCGTTCGCAGTTGAACTATCAGACCAAAGTGGGGCCGGCGCAGATCAACGTGGGTGGCAGTCGGGTGCAATACCCGGGGCGCACGCAGGTCGACATGGACTTCCCGTCGCTCAACGTCACAGCCGGCACACTGGCCGGTGGACCGTTTGCGTGGACACCGTCGTTGCGGGTCGCGGTCTCGGGACAGAGTAGTATCGATCAGGGGCTGCAGTTCCCCTATGTGTACAACATCCGTCCGGGCGGTGGCATCGACAGTTCGCGCTTCGGTGCGAGCCGTCGGAACATGCAGATGGGGTTCGAGACCCCGATCAAGATCGGCGATTGGCAGTGGAACAACTCCTTCACGCTCTCCGATCAGTATCGTGATTTTCCGGAGCAACGCGAGATCATCGGCGTGCGCGACACGTCGATCCGTTCCACGCGTATTTTTGCGAAGACCTACGAGTCGAGTCTCGATTGGGTGACGTCATTCGGGTTGCCGCGCTTTTTCCAGGGCACGTGGAACCTGACGCCGTCGATTTCGGTGAACAACGTGGACGGTGCATCGGGGTTGTTTGTGCGCACGGAGCGAAGCGGTGGCAGGTGGGTGCAGCAGTCGAAGCGGCTGAGCTACGCGCTCTCCGCCTCGCCGACGTTGTACGCGATGCTGCCCGGTATCGGATCCGTAGCGAAGTTTCGCCATTCGATCACGCCAGGGGTCAGTTACAGCTACTCGCCGAATGCCAACGTGAGCGATGCGTATCTGCAGGCGCTGGGGCGGACGCGGGTGGGCTATCTGTCCGCGCTCGCGCAGAACCGCGTCGCGCTCAGTTTGGCGACCAACCTCGAAGCGAAGCTCAAGGCGGACGCGGATTCGTCTTCGGAGTCGGAGTCGGGCAAGAAGATCAAACTGCTGGCGTTGAACTTCTCTTCGTTGTCGTACGATTTCATCCGCGCCGACTCCACCGGCAACGGATTCACGGACAGGATGTTCACGATCTCAGGACGTACCGACCTGTTGCCCGGGCTCGACTTCCGCACGTCGTACGAGCTCTTTCAGGGCGATCCGGCGTCGGATACCGCCACCTTCAGTCCGTACCGGACCGATTTCGGCGTCACGTTCTCGCTGAACGCCCAATCGGGAATCGTCGCCCTGTTCGGTCGTCTGCTCGGGATGTCGACGCGGCTCGAAGCGATCGACAGTACGAACACGCCGCGCGGCGCGGCCGACGAGAACGTCGCGCAGCAGAGTCGCCAGATGAACGCCGCCGGTGGTGGCAACATGCGTGGTATGCAGGCGTCGCTCCCCGCGGGCGCCGGATGGAATCTGAACCTGCAGTACAACGCAGCGCGGCAACGACCGCCGCGTGGCGGCACGCAGATCGTGAACGATCCGTCGGTCTTCTGTGAGCCACAGCGCGCGCTGGGCTTTTTCGTGTATGACCAGTGCCTGATCAACGCGCAGAGCGCGCAATCGACCGGGCTCACGTCTGGACAGAGCGCCATCGGTGCGCCGGTATTCATTCAGCCGGGCACGCAGAACGTGTCGGCCACGATGTCTTTCAATATCACACAGAACTGGTCGGCGCAGTGGAGCACGCAATACGACGTGGAGCGTGCCCGGTTCGCAAGCCAGCAGGTCGGGCTGCAGCGCCAGTTGCATGACTGGAACGCCGTCTTCTCATTTTCGCAGACTCCGAGCGGAAGCTTCGCGTTCAACTTCTTCATTGCGTTGAAGGCGCAGCCCGAGCTCAAGTTCAACTACGATCGCCAGACGTTCCGGTCGTCCAGTGGGCGCTGATCCGTCGGGGCAACCCGCAGGGAGACAAGACACGATGCTGCTACTGGACGGTCGTTCGTTGCAGATCGCCGACGTGATAGCCGTGGCCGATGGCGCACGGTCGGTCGGACTGGCACCGGAGGCGCGGGCGCGCATGCAGGTGACGCGCGACGTCGTCGATCGTGCGGTGGCGCGCGCCGAGCCGGTGTACGGCATCAATACCGGTTTCGGGAAGCTTTCCGAGGTCACGATCGCGGGCGATCAACTCGCGGCGTTGCAGCGCAATCTGGTTCGCAGTCACGCGGCCGGCGTCGGTGATCCGCTCCCCGAGCGCGAGGTGCGTGCGATGATGCTGCTCCGCGCGAATGTGCTCGCGACGGCCTACGCCGGGGCCCGTCCGATCGTAGTGGAATCGTTGTTGGCGATGCTGAATGCCGGCGTGTATCCCGTGGTACCCGAGCAGGGCAGTGTCGGAGCCAGCGGCGATCTCGCGCCGCTCGCGCATCTCGCGCTCTCGCTCATCGGCGAAGGCACCGCCCGCTTGCAGGGGCACGAGGGCCCGTCGCATGAACTGCTCGCCGCGGCCGGACTCGCCGCGGTCACGCTCGAGGCGAAGGAAGGGCTCGCGCTCATCAACGGAACACAGGCGCACACCGCGGTCGCCTCACTGGCCTGCGCCGAGCTCACCAGGCTCTGGCACGCGGCGCACGTGGCGACGGCCATGAGTCTCGAGGCACTGCTCGGCACGCCCGACGCGTTCGACGCGCGCATTCAGGAGGCGCGCGGTCAGTCGGGACAGATGGAATCGGCGGCGATGCTCCGGATGCTGCTCGACGGCAGCGAGATTCGTGAGTCGCATCGGTTGGGCGATGCGCGTGTGCAGGATGCCTACGCCCTGCGGTGCGTACCGCAGGTGCACGGCCCAGCGCTCGACGCGCTGCGTTTCGCGCGTGGCGTGATCTCGCGCGAACTCAACGCGGCCACTGACAATCCGTTGGTACTCGCGACCGGCGAATTGCTCAGCGGCGGCAACTTCCACGGACAGGCGGTCGCGATGGCGAGCGACGTGTTGGCGATCGTCTGTGCGAATCTCGCCGTGATCAGCGAGCGGCGCATCGATCGACTGGTGCACCCCGATTTCAATCAAGGATTGCCGCCGTTTCTCGCGGGGTCTCCGGGGCTCGAGTCGGGACAGATGATGGCGCAGGTCACAGCGGCGGCGTTGGCCAGTGAGTGCAAGCTGCTGGCACACCCGGCCAGCGTGGACTCGATTCCGACCGATGGCAATAAGGAAGACGTGGTGCCGATGGCGATGGGTGCGGCCATCAAGTTGCGTCGCAGTGTGCGCAACCTCCGGCATGTGCTCGCGATCGAGTTGATCGCGGCGGCCGAAGCGCTCGAGTATCGCCGTCCGTTACGCAGCAGTGCGGCGGTGGAGCGTGCGCACGCGACGATCCGAACGCATGTCGCGCGAGCGACGGGCGACAGGCCGCCGGCACCTGACATTGCACGGCTCGGTGATGTCGTGGCCGCCGGGGCGCTCGATGTCATCACCGCGGGGTTCGTCGTATGATCGGCACGGTGCCGATGTCGCCAGCCGTGACACTAGGCAGCGGGCCGCGTGAGGTCCGGGCGCCGCGCGGAACCGCGATGCAGTGCCGTGGATGGGAGCAGGAAGCGGCGCTCCGCATGCTGATGAACAATCTCGACCCCGAGGTCGCGGAGCGGCCGGATGACCTCGTCGTGTACGGCGGTACAGGGCGCGCCGCGCGGTCGTGGGAGGCCTTCGATGCGATCGTGCGTACGCTGAAGACGCTGGCCGACGACGAGACGCTGCTCGTGCAGAGCGGTAAACCCGTGGCGGTCTTCCGCACACACGAAGACGCGCCACGGGTCCTCATCGCCAACGGCAATCTCGTGGGCCGCTGGGCCAATTGGGATGAGTTTCGCCGCTTGGAGCGGGCCGGCCTCACGATGTACGGACAGATGACGGCCGGCTCGTGGATCTACATCGGGTCGCAGGGCATCGTGCAGGGCACGTACGAGACGTTCGGTGCCGTGGCCACGCGGCATTTCGGTGGCACGCTCGAAGGGCGGCTGGTGGTCACCGCGGGCTTGGGTGGCATGGGAGGCGCGCAGCCACTGGCCGCGGCCATGCACGGGGCGGCGGTACTTGGCATCGACGTGGACGCCTCGCGGATCGCGAAGCGCATTGAGACGCGATACTGCGATCGCATGACGACCTCGCTCGATGAGGCGCTCGCATGGCTGGCCGAAGCGCAGACGGAACGGCGTGGTCGGTCGGTGGGTCTGGTTGGCAATGCGGCCGATGTGCTGCCCGAGTTGGTTCGGCGCGGCGTCGTGCCCGATGTCGTGACCGATCAGACGAGTGCCCACGACATGCTGGTCGGGTACGTGCCGACGGGTCTGTCGCTCGCCCAGGCGGCCGACTTGCGTGCGTCGGATCCTGTCGAGTACGTCGCGCGCTCGACGGCGTCGGTCGTAGCGCATGTGCGTGCCATGCGGACCATGCAGGACCGCGGCGCCGTTGCCTTCGATTACGGCAACAATATTCGGACGGTCGCCTTCGATGCCGGACTCGATGACGCCTTCCGAATTCCTGGCTTCGTGCCCGAGTACGTGCGCCCACTCTTTTGTGAGGGGAAGGGCCCCTTCCGATGGGTCGCGTTGTCCGGTGACCCTGCCGACATCGCGCGCACCGACGCCTTGGTGCTCGAGCTCTTCCCACATGATCCGCAGCTGCGTCGCTGGATCGAGCTGGCACGTGAGCGCATTGCATTTCAGGGACTTCCCGCGCGCATCTGCTGGCTGGGGCAGGGTGACCGCGCGCGGTTCGCCCTCGCACTCAATGATCTCGTGGCGCGTGGTGAAGTCTCGGCACCGATCGTCATCGGGCGCGATCATCTCGACACCGGCAGCGTGGCGTCGCCGTTCCGCGAAACGGAAGCCATGCGCGACGGTAGCGATGCCATCGCTGATTGGGCCATCCTGAACGCCCTGCTGAACGTGGCAAGTGGGGCCTCGTGGGTGTCGTTTCATCATGGCGGCGGGGTCGGTATCGGCAACTCGCTGCACGCCGGACAAGTGATCGTGGCCGACGGCAGTGAGCGCATGCGCCGCCGCCTCGAACGTGTCCTGACGAATGATCCCGGCATCGGCGTGGCACGTCATGCCGATGCGGGCTACGACATCGCGATCGCGACGGCCGCCCGGGCAGGTATTCGTATCCCCATGCAGGAAGGCGCTGATGCTGTCGAGTAGATATCGTCCGTGGCACGTACCGATTTTTCTCGGGAAGTACGCCTGGCTGCGTGCAAGAAATCGACCGGTGCTGTTGAACTTCGAAGTCACGATGCGCTGCAATGCCAAGTGCGGTTTTTGTGACTACTGGAAAACGCCGGCCGAAGCGAAGCACACCGAGATGACCGACTTCGCCGAGATTGCGCGACGTTTCTCGCCGATGCTGGTCACCTTCACCGGTGGCGAGCCGACGCTACGCAAGGATCTCGAAGCGATCGTCGCGTCGGTCCGAAAAGCCGTCCGGTACACCTACGTGCAGATGATCACGCACGGCGCCATGCTCTCGCTCGATCGCGCGACGTCACTGTGGGACGCGGGCGTCGACCAGTTCAACATTTCGCTCGATTACCTCGACGAGCGACACGACGCGGCACGCGGCATTCCCGGTCTGTCGGCGAAGATTCTCGACCTGGTGCCGCGCATGAAGGACGCGGGCATCGGCAGCGTGCGTTTCAATACCGTGATCAAGAATGACAATCTCGATCAGATCATGCCGATCGTCGAGCGCGCGGCCGCCCTCGGCGGCGGTGTGAACTTCTCGCTCTACACCGATTTCAAGAACGGCAACGAGGATTATCTGCTCGGCGAGGCTCAGCAGCGTGAGCTCGAACAGGTCGTACAGCAACTGCTCGCGTACAAGCGGCGCAAGCGCGGCGTGATCACGAACTCCGACTACTACCTCGAGCAGATTCCACGGTATGTCCGTGGCGAAATGACCGAGCCGTGTCGCAGTGGTTCCACCACCATTCATATCGATCCGCAGGGGCTCGTGCGTCGGTGCCCCGACTTCAAGCCGGACGGGCCCTGGCAGGACTACAAAGGGTACGAGCCGATCAACTGCAACGCGTGCTTCTATGCCTGTCGCGGAGAAGCCCAGGCGCCTCTGCGATTGATGTCGCGCGTGCGGGATGTGATGGCATGACCATGGGCCGTGCGGTGCACGATGATACCGTGACGCTGTTCGTGAATGCCGCGCAGACGGTGACCTGTGCCGGTCCGGCGCGCGCCCGTCGCGGCGCGGAGATGCAGGACGCGGGCGTGAAGTCCGGCGTCGGCGTCGCCGTGCAGGGCGACTGTCTCGTGGCGGTGGACGATGATGACGCGTTGCGCCGTCGATACCCGAACGCCATGGAGATCGACTGCGATCGTGGCGTGTTGGCCCCTGGCTTCGTGGATTCGCACACGCATGCGGTGTTCGGGCGTGCGCGCTACGAGGAGCACGAGCTTCGCGCGACCGGCGTCCCCTATCTCGAGATCGCCGCGCGAGGCGGCGGCATTCATGCGTCGGTGCGGGATCTCCGCTCCAGAAGCGACGACGAGTTGTTCTCGTTGGCGGTGCCAAGGCTGCAGGCGCTCGCCGCTGGCGGCGTGACCACCGTCGAGATCAAGTCCGGGTACGGTCTCACCGTGCAGGATGAGCTACGGACATTGCGCGTGGTCGCACGTCTCGCCGCGGCCGGTCCGCTCAACATCCTCGCCACCTGTCTCGGCGCGCACGAAGTGCCACTGGAGTACCGCGAACGTGCTGAGGGACGCGCCGCCTGGATCGACTGCCTCACGTACGAGCTCTACCCGGCCGTGGCCGCGGAGCAGTTGGCTCGATTCGCCGACGTGTTCTGTGAACCCGGCGTGTTTACTGTGCCGGAGACGCGACGACTGCTCGAGGCGGCCGGCGCGAACGGCATGCTCCTGAAGCTGCACGCCGACGAGCTGCACGACGGCGGGGGGGCAGTGCTGGCCGCGGAGCTGGGGGCAACCAGTGCGGACCACCTCGCGGCCATCTCATCCGAGGGGATCGCAGCGTTGGCCGCATCGTCCACCGTAGCCACCTTGTTGCCGGCAACCATGATTTTTCTCGGGACGGGACGACAGGCGCCGGCCCGCGCGCTGATCGAGGCCGGTGCCGCGATCGCGATCGCGACAGACCTGAACCCGGGGACATCGCCGCTGCAGTCGTTCCCGCTGGTGCTCACATTGGCGATCAGTCAGCTGCGGATGTCGGCGTCGGAGGCGTGGATTGCCGGCACCGTCAATGGTGCGGCCGCCTTGGGACTGGCCGGAATGACCGGCCAACTACGGGAGGGATTTCGCGCCGATGTCGCCGTGCACGCCGTCGACGATTTCCGGGCGTTGCCTTACTGGTTTGGCGAGCGTCTTTGTCGAGTGGCGTGGGCTGGCGGGCGCGCTTGTCACCGATCCCCGTGAACCCTAGCTTCCGCATCGTCTGCCCCGACGAGCTCACGTCCGTCACGCGAGCCTCCCGACGGGTCGTTCGTCCAGCTACTCGGAGTCATTCTCGAACTCATGTCTAACGCCGCGAAGCACCGGAAGAAGGCGGCTGAGTTCGAGCAGCTGAGACAGATCGACCGCGCGATCGCCTCCTACGTGAGAGCGATCGAAGAGAGCGAGTTGGCCGGCGAGGACGTCGATGTCGCACTGCTGAACAAGGTCGGCGATCTTGCCCTGCGTCAGGGGCGTGTCCCCGACGCCATCACGTATTACGAACGGGCCGTCGAGCACTACGCGAACTCCGGCCTGTTCAACAACGCCATCGCGCTCTGCAACAAGATCCTCCGCAACGCGCCCGGTCGCGCCAACGTGTACTTCACGCTGGGACGGATCTGCGCACGAAAGGGGCTGCGCGGCGACGCCACACGGAATTTCCTCGAATACGCAACACGCATGCAGCAGGAAGGGCGCGTGGACGAGGGCATGCGTGCACTCGCGGAAGTCGCCGATTTGATGCCTGAACTCACCGAAGTGCGGCGTCTCGTGGACGAACATGCCGATCGGGCCGGGATCGTGCTCCCACGCCGTCGCACGCCGTCGAGCGCGTCGATGGCGCTCAGCGACGAGCGTGCCCCCTCGACTGGCCGAGAAAAATCGCAGGATCTGATCTTTCTCGATGTGGACTATGGGGCGCCCGCGTCGCGTCGCACGCCGGCGCGCTCGACTCGCATGCCGACGCCGCCACCGCTGATCGTCGTTTCTACCTTTACCGTGGAAGAGCCGGCGGTAGCGGCGGCGCCGACACCGGTCCCCGTGGTGGAGGCACAGCCAGAGCCGGAAGCGTCGGTCGGTTCGACGCTCGAAGATTTCTTGATTTTCGATCCGGCAATCACGAGCAACGACGCGGTGGCGCAAGTCTCAGGGCCAGTCCCTGTGCCGGCCGCCGA
>Ga0105046_10002940_pt1 | contig 26980 bp, 26 predicted proteins | sample MAT03_FD_78385 | JGI IMG/M metagenome (GOLD analysis project Ga0105046, IMG submission 78385) | Freshwater microbial communities from Lake Fryxell liftoff mats and glacier meltwater in Antarctica - MAT-03 (megahit assembly) | ecosystem: Environmental > Aquatic > Freshwater > Ice > Liftoff... | reverse complement strand
ATTTGCGGCCAGCCGATGAGACACTGGCGACAATCACAGCGGCCGGTGGGGTCGCGGTAAATGCAATTGCGGATGTCGGGGACGAGGTCGCGGTGATCGCGATGGTGGCGGAGACGCTCGCGCGGTTCGGACGGATCGATGTGCTGGTCAATAACGCGGGCATCAGCCTGCAACGACCGGCGGAATCGACCACGCTGGCGGAGTGGGAGCGGGTGATGCGGATCAACCTGACCGGCCCCTTCCTGCTCTGCCGGGAGATCGGCAATCACATGTTGAGCCGGGGAGACGGGTCGATCATCAACATTTCATCGGTGGCCGGTTTGCTGGCGGTATCGGATCGCTCCGCGTACAACGCCAGCAAGAGCGGATTGATCGGATTGACTCGCACACTGGCGGCCGAATGGGGCGGACATGGCGTGCGCGTGAATGCGGTGTGCCCGGGTTGGGTGAAGACGCCGATGGATGACGCCGATCAGGGTTCGGCCGGGTACACCGACGCCGATATCACGGGTCGGACGCCAATCGCGCGTTTTGCCAGCCCGGACGATATCGCGCAGGCGGTCGCGTTCCTGGCCGATCCGAAACTTTCCGGATTCGTGAATGGCCACTCGCTGAGTGTCGATGGCGGGTGGGCGTCGGATGGGAGTTGGGAGAGTTTGCGCTTGAGGCAGCGCTAGCTTTGAGCTTTGAGCATCTAGCAGAGATTTTCGGCAATCCGTCTTCGAGTTTGGAGATGGAACATGATTCCCCAGCGCTATCGGCTGGCGGCTGGCGGGTAGCGAATAGCGGCTAACGACTAACGGCTAACGGCTAACGGCTAACGGTTAACGGTTAACGGCTGGAGTGTTTATGAAACCTCTGCGGACCGGGGTCATTGGAACCGGGTCGATTGCGACCGGGGCGCACTTGCCGGCGATCGCGAAGCTCGGCGGGTTGCTGGAGCTGGTCGCGGTGGCGGACGTGCGGCCGGAGGTGGCGGCGGCGGTTGGCGCGACGTATGGAGTCGATTCGTACAGCGACTACCGGTTGCTGCTCGAGCGGGACGATATCGATCTGGTCGATATCTGCACACCGGAGTTCCTGCATGCCGAGCAGACCATTTCCGCTGCGGAAGCCGGGAAGCATGTCTTTTGCGAGAAACCGATGGCCTCTTCGGTCGCTGAAGCCGATGCAATGATCGCGGCCTGTGCGGCGGCAGGCGTGAGGTTGATGATCGGGCACAGCCGACGGTTCACCCCGCGGTATCAGGCGATGCGAGCGGCGATCGATTCCGGCGAACTCGGCGCGATTCAGTTCGTACGGGAGAACGAGAGACGTCCATCGGCATTTCCTTCCGCGCCACCCGATCCGGTCTCGTTATGGGCGCCCGCAGAGGGCAGCGCGAAACCGTGGACGAAGCTCGCGGGGTTTACTCACGGCGCGGCGATGACGAATGCGGTGCACGAAATGGATCTCATGCGCTGGTATGCCGGCAGCGAACCCGTCGCCATCTACGCCGAAAGCAGGATCACCGATCCTGAAGGCGAGGTGCCAGACTTTCTGACTTGTTTGGTCCGGTTCGCGAATGGTTCGACCGGTGGGTCGGAAATCGTGAACCGCCTCCCGCCAGATCACCCGGTCTATCACATGCTCGAAGTGATCGGTGATAGCGGTTCCGCACACGCCTTCGATTCGGAAATGTCGCCACTTTCGGTCGCGACTGCCGGAAGAATCGAACAGGCGGAAAACTGGGGCAGTCTGCTCCACGTCGACAGCGCGTATGAAACCGAACTCCGCGGATTCGCCGAGTCGATCCTGCACGCAACGCCAGTGCCGATGGACGCTTGGGAAGCGCGACAGGCACTCGCGATGTCCATTGCCTCAGTGCTTTCGAGCAATGAGGGCCGATGGGTCGAACTGACTGAAGTCGCCCCGTCTTCAGGGGGCACACAATGACCATGATCACGAATCCGCTTTCACTCGATCCCACCTTCGCCAACGCCCGCAAGCGCATCCAACGCGGGGATCTCGGTCAATGCCTCGCCATCTACGCGGTCGCCCGCGCCAGGGAAGCACTCGATGACGCCCTGACGACACTCGGATTGCCGCTGGTTCAGGACATTCTCACTACCGCTGGCGAATCGCCGGTTTCAGTGACCGCGGTCCGAGTCGCTGCTGGCACCGGTTTCAAGCAATGGTCGGCGATCATCACCCTCGAATCAGGTATCCGCCTCACACTGGATGTTGCCTCCGGTCTCGGCGCCGCAGCTTCGCGCGAATTCGATCTGCGGGTCGAATGGTCCGGCGCAACCCAGGCGATCCTGATTGATCCGACCAATGTCGCGGTCACCGTCGTTCGTGGCGCCGGTGTGCGGCGACATTCTGCCGAAATCAGCCCAATTGCCGGAGCCCTCACTGGCTTCGCTGAGACAGCCCGTTCAATCGTGGCGGAGCCGGTTGACTCCTGGCGACTTGCCGCTGGCGTCATCAGCGCAATTCCTGAATCGGTGAATCGCGGTACCCCGGTTCGCGTCTGAATACGAAAAGCGCCGCCCTTCTCGGGCGGCGCAATCCGTGGACACATGCAGGCGGTGCTCTGGCCGCAGAACCTTACTCGTAACAGGTATCGCCGGAAACGTAGCCGTAACAGGTCGGGGCGAGAATATTGTCGATCATGTCATTGTACGAATCGTCCATTTTAATCAGCATTCCGGCGACCAACGGATCGTTCATCGCGTTCTGGATGTTTGGGTTGGACCAATCGATGAACCCACCCAGCCCGGCGCTCGAGGTGTTCGAAGTCTGGAACGAGGTGCTGTAGAGCGAACCGTCCGCATTCATGACGATCCAGTTGCCATCCGCGAAAGTCGCCCAGGATTGACCGTTGTCGTACCAGCCGAGCGAAAGGTTGAACACCCAGCCCGCGGTCGTCAGGACGTAGTGGTTGTAGCCAGCATCAGTCCGGGCGCAGAGTGCTTCGACATCCTTCCAGCCATCCCAGAGGTAGAAGCAGCCATCGGTGGCAGGTCCGTACCACTGCTCGTACCCGGTGGCGGCATCGGCAGAACGAGTACCTCCAGCCAGTGCACTCAGCACCGCTGGGAGAATCGCAAATCCGATCAGGGTTCGTTTCACCAGTGTCATCATCTCGATCGTCCCTTCACCATGTCGTTTGGAACTCGATTGAATTCCCGATGTATGTATGATGGGATGCGGCGAAGGGGTGGGCATCGCCCGATCGGAGTATTTGAACAATGGAGTCCACGAGGTGTCGTGGTGGGTTCCACACAAAAGTCGAATTGACACCGAGGGGCGGATCGCCGGTCAGTCTTTGGACAGGACCTCCGGGTTGACGATGTGGGGAGAGCGTTCGCCTCGCAGTACGTAAGCGACATGTTCGGCGGCGCGGCGGCGGAGTTCGATGACGGCTTCGGTCGAGGCGAAGGCAACGTGCGGGGTGACAATGACATCGCGGCGTCCGAGGAGCGGGTGATCTGCCGGAGGTGGTTCGGCCGAGAGGACATCGAGCGCGGCGCCCGCAATCCAACCTTCATCGAGCGCACGAACGAGGGCGGATTCATCGACAATCGCGCCGCGGCTGGTGTTGATCAGCCAGGCGGTCGATTTCATCGATCTCAGTGCGGTTTCGCCAATCAGTCCCTTCGTCGATTCGTTCGACGGGAGATGAAGCGAGACGTAATCCGATTCGGCAAGGAGCTGATTCAGGGTATCAACGGAGACAGCGCCATCGGGCAGGGTTCCCGCGGTCAATCTTGGTGAATAGGTGACCACACGCATACCGAAGGCGGCGGCCTTTGGCGCGAGGGCACGGCCGATGTTGCCGTAGCCGACGATGCCGAGTCTCTTTCCGCGCAATCGCGGGAGATTACGACCTCCGCCTGGGGACCATGTGCCGGTAGCCGTTTCATTGGCGAACGGAACGATGCGCCGGGCGGCTGAGAGCAGCAGGGCCATGGCGTGATCGGAGACTTCGTCCAGGCAAAAATCGGGGACGTTGGTGACGATCATGCCGAGTTCGGTCGCGAGCGCCACCGGTATGTTGTCCAATCCGATTCCGTACCGGGAGATTATGCGGCAGTTGGGAGCATTGCGAAGCAATTCCGGTGGAACGGTACGCCAGCAGGTGAGGATTGCATCGAGATCGGGTCCATAGGCGATCATCTCGGCGGGATCAGCGGTCTGCGGTTCAACTAACCGGACCCCGAGCGGTTCGAGCACTCCCTGTTCCACGGTCAAGTCCGGCCAGGCGCGATCGGTCACGAGCACGGTGAAGCGGGAATTCGACATCGGTTTCTTCTCCAAAAAGTGACCGGCACTGGTGGTTGTCATGCGACCCGCGTGGACAATACCATCAGTGCTCGATCAAAGGAGAAGATCGACCCGGACGATTCATGAGTTGACTACTGGGTACAGACCCCAATCTTACCTGAACCCAGGCTACGGTTCGGGCGTCGGAGTCTCCGTCGATGTCGGTTCGACTGTTGGTTCGGGCGTCGGAGTCTGGGTCGGTTCCGGCGTCTGGGTTGGTTCAGGTGTTTGTGTTGGCGCAGGGGTTTCGGTCGGTGCGGCGGTCGGGCTTGGGGTTGCCGTGGCCTGTGATGTCGGCGCCGGAGTCGGTGTTTTGGTCAGTTTCGGAGTTGGCACTTCCGCGGCGCTCGGCGGAGTGACGGTCAGGTAGGTTTGCGCACTGTTGGTGGTCCCGAGCGCACGAATAATTGGTTTGCCGATCGCCCAGTCCGGAACCTGGAAGTAGATGTTCCCGCCACCGGCCGCGTTCATCGTGACCTGGCCGAGATTGTCATAGACGGACCCATTGCGAATCTGGACCTGGACGACTTCACCGGCACCGAAGCCACTCACGACGGCCTTGATCGTCGCGCCAACCGCACCTGATTTCGGCGCCAGTGCGACCCGGGAAGTGATACCGAAGTTCTTGTACGCGCGTGCAACGCCCCGGATCGCGCGGATCTGATGGGTGCCTTTGAAGCTGGCCGGAGCTTTGAATTTGACGGTGGCGCCGCCTGCACTGTTGGTGGTGAAAGACGCAATTTTCACTCCATCCCACTGGATGTCATGCGATTTACTGGCAGGCATTCCGGTGATGGTGGCGGTGATATTGATTCCCGGATAGCCAGATGTTGGCGAGAGCGTCATTCGGCGTGACGCTGCCAGACTGATGCCTTCCTGGACGACCCAACCGGAGGCATTGTCGCTATCGATTACGCCGAACCAGCGGTACCCCGTCTCCGCCACGGAGGCGACGCTGACCCGGAGAATCGAGCCATACGGTAGCTGGTAGGGAACGAGTTGCGCGATCCCCGGGCGGCGGCGGAGACTGAGATCGCTCGTTGTCACTTTGACCCGATCACCGACTTCGAATTTCGCTGAGGCGGGATTGCCCTTTGGCGCCGGATCGAACCGGGCACCGAGGATGTATCCCTCGTCATTGCCGCCTTCAACATTGACGTAGTACCACTCGGTGTTTCCGATTTTGCGGACACCACCGTTGATCGCGCAGTTGATTCCCACCGGCATCGAGCGCAGGAGTTTGGAAGTGCCAGATGGTTGCTGTCGCAGCGTGGTGCTCCTGACCACGATTACATTGTCCCCAGTGGCGTACTCCCCTTCCTGGTCGGGAACCCCGCTATCGGGAGGTGATTCGACCGAATCGAGCACAGTTTTGACCGCATAGCGCAACGATGAGAGATCGGCGAAGAGCATATTGCCCGGACACTCGGTGACATTCGTGTCGCGGTGACCGCAAATGTTTGGGAGATTGGGTGCCTCGTGGAAGGTGCTCGATCCGATCGGATCGAGACTACGGCCGGTCCAGGCGACGATCGCAATCAATGCGGACCAGCAGGCAGAAGTGACATCGCTCGAATTGAAGGTGCCAAGCGTGCCGATTCCGGAGGAGCCAAATCCGTACTGGAACGAGTGCCCACCAACGACATTGTCGCCGCCGGCGCGGCCTTCGAAAATGGTGCCGTCGTATCCGACCAGATAGTTGTAGCCGATATCGCCCCAGCCGAGTTCCACCGCGTGGTAGTAGTAGATGATCTGAACGGTGGAGTAAGGATTCTGGAAGTTCTGTGTCACGGTATGGTGCACGATGACCTTTTCCACGAGTTGATACTCGCGGGGCCAGAATTCACCGTAACTGTCAAATCGATAGGACTCGTCGGCGCCCCAACCGGCGCGAGAGATCACCGCAGGTTTGGTTTGGACGGCTGCTGCGGTTACGCCTTCGCCACCACCCTTCGGACCGGCGCTGGCATCGATGAAGACGAGTTCGAATCCAGGGAGTGTGACCGGATTGCCATTCGCATCGAGTGTCCGGTAGCGGACCGAAGTCGCGTCTTCGACAAAGATGAGGTGGACGAAGACACGGCCATCGCGATTGGGTCGACCACCATCTTCAATCGCGGCATGGGTGACGACTGGTTCGCTGTAGCCGCTGCCAGAATCGAAACTCAGTTCAACCGATGGTCCGGTTCCGGCCGAGCCATCCCAGCTCGCGCCGACTGCCTGAAACCGAAAATCGGCGTTGGCGATGCGGTAGCCATCGACTGTTGCGGCCGAGACTGAGCCGGATTGATCCGCCTCCGACCAGCGCTGACCGCGCGTTGTGCCCGCTTGTTGAGCGGAGACCGTCGATGGTTCGTTGCGACTGACTCCCACGGCGGCGGCGAGTGTTCCAAAGGCGGCGGCGGCCTTCAACAGTACCCGGCGGTTGGTGCTCCATTGTTGAAGGATTGGTTGGGTGTCAGAACGATCGAACTCCGGGTTCATTAAGAGATTCCCTTCATGCGCGGCAATCATCGGACGTTCTCGTTGCGATGATCGGCGGCTGATGGCTGGTATCAGAGACAGAGCTGCAACTCCGGCGACAGGACGACGCAGCATCAATGGTAACGCAGCAAAGACCGGTTTGGTTGCCATCACGGCACAGCTCGGTCCTCTGGTCGCACAAAATCAGAGGCTGGCATCGCCAACCTCCGATTCAGCTCACTCTGGTTACGTTCGGACTTGTCCCGACGGATTGCTACTTCTTCGAAGCCGGGATGAGATCAGTCGGCGATTGCCCGAATCCGCTCTCGCGGAGTACAGCTCGCACAACGTTGAAACGTTTCAGACAGAAAACTCGATCACTTCATCAACCAGCCAGCGATCACCGACGAGCGTCAAAATAAGGAACATCGCCCGCGGTTCCATACTGGATGAAGTCGGGTCGATCGAGACTACGATCGCACCGACACGCCCATCTGCGGTCAACCTGGAAATGCTTGAAATCGCAATGATCGTCTGCTGGTACTCCTCCGGCTGCGCCTCCGGAGTCAGGAACTCCTGAGGAATTTCACCAGAGGCCATCATCTCTCCGACCCAGTAGAAGTTGGTGGTCAATGCGCTATCGGTCAAGAGACTGAAGAAATTGAAGTATGCATTGCCATTCAGACAGGCGAATGCCTCATGAATGGTCTCCGTGACTCCCTGGATTGCAGCAAGATCGGCGGGATTGCCAGTGGGAACGACGACACTCGGCGGAAGGTCGGTTTCCGCGATCGGTGTTGCATGCATAAAGAGGGCCTGTACCTCTTCGACGGTTCGCGGCTCAACCGTGCAACCGTCCGGCTGCGGAGTGATCGGATAGCCATCCTGGGCAACTGCCGCGCCATGCGTGAAGAGCATTCCGCAAATCGCGAGCAGCGAAAGGATCCACTTTATGCCTCGTTGTCGTGTTCGATTCATCAATCTCTCCATTCATCGATTACGGGGTTTCTGACACCCGTTGCGCCCAACGACCAGCGTTGATGAGTGGTAGACGTGAAACGCCGTTCTTTCTTACCGCGCTGATAACAAGCCGAAGGTCGAGCAGTGCTGCACTCTCCTCGGCTATCTTCGTCCGAATCGCCTACGGGTGACTGACGTCCAGTGACGGGGTCAGTTTCGGCCGCAACTTCGCCCGGATCATCGAACCCATCGCCATCGCCTCATCGGCGCAGGCAGTCAGCAGTTTCGGAGAGCGCGCTCAGGATCTGAATCTTGATTTTGCGATTCAAACACGTTTCGATCGCTCATTGACCAAAGGAGCTGACAGGCATAGAATGCGAAACATCGCCAATGTGATGCGACGTTACGATTGTGTTTGTGTTCATAAGAAGGGGGAGTACATGCCTCAGGTCTTTGAGTTCCGGATTCTTGTCGCCGATGTCGAGTTCGGCGCGATCTAGGAACGATCCAAGCTTCCATTCGTACTCTCGTATCTCTGCGAACTGCCTGATTTGGGCTGATTCGTCAGCGTTTTCCGTTCCTTTCTGATCGCTCCGAACCTCACCGGCGACGCCCGTCCGACGATTTCGCACGGAGGTTTTGTGCTGCCCCGAAATCGCCGGGAACTTCAACCCCGATACCCGTTAACTGTTCTTCTGAAAGGAACGCCACATGGAACTTGCGGCAATCTCGTGGAACCAGATCCCTCCGTTTTTCAGATGCGCCTTTGCGCCTTCAGAAGGGTCTCCACGTGCCGAAGATGCACCCAGATCAATGGTCAGAAGACGATTTCAGTTCCCATAACCGGATGCGGCGCCCCGAACAGCAATATGATCGAGAACGAGCGGCACGCCGTCCACAACGTAAGCTGGACGGTTCGGAAGAATTCAAATGCGGGCATTGCCGGGCATTCATCGGTCCGACAGTCTCGGGCGGTAAACACCGGAATCACTGCCCGCTGTGTCTCTATTCCCGGCATGTCGACCAGTCATTTCCTGGCGATCGCGAAAGTGATTGCCGCTCGCTCATGCAGCCGATCGGCACCTTTTCGCGGGGTAACGGCGAGCAAATGGTGGTTCATCGTTGCGGCGGTTGTGGCGCAGAGCGGCACAACCGGATCGCAGCCGATGACAACTCTCATGCCCTCTTGCGATTGCAACCGATTGCACCGCGGCGTGGCAAACAGGCGGTCGTCGAGGTGAAAGAGTCTATGGTTTCGTAGTTCCCAGGAAGAACCGTCTAAAGGGCTTTTGATCGCAAAGCCCTTTAGACGACACACCCCGGGGTCTCCCTCGGTCCTTCTCGTTGATGAGTCGCGCCCGATCCGACTCGCAACCGGCGAAGATGCAAACGGTCGGTTCACTGTTAACGGCGATTGGACTGACCCCGAGGGCACGAGAAGCAGCGACGGCGGGAAGCATGGACGTCCTGCCCATCGCTATCCAGATTGTGCTCGTTTCTTGTGGAGGCGGATCATACCGAGAGCGGCCATATACGACGGTGTCGACCACTCCAGATTGGTGAGGATACCCTCCGGCACATCACCGAGATGGTCGGACATTCGCTGATGAACAAGTTCAGTCAGCGTGTCAGCATCTGCACCAGCGTCCAGAGCCTCCATGCCCAGGCTGACAAGCTCTTCCAGATTCGGGATGAGCTGATTGACGTGCGCATCGACGTCATCAAATCCACCGAAGTGCGTCAAACACCACCTGCGGGCTCCGATTCCGCGGAGTCGCACAATACTCGCTGTCCAGGCAACCGGATCGAGGTCAGGTGGCGGTGTGGGAGGGCAGTTGTACCCCGTGCGCGGCATTCGCACGCCACCAACGTCGCCAGTGAAGAGCGTTCCATTCTCCGGATCCCAGTAGGCGACGTGATGCCATGCATGTCCGGGGGTGAAGTGGACAAACAAATCGCGTCCGGCCACTCGCAGATGTTCACCATCAGACAACGAATGAACCTGAGACTCGTGAATCGGTGCGAATTCGCCCCAGTACGGCTCCATATGCTCGCCATAGATTCTGGTTGCGCTGGCGACGAGTTTGGAGGGATCGATCAAGTGCGGCACGCCGAACGGGTGCGCAAAGACCGTGATGTCGGGGTTGTCGCGGGCGAGCGGACCGGCCGCACCCGCATGGTCCAGGTGGATGTGAGTCACAAGGAGTTTCGTTACATCGGCCAGATCGAACCCGGCCTGTTCAACTGCGGCTCTGAGATTCGGAAGCGTCGAACTCGGACCTGTCTCAATGAGCGCAAGCTCAGAGTGATCGACAAGCAGGTAAGCCGCCACGACCTCTCTTCTGTTCTGAAATCCCAGATCAATTAACCATGTTCCGCCATCAAGCTGAGTCGCCGCACGATCGGGAACATAGATTCCGTAATCCGTTGTCTGCATCAACTCCTCCTCGTTCATCGTCCGTGGAGAATACAACAGGAATCTCCGGTGGGAGAGAAGAAGCAATCCGGGCGATTGCACAATATACTTTGACAGCACTCTCCGCGATTGCAGCACGGAGTTTTCCCGTTGTTGCGTGCTGCACTTTTCAGTACCTTGTCACCGCATGGGCGACCAGCTTCGGAATATGGGGGGAATTTGTGGACGACCAGGGTTTGATCACAGTTGCCGACGCTGCCGGGCATCTCGCTCGTTCGACTGAGCAAGTTCGGCGTTACTTGCGTGAAGGACGATTGAAGGGGAAGCGGATTGGCGGTCAGTGGTTCATCGAAGAAGCTGCAATCCTCAGATTTCAGGACAGAAAACGACTAGAGGAAGCGGAGCCTAAAAAAACCAAAATCTCTAAAGCTACCGATCCCTTGCACAATATTCGCCCTGCCAACGAGTTAAACCCGCTTGAGCATGTGATCGGCATAGGCCATGGCGGCGGTAGCAACATTGCCGAAGGGAAAGAGGCCTATCGTCGCGCTTTTAGGTGGAGAAGATAGTGGACACTGAATCCGGAATGAACATTCTGAAATCATCGCAACCAGATTTTCCTGTGGCATTCGTCGACTCCTCGGCCATTGTGGCTCTGGTTGACCGAGATGATTCGTCACATCATGCTGCCGCAGAGGCATACCGTTCATTGGTAACGTCGGGTTATCGGTTATTCACAACCAACCACGTCATCAATGAAGCTTTCGAACTTCTCGTTAGTGGAATCGGGTTTTCCACAGCGCGAATATGGCTCCAACAACAAACACTAGCAGTCTATGTCGTCAAAGACATTGATTTGGCAGATGCCGCGATAATGGTGTGCAGAAGAGATGACGCGAATCCGCTCTCATTGACTGACGCCCTAAGCATGGTTGTAATGGAGCGATTGGGCGTGGTCGATGCGTTCGCGGTCGATCCAGCTTTTCTCGCGGAGCTAAGCTGAGGCGATCCTGTGCATCTATCATTCCGGCGCGGTCTGCGATAAAGAGTAGGAAGCAATGACTCAGCACGACAGCCCGCGACCACCACGTTTCTGCCCGAATTGCGGCGCCCACAATCTCGCGCTGGCTGCAACGTGCACCGTTTGCGGTCAGTCGTTAGGGAAACGTGAAGATTTCGCCATACTCTGGGGTGGGCAATCTCAATCTCAGGGTGCCGACAACACGGAAGTTATCGATCTCTATCCGCCCTATGACACGTCGTCGCAGTCGACGACACCTTTTACGCAAACTCGTCCATTCGATCCAAGTGATTACCGGGCGACTCCAATCAAAGCGGGCAAACTGGGTAAAGCAGCTCCCGTGACGGCGACCATGACCGGCTCGCCGTCAACGCCTCCGCCGCCGATTGTCGCTCCGCCGATCGCAGCCCCACGCAAGGGACCGCCGGGCTGCATGCTTGGTTGTCTGGCACTGGTCCTCATCGGCATTGTTGCCGGGTTCATCGCCTGGAATCTGGTCCGAAGCTCCATTTCAGACCGGGTCGAGGATGAGATCAGCGTCGGTGTTACGAATGAACTGCAGAAGATTGACAATCTTCCTGTCGATACGAGTGGTCAAATCGTACTGACCGAAGCCGAAGTGAATCAGTCAGTGCAAGAAAATGCTGCACTGTACAAGCCGGTTGAAAATGTCGAGGTGACTATTCTGGCTGACGAAGTTCGCGTTCAATTCGACCTTTACGGTGTTTCGAGTACCTTCAAAGGAGATCTGGAAGTTCGCGACGGAGAGATCCGCGTGGTCGATCCCGTGTTGTCCGGTGCTGCGGGACAGGTCGTTGATGCGGACGAGATCGCCAAGATTTTTGAGAACGAAACCAGCACGCTGCTGACCAGATTCGATCTGCGGCCCGATGATGTTTTGCTTCGAAAGGGAGCGTTGATCATCTCGACCGCGAAAAATCCGTAAAGGCGAGAGAGTCTGAATTCCACTTGATGGCTGGTGGGCGCGTTCTGCTGTGTTAGCGGGTTGGGGCGATCGCGGAGGAGTCGTCTGCCGGGAGATCGAGGCGGCCGGTGACCTTTGCAAACGTTGTCGTCGTTGGTGGCGCCACCTTGAAACGTGACGCGGCAAGTCCAAGTCCAGGCATCATGCGACCGTTGAGCAGGCTCGACCAGTATTGCCTCTCAGATTGGACGTGTGATTCGGCGACTGGATGTTCGTTCAGTGTATGTATCATGAATGTCTCCTCTCCACCCTGGCGATCACCCGATCGTCTCAGCGGACCGGCGAGGACCGATTAGCACAATCGGTGCGCCTATTTCTCCAATCATCCTATACCCCGTATGGCCAATAAGGGCATGACCTTCAGTCCCCGATGCGCAATCAGTACTTAGGTCCCGGTGATACCTGATTGGGTCATCTCTGAACCGGGAGCCTCTGCGCATGAATGCAAACGATCGAGTGCAGTAACAAAGATGGCGTGCATCCATCCGGATCCGGTCGGTTCACTGGTTCGGCTCTGGTCGGTTGCGCAATGCGTTAAAAAACCGCTGGCGGTACTGGGAACCAATCGCGAATACAGTGCGCGATGACGAAGTCGCTGCTGTCTTACGTTCGTTTGGGACATGTCCATCCGCGGACGCCGGGTCGGTCAGTCTCGATCGGACAGAGCCAACAGTGGCGATTGCGAGCCCACTCATTGTTGTGCTTGCCTATGAAGCGGCCGGTGCGCTCGATCCCACAACCACCGCCACGATCGTCGTGCTCTTAAGAGAAGCTGCGCTGAATGGTGCGTCAGTCGTCGTCGGTCATTACGACGCACTCCTCGCGAGCTTCTGAGATCGGATTCTGGACATGCGCCGCGGTCGACTCTACCCTCGTGCTTTGCGGGAGGAAGCTGTGAACGAGACGACGTTCACCGGTCATGTCGGCAATTGACTATCCGACGATCTTCTTGGCAAGATCGATCACGTCCTGGGCGGGATCGCCCGTTGGTGATGAGCCGCCGATGCGGATGAGAAAGTTGCCAGTGCGAACGTAGAGCACCACCAGGTTCGACCCATCCGGCGCGCCGGAGAGACCGACTGTCTGATCGCCGATTCGCTCGACGCTTAGTGGCTCCAATCCTTGTGAAACGGTGACCGAATCGGAGAAATAGGCGAGTGCGGCCTTCGTGCTCGTTTTATCACCGAAGCGGTGAATACTGACATTGATGTACGTCGTCTGGTTCGGATCGGGATTGCTCTCGACCGGTATCTCGAAAGTGATGTACGCGTTCTCTTTCCACTCCCATTCATCAAGGTTCGCCATCGCCTCGTCGGCATTGGGGAACGACGAGGCAACGGCCTCCTTGGTGCGTTTGTCTTTTTCTGTTCGCTGGAACCCTTCCGGCGCATCTTCGGTGGTTGGCAGGAGTGCGAGCGCCGAACTTGGGGCAGAGGTCGGTTCCGGCTTATCCGTGGGCTTCGGGGTGTTTTCCGGTTCTCCGGCTTCCGCGGTAGAACCCTCTTCAGTCGGTCCAGCCGTCTTCTCGACTCCGATTGCTGCCTTGGTCTCCTTCGACTCTTCGTCGTCGCCGGAGTTCTCTTCGGTCGCAGCTTCCGTTGGGGCGGCCTGGGAGACGGCGGTCGTCGTCCCACCCGTTGCCTGATTGTTGTCACGACCGTCGCCGCCATCGAAAACCCGAATGACGACAAAGACGATTGCCGTCACAACCCCCGCCAACACGAGCAGCGCAAGCAGAGGACCGATGATTTTCGCAATTGGCCCGCTGTCAATTGGCGTCAGCGCTGGCCCCGGAGAATATCCCCCGGAACCGGCCGGACCCTGTGGCGGACCGGTCGGAATCGCAGGGTCATACCAGAGTCCCCGCGATCCGGTCGATTCCGCCGAGGCGCTCCCGTAGTTCGGGACAGGCGGAAGATTGGCCTGCGGGTGACCGGAAGAGACGGTCGACTGAGGTGGTACCCAGTTCGAACGATCGATCGGAGGGGGCGATGCAGGAGGCACGGGTGCCTGCCGTTGCGGTTTATTGGGCGGTCTTGGCTCCATGAAAAGTCGATGCTCCACGCCCGTTCGAGCGAGCGATAGTTAAAGAAGACTGCGTAGAGTATAGCCCCGCAGATGCCTTCCAAAGTGTACGAACGGTTCGATGACGAACCGGCACGCTGTCGGCCGATTCTGCATTCACTGATACAACGCCCGGATTCGGGCGGTGGTTTCAAGATAAGGGTTGATGACGCGACCTACCACTAGATATGGTGTCGCCCCCGAGTGTACGTACATCTTCTAGAGGTGTCGGCACGTCAAGGGTTTACAGAATTGCCGTTACCGCATAAGATGGCGGTATGCACTTGCAGAGTGTATCGTATCGTTCATACGCACTCTGTACCAAGAAACGGTATTCGCTTAATCCCGTAACCGGTGTGACACGGTGCCAGTGTGTCCGCAGCTCAGCATTAGATCAACTGGCAGAGGTCGACCCGCAATGAGCGAGCATGCAACCACTGCAACACACCATGGAGGGCTTGTCTCTCCGACACCGTTGGTGCGCTTTTATATGACAAGTGATCTCCGTGCCGCCACTGGACTGACGCGAACGCATCTCGATTACTACCTTCGCGAAGGTCTGATCCAGCCCACTGCTCGAACGGAGAGCGGTTATCTCCTGTTCGACGAGACCGAATTGTCCACCCTGCGTGACATTATCGCGGCTCGCCAGTCCGGTGAGAGCCTGCGCGACATTCGTCAATGGCTGGGGAGGTAGAAGATGACCTACTACCGCCACTTCGGCATGGAGCGCGAGCCCTTTGGAACGACGCCTGATCCGGCGATGTTCTATCGCACCCTGGGACATGAAGATTGTTACGAGCGACTGAAACTCGCGATCGCACTGCAGCGCGGTCTCTCGGTGATTATCGGCGATGTCGGATATGGCAAAACGACCATCAAGGTTGCCCTCCTGCAAGAATTGCATGGAAACCCGGCAATTGAGATCGGCATCGTCAACAACCCACGCGATTGCCGGACGGATGTGCAGTTCATCCGGGCAATTCTCGGGCAATTCGGGGTTGATGCCAGTGGTCGAACCGCGCTCGATCTGACGACCGAGTTTCTTCGTTATCTGGAAGCCATGCATGTCGACGGTCGACATCCGCTTCTGATCGTGGATGAAGGTCAAAACCTCTCCGGTTCCCATCTGGAGATATTGCGCACCTTCCTTTCGTTCGAGACTCCAACGCAGAAGCTGCTGGATGTCGTGATCTTTGCCCAACCCGAACTCGAGGAGAAGATTCTGCGGAAGCGGAATCTCGCTCAGCGAGTTGGAATGGATCACAAACTCAATCCGTTGAATCGTCGTGATACCGCGCTGATGATCGCGCACCGGGTGTCGGTCGCCGGGCGGAATCCCGCAGACCATGCCCTCTTCACTGATGAGGCGATTAATGTCATCCACGACCGTTCACAGGGGATACCACGGGCGATCACCAATTTCTGCGCCGAGTGCCTGATCGAAGCGGCCTTTCTCCAGCTTGATCAGGTCGACGCCCAACTTGCCGCAGAAGTGATCGGCCGCCGGGTCTTCACCGGTACCGATACCGACGGCCATCAGGTCAAACAGGTGCAACGCGGTCTCGGGATCGCGGAACCGGTGATTTCGATGAAGGAGAACGTGAACGGAGGCGCGGCGCATGAGCGCAAGCGAGCAGCGTCGACCACCGCGCACCGAGGAGACCGCACCACGGAGACCGTTCCGCGCGGTGGATGTACTGAGCGGGAGTATCGATCGGCGATCGCCGGCGAGACCGGAGCGAACGCGTAAACAGATCAGCGCGCAACTCGAGCCGGCGCAGGTGCGGTTGTTGGGCGAGTTGCACGCGCGGTTGAACGCGGGAGCGAGCAAACGAATAGAAAAGAGCGATCTGGTCGGACTCGGAATCGAGCTCCTGGCAGCGGCACTACAGGATGCCGAACAGGGACTCGCTTCGGCGTCGGGCAATGGAACGGGTGTCACATCGGCGGGAATGCCCGCTGATGACACGCATGATTCTCCATTCGATGATGTCGAGCAACTACGCACATACGTGCGTACCTACGTACGTGGCGGGAAACCATGATGACGGCGGGCAGCGCGGCTCGGTCGCCAGCAGACGGAGGCGAAACAATAGAAAGATGAATGCGCGGAGAACGGCGACGCTTGAAGGGACTACGTCTCTGCCAGGTGACGACGGGCAAAGAAAAAGACCGACGCGCCAACGTCGATCCTTCTCACTTCGAAGCATTCAGTTATGAGTAATTGCTCTGCCGGATCAACGCGAACGGACCGTCACAAAACTGCCTGATCCGCGTAACGCCGGCAATTGAAGTTTCGCCGCCATGATCCCCGCCAAGGGAGGGCAACGTGTACCCAGGCGACGTTTGCATTCTAGTCACACCCCGCAGGGAGTGTCAAGACCAATCCATCGTGCTGCCCTCGGCAGAGGAACCTCGGAAGGTCTGATGAGCGACCAACCGATCTCCCACGCCGCACGAACACGTGACAACCGCCCGTCAAATGACGAGGCGGCGAAACCCGTGTTTGTGACAGCAGAGGAGATTACCGGTCCAGTGGCGACTCCGAACCCGACCCGAAGCGGGGAAGATACGCGGCGCCGAGGTTGGTTCTGGCACTGGAACAGCATCGTCACCCAGTACGCTCCGTTGATTGGACTGAAGGGAGTGGGGCTCCTCAATTCCTACACCGTCTGGACCGACCGACGGGATGAGTCACCCCATCGCGGGTATGCCTTCCCTTCTCAACAAAGCGAAGCGGACTTCTATGGCGAGGACCGGGCCGAACTCATCACGATCAACAAGTTGCTGGTTGCACTTGACCTGATTGAAATCCGGAAAGAGATGGTGCTCCGGCTCGATGAGCAGGGGCGGCGATGGAAAGTACCTCACAACTTCTACCGGGTGAAGGATCACGACGATGGGTCCAGCCTGACAAGCCGGGATGTGCTGAACGTTGCCGAGTTGGCGGACCGCGATGGTGCCGTCTACCGTTATGTGCGCCGCGTCTTTTCGCCGAAGTTCGCACCGATCGATCACAACAATGTCTGGGCACAGATTCTTGAAGAAGTTCGGCAAACCGAGGTCTGGCAGCGCCTGGCAACCAAAGCGGCGAAGGAAGAACAACGGGCATCCGACCGCACGAAAGCCGGCCACGCCGCTCGTAAAGGCTCTTTTATTTTGCCTGTCGACGTTGACAAGGCGACAACCTCCATCGAGGTCAACGACAGTAGCGCTGATGGCAAGACTGCGGCACAGGTAACCATTGTTGCAACGACCAACAATGGTTCAAACCCGGATGTTGAAGAGAGCAACAATGGTTCGACACCGGATTTGGCGACCTCTGTTGCACCGTCCAACAGCGCGTTGCCGACCTATGATGACCAGACCAACAGGACGTATAACCAATATCCGTTAACTACTACGACCACAACACCAGATGGAGCAAAACAAGGAAAATCAGCTACGAAGCGCGCCAGCTTTGACACACCCGGTGAACTCAGTCGACGACCTGTGACACAATCGAAAAACACTGTCACAGGTCGACAGGGAGCCGGGCCTAATGGTCAGGCCGGGCCATCGGACGCACCGGGTGAAGCTCGCGCGGTTCAGGCGTTCGAGGATGCAAATGGCAGGCGCGCGACCGCGGCCGAGCGACACTTACTGACGGGCCTGTCGAAACGATTCGATCCCGCGGCTCGGCGTGCACAGGTCTTGCACATGGAGAGTGGATGGAGCTGGGTTACTGCCGGGATCTACGAAGCGGTCGAGGCCGGCAGCACGTTTGTCGCGCCTCGCCGGTTACGCGAGATATTGACCAGATGGGAGCGGGATGGTTTGCCCGAGGAGGAGCGCGCGCCGGGGAATGATCAGGTCATCTCTCACCGGCATGTCGACCACACCGGTCAATTGGGGGGTGCCGAACGCGCGGTCGCCTCGCATAGAGTGAGCGAACATACCGGGTATGAACTCAACACCAACGCACCGGATTTCGACCTGCCGCATGGATTCGGGAGTCGGAGAACCTGGTCGTTCGCGGTTTCGCTTCTGGAGACGGCGCTCGAGCGATCGACGCTGGCGAGGTTGGTTCGCGCAAGCGCAATCGTCGGGTATGCGAATGGTGAGGTAACGATAGCGGTTCCTGAGGAGGATCAAGCCGAGCAACTTGCTGGCGAGTACCGGGATCTGGTGGCACGAAAGATCAGTGAGGCGATGCGTCGGCCAATCCGAATCGCAGTGCTGATTGAATCGCAGACCTCGGTTGTTCCGGGCGGTGATTCGGTCAGCGTGCCAGCAATTGTCCCCTCGGGGGATCGGGTGGCCAGGCCATCGGGTCTCGAGAACCCGAACTTCATGATCGCCGAGTGCGGAATGCCGAGCGCGCAGGTCTGGGCAGCGATCATCGACGAGATAGTGTCAGACGGTGAAGTGAGCCGGCTCAATGTCGAAACGTGGTTGCGATCCTCGCAGCTGATTGGACGTGGAAGCGACGGAGCGTTGATTGTCGGAGCTCCCCATGTCCTTGCCCAGCGTCGCATCGAGAGCCGGTTTCGGTCACCGCTTGTCGCGGCAGTCGAGGCGGTACTCGGGAGCCAGCTAAGACTCGAGATCGTGGTTGCCCGCGATTGGCTCGCTGAGCACGCGGTCCTGGGCGGAGTCAGCGGAATGAACGAGATCGGGGCAGCTTAATCCCGGGTTGCCACATCCAGGAGTCGGCAGATCGACGAACATATATCTCCATTATCACTATCGTCAATCTGCCGAATTGCTGCTCAATTAGTCCCATGCATTGACTGGTGGTGCCGTGTAGCACAGGTCTTTCATGACAGCTTCCGCTGCATCGAGTTCCCGATCGCTGATTGTCCCGGGGTTTTGACCGGCGTCAAGAATCATATCCATGTATCGATTGGTCGCGAGCATACAAAGCTGAAAATCGAGCGGCGGCGGTTGAATAACGGCGTAGGTTTTCGTTCGGGCGTCTGCCCCACCGGTCAGGCCGATGGCCATCACTGCCGCCAGTGAACCCAGCACCATTGCTCTCCGCGTGGTGGTCACAATTCCTTGCACTCTCATTGCCTTCTCTCCTCCAGAATGTCACTGCTGTCAGGTGGCTCGCTCTCTGCTTGCCGATGACATCAGGATGCCGGAGATCAACTGATGCCTCATCGGTACCTTTGCCTATTCGGTATTTGCTCTGTGCTGATGGGTATCTAGGCAGAAATGCTGCAATCCCCAGGTCGAGCGCTATGACACCCGAACCCGAATCGCGTGTTCAAGCGTTTAACAAGTAGGGACCACTGATGGAGCTATGGCTAAGTTCTTGCGAGGTTCGAGGTGTCGGCCACAGTGCCCTTGCTCAGGATTGGCTCGATGATCGAGGGAGGCGTGGTTTGATTCATCCTGATCCGACGTGCGGAGACGCGGTCAACGTGACTAAGTCGATTGACCTTCAAGTTTTCTGTGAATCGCGCGGAAAATCGTTGCGGATAACGCAGTTCTGAACATAATTATCCGCATGAACTTCCAAAAAATGAACAAATCCACAGGTAACTCATAACAAACTCTAACCTTGCGTTCAGATTTGCCAACTACGATCGTTGACATAGCGACTGAAATTTTGGTCTGTACAGATCAGCTTCGTTGCTCCAAAGCCAGGCGCTGACCGATTCAAGGAGAAGATGTATGGTCACTTCCAAATTTGCCGCGAATGAGGGCCGCTCGGCGCGGACACTCACGCTGCGCGCCACTTCCGGATCGTCGCGTCCCGCGGTGGTGCCTGATCCACGTCCGGTTCGCGATCGGATCGGGTCAACGACGCCCCTTCCAAAACCTGGTCCACCTCCCACCACACGAAGTGGTAGCGGCAGCGCTCAACCGATTCCGCGTGGACATCGACTCGAACTTGCATCGACCGCGGTCGATCCCGTGACTGTTGTTCAGTCCGGGTGCGTTGCGTTATTTAAGGCACTGCCGGGTGAGCGCTCAATCTGCATCGGAATTCTTGGACCGGGCGATCTCTTCTTTCATGACCGCGGTTCGGTCGGAAACGAGATCTCAGTCGAATCGCTGACCGATTCTGTGGTGCTGAACGAAGAGTTCACGCGACTGGTCGGGGTTCTCAGTGGTTCTACACCGCTCGTACAGGCCGCGCTCACCAGTTTGAGACGGCAGGCGAGTGACATGCAGGATCTCGTGTCACGTGTGCTCTCACGTGATATCACCCTTCGGCTCGCCGCTATGCTGCTCACGCTCTCCGACCGTTTCGGTCAGACGAACGGCGACGGCACCGTCACGATCACGATTCCAGTTGCCCACAAGATGCTGGCGCGGATGATCGGATCAAACCGGGTGACCGTCACCCGCGTGATGACTGAGATGCGAGAAGCTGGAATGGTGAAGGCGCCGGGTCGGAATCAGATCGTGGTCGACCCGAAGCTTCTGCAGGCCCACCTGAATGGTGAGAGCAGCGAGAGTCTGATCGTTTCCGAGTGATTCATTGCCATCGAGATGCTCTGTTGGATGGGTAAGCGTGCGGGTTTACCCACTCCCCTCCGTGAGCCGCCGCGTGCCGCGGTTCGGACCAATCGTGAGACTCGATCGGTCTTGGAATCGATTCCTGCCCTCCCTGATGCGCCCAGGATCTCGATTCGCTGCATTGCAGAAGTTGCGTATTCAGGCGCCAGACTCCACGCCTTCAGTTCAGTGAATTCACGGAAGCTTCAGTGCTCACCCGGTTTCAAAATGGAAACCAGTAGAGACGACTGGTTTCATACGTGGGTCGAAGCTGGAGAATTGACGTGGAGATCATCGAGCACATGGAAATGGCTCCGCGAAGGACATGGCAGCAACTGGTAGTCTGGTTGGCGAAGAGTGGCTATTCGGATCTCGAACATTCCACGGTGATGACGGCACAGCGGTTGGCACGTGAACGCCGGGAGGAGGGCCCCGGTGTCATTTCGGCCGAGCGTTCGGTTTCGCTCTCCTTTTTGATGATGATGGCAGCGGCGGCGGACTGATTCTTAAGTGCATCGCGCGTGTGTGGATTTGAATCAATATATGACATTCTGAACAGGAAGATCTACTGTCGACCTGCGGGTCGACGATTGGGTACGGGGCCCAATCCTACCTGGAGCCTGGACCGCGTTGTCTATGGTGATGACTGGCATGGAAGCCAGTTTTATCCGGTAGGGAGTTCGATTCCGGGCTCCGCGGGCTCCTCGGGCTTCGCGGAGTGTGCGAACACATAAGAGACCCAGAAGGCGACGGCCAGCAACACAACGCCTGTGCCGAGGAAGGTCGCGCGGAAGCCAAGCGAGGCCGCGGTGGCCGACCCAACAAGGGGCCCGATGGTGCCACCAACCGAACCCGCGGCGGCGGTAATGCCAAAGACCACACCCCTTCGCTCTGGAGGGGTGGCCTCGGCTACGGTCGCGTTCGTGGCCGGGATCAGTCCTCCGGCCGCGATTCCGAAGAGTGCCTGCAACACGATGAGCTGCCAGACGGCCGTGACGGCCGCCATCGGGAGATAGAGCAACCCGGCGCCGAAAATGCTCCCGATCAGGATCTTGCGATGACCGACGCGATCTCCGCGTCGACCCAGGATGATCGACGCGATCGCGCTGGTGAAGCCGAGAAGGCCGAGCGCAATTCCGGCGAGGGATGCCGCCCGCGCATCGCCACTGACTCCGCTCAGGTTGCCGACTTGTTCGACGTAGAGCGGAAAAATCGGCCGGGTGCTCATCTGGGCAAAGCGAACGGATGCGAGCACGACAATCATCGTCACCAGAATCGGGGCCATGATCCAGCTCGCATTGGCGCGAAAAGACTTCTTCTCGGTGAAGGCGCCACGCGCGACTCGCTGGAAATTTTCCTCGACGAAGACAAGCACGATTAGTCCGGCTGCGCCGAGGCAGGCGCCTCCAACCGCGAAGGTCCACCGGTACCCAATCTGATCGGCGAGCAGACCACCCAGAAATGGACCGAGAGACGCCCCGGAAAAGACGGCGGTCGAAACGAGCCCCAGGCTAAAACCCAGACGCTCCTTCGGTGCCGAGACGGCGACCAGGGCCGTGGTGGCGGTTACCGTGCCGGTGAGTGCTCCTTCCAGAAAGCGAAGGGCAAGCAGATGCCACGGCGCCTGGGCAAGTCCCATCAAACCGACGGTAATCAGCGCGCCGAACATTGCCCGGAGCAGCATCGGTTTGCGACCGTGCCGATCGGAGACGATCCCCCACAGAGGTGCGGTGATCGCCATCACTCCCGCGCCACCAGCGGAGATGAGACCTGACCAGATCGCGGCGGAATCGTTTGAATCCGCGCCGAGCGATTTCAGATAGAAAGGCAAAAAGGATTCACGCAGCGAGAAACCGATGATCGCCAGTGCCTGCGCGATCGTCAGCGCATAGAGATTTCGCCGCCAGACATTCCGCTGCGGGGCGTTCGCTGTTGCCGGGGGAGTGCCCTTACCCAGATCATCCATCCTCCGTTCAGTCTACCGGAGCCTTAACACCTTCACAATGATCATGAGATTCGGTGCAAGCAATTCGTATTTGTGCAGCGATAGCTCTCGGCTCCTCAATTTATGATTGAGCATTGGTTTTCCTGTGCGGATTGCCGCAATAGACCGATCAAAAGGCAACACGAATCACCTTGAAGTTGAAAGGCTGCGCGGCGAGAGTCGTATGGTGACCATGCAGGCCTGGTACTTGCATTGGATCGTAGGGGCTCTGCCTCGAGATTCAGTCGCGCAGCAGAGGACACGGCGTGATCCGCTTACGAACCTTCAATCGGTCGATATCACAACAGACGCGCCCCGCGACTCATCCTGTCAGCGGCGACGCTCGGTCAGCTGAGGCTGAGCCAACGGCCGTACCAGCGCGAAGCCGTGATCGTGTGACCAGGATTGCCGGCGTGGTGATTCCGGTGATGGCGGTTCTCGCCACCATCGGCTGGATGCTCCTTCTTCGATGGTTCGACCTGCGCGAAAAAATCGAGTTCCGGTATTTCGCTTTTGAGAAGGTCCCGGGTCAATTTCACTCCACCGCGATACGTCGAACGCTCGCGATTTTCATCGGCACCTCGCTCCTGTACACGATTGCCGCAGTGCTCCTCGCGCGCGTGCGGACGATGACCGGGCCGATCAAGCTCGGGGCGCTGCTCTTCATGGCAGGCCCGGCAATTGTCAATGTGCTGCTCTATCCGGTGGGTGCGCTCGATGTTTTCAACTATATGGTCGATCTCAAACTTGCGTATCACTTCGATGCGAATCCATATGTTGTGACGAATCCGGCATTCCTGAATGGGGATCCCTTTACCGGATCGGCGTTTTTGCTGAACGTACCGCTCTTCTATGGCCCCGCATGGTTGTTGATCTCTGGTCTTCCGGGGATCGTCACCGGATATGAGAGCGTCGCCAATCTGTTGATCGGGTTGAAGGTGCTCAACCTGCTGCTGCTCGCGGCGACCGCTGTGTTGATTTCACGTGCGCAACCGAACGAGCGACGACGGTGGATCGCGCCGTTCCTCTTCCTAGCGAATCCACTTGTGATCTTTGAGGGGATCGGCAACGCGCACAATGACGTAATGATGACATTCTTTTTAATTGCGGCCATCTCCGCGATGCGGAGTAGTCCAAAGGGATGGCTTGCCGCGCCTATGCTGGCAATCTCGGTGCTGGTCAAACTCTTCACCGGAGTGCTGGCGCCACTCTTCCTAGTCGAAGCGCTGCGAACGCGCTGGCCGATTCGGAGAATCGCACTGGCTGCGGTAGCCGCAGTAGCCGTGACGATTGCCGTGGTTGTTCCATTCTGGGACGGCGGTGATTTGTGGAGCGGAATGCGCGAGGGAACGCGTCTTGGGCAGAGAATGGATCACGTGTCACCACTCTCCCTGGCCCAGCAGCAGGCGAAAATGGACTTCATCGAAGCAAGACCCTTTCGCGGCTATCTTCGACCGTATGCCAGTTCGGACGTTCTTCCCCAGGCACAACAGGACGAACTGCACCGCACGTTCACGATCGCTTTTCTGGTGCTCGCGGCGCTCGTTCTGGCTGCCCGGCTGAAACGGTGGATCTCACGTGAGCGAGCGTGTGCAGTCACGCTGATCCTCTTCGCCTTACTGATGACCAATCTCTACCCGTGGTACCTGATACCGATCATCGCGCTCTTTGCGCTCGAACGTGAAGCGCTCGGCAGTGCGTTCGTCTTTGTCGCGACGCTGCTTGGTCTGGTCTACTACCCCGCCTACATCTGGGCGCATTTCAACACCGATCTGCCCCTGTTCCAGGTTCACCTCTACCTGGCGATCTTCCTGACCGCGCCGATGGTCGCGTTCCTGCTGATCGAAACTGTTCGTATCGCCTTCGTGGCGAACCGGCGGCGAGCCGCTAGCGCCAAGCCGGTGTGGCGCCGGTCACCACAGAGTGATCAAACTAAATCGGATGTTCTACCGTCTGAATTGTGACCTATTCTTATGAGAAGCAGGTCCACTGCATCGCTCGCGGTGGAACAGGAATGATTGCCGGGATATGAAGATCGTCAGTCAATCCACGCGATAGGTTTTTGAGTGCGTCGTCCCAATCAAAAAGTCGTCGTGGCCGTGGTTTATGTCTGCGGCATGATTATGAATTCGCTCGATTCCACGATCGTCAATGTCGCTCTGGCCACGCTCAGTCGCGAATTCGACGTCACTCCGGCCGCGATCGAATCGGTGGTGATCGGATACCTGGTGAGTTTGGCGATCTTCATCCCCGCCTCCGGTTGGCTCGGAGATTGCTTTGGCACCAAGCGTATTTTCCTGACAGCGCTGCTCATCTTCACGATCGCATCCGCGTTGTGCGGAATGGCGCAAAGTCTCAACCAGCTCGTCGCGTTCCGGGTGCTGCAAGGTATCGGCGGTGGTCTGCTTACTCCGGTCGGCATGGCAATGCTCTACCGCACCTTCCCGCCGAAAGAACGCGTGGCGGTCGGGCGCATCCTCATGTTCGCGCTCATCATTGGACCGGCATCGGGTCCGATCCTGGGCGGACTCCTGATCGAACAACTCTCCTGGCGATGGACATTTTATGTCAACATCCCGGTCGGGTTGGCGGCACTCCTCTTTGGAATCCTCTTTCTCGACGAACATCGCGAACCGGACGCCGGCCGTTTCGACATCCCTGGCTTTTTGCTGGCTGGTGCCGGGTTCGGGTTGCTCATGTTCGGGTTGAGTGAAGGGCCATCATATGGCTGGTCCGAACCAACTATTCTCGGACCCGTTTTCGCTGGAGCGGCGATTCTGGTGGTCTTCGTGCTGTTCGAACTACGGGTCTCCTCGCCGATGGTGCAGCTTCGACTGCTCGGAAATCGGTTGTTCCGCTCGACTTTGCTTGTCTCCTTTTTCGCGACCATGAGTTTCATTGGCACGCTCTTTCTGGTGCCGCTCTATCTACAGGAGGGTCGTGGCGACTCTCCACTCTCCTCCGGGTTAACCACGTTCCCCGAGGCGATTGGCGTGTTGGCGTCCACCCAACTGGTGGCGAAGTTGTATCCAAGGGTAGGTCCGCGGCGTCTCATGGCATTCGGGTTGACCTGGGTCGCCTTCGCGATCACGTTGCTGAGTTTTATCGGCGCGGATACCAGTGCCTGGTTGGTGCGGGGGCTGATGTTCATGCTTGGCACCGGTATGGCCTTCATCTTCCTGCCGAATCAGGCGGCAAGTCTGGCAACGATCACCCGCGAACAAACCGGGCGCGCCACGACCTTCATGAGTGTGCAGCGACAACTCGGTGCGGCGTTCGGTGTCGCATTGCTGAGCAGCGTGCTGGCCGGAGTCGGACTTACGAGCGTGGATGCCGCGGGGATCGAGTCGCCGAATGTGTCAGCATACCGGGCGGCATTTCTGACCGCGGCAGTTCTGGCGGTCATTGGCGCCGCCTTCGCCCTGAAAGTTCCTGATGCCGACGCTGCCAATACGATGCGCCCGAAAACGGCGGCCGAAGCCTGAAGAAAGATTTGACGCAACATCTGCCGTAATCTGCCGCAAATCGGCCCACACACCTCACCACCAATGACGAAATGGAACGTTGGCGCTCTGGTTCACTTTGGACCCGGCTTGAGAACGATTATGTCCAGAGGTTTGGTACGGGGTTGCCTCCGGACAGGCGAGGGCTGCTGAGGTTTGAACAACCTCACAGCCCTCGTCGATCTCGAGGCAACCCGCCAGAATGAGCGAACATTGAACTGGCTAGTCGAAGTACACCCCGTTAGACGCACACTTCGGAGACGCAGCTCTTGCCAATGCCACAGTCGGCATTCTGGTTGCACACGCATTTGTTGACGCCGTTGGGACATTTCTGGCTGCAGCACTGGCTGTTTGAGGAGCAATTTGCCCCAATCGGCAGTTTTGTGCTGTCGCAGCAAAGGCGATTGTTGAGGCATGTCTGGCCCGAAGCACAGGTCCCGCAATTCAAAGTGTCATTGCAGTAACCGGCAGGCGTTCCGCAGATCGCGTTGAGTGAGACGCAGGTAACCGCGCAAACCGTCGGCGTAATAGTTGGCGTGTTGGTAGCTGTCGGCGGAATAGGGGTATTGGTCGGTGTGTTGGTGGGCGTGTTGGTGGCTGTCGGCGGAATAGGGGTATTGGTCGGTGTGTTGGTCGGTGTTTCGGTAGGCGTCGCGGTGTTGGTGGGCGTGTTGGTGGCTGTCGGCGGAGTAGGGGTAGTGGTGGGTGTGTTGGTCGGGGTTTCGGTAGGCGTCGCGGTGTTGGTCGGCGTATTGGTGGGTGTGTTGGTCGGGGTTTCGGT
>Ga0105046_10002939_pt1 | contig 26999 bp, 14 predicted proteins | sample MAT03_FD_78385 | JGI IMG/M metagenome (GOLD analysis project Ga0105046, IMG submission 78385) | Freshwater microbial communities from Lake Fryxell liftoff mats and glacier meltwater in Antarctica - MAT-03 (megahit assembly) | ecosystem: Environmental > Aquatic > Freshwater > Ice > Liftoff... | reverse complement strand
TGGTTCTTCATGCCGTGGTCCTTCTGTCCGCTGCGGACATAGATGAAGGGCAGTCCCATGTCGTGCGCCACCAAGGCGCCGTGCGCGATACCGCCCGTGGCCACGCCGGCGATCATGTCCGGCCGGCCGAACTCGCTGTTGATGATGTGGACGAACTGCTGGCGGATGAACGTGCGCACCGCCGGATGTGACAGCGTCTTGCGGTTGTCGCAATAGATCGGCGACTTCCAGCCCGAGGCCCACGTGAACGGTTTCTTCGGGCTTAATTTGACGGCCTTGATCTGGAGCAGGAACTCCGCTACTTTGAGGGCTGGATCGAGCGGTGACGACATGGCGCGAAGGTATACGGTTTACATCGAGGACAAACCCCTGGTGATCGCGGAAGCCCCGCCGGACAAGGCCATGGACCATGGTTGGCTCGCCGTGCGTATCGATGATGCCACGGAGATCGCACCGGCGGTGGAGGCACTGGTCCAACGACCCGAAGTGCATGGCATCACGTTGTTCTCCACATCGATCAAGGACCTGTGGGGCACGTTCAAGGCCGACTACAACTACGTGGCCGCTGCCGGCGGTCTTGTCATGGACGAGGATCGCCGGTTGCTGGCTTTCCGCCGAGGAGGGAAGTGGGACCTGCCCAAAGGCAAGGTGGAGAAGGGTGAAGGCATCGAAGCGGCCGCACTGCGTGAGGTGCGGGAAGAATGCGGGCTGCGCACACTTGAATTGGGAGCAGCGCTGCCCGACACGTGGCATACCTACGAACGCAAGGGACGCCAGCACCTCAAGCGCACACATTGGTTCCTGATGCGCGGTACAGCGAAGGATGAACTCGTTCCACAAACGGACGAGGACATCGATGATGTACGCTGGCTGGATGAAGCGGGCTTGCGGGCCATGAAAGCCGATAGCTACGCTTCGCTGATGCCGGTGGTCGCCGCGTGGGAGGCGATCAATCGTCCCACACCTTGATGCGCGAGCCTTTCTCGGCCTCCACCTTGGCCTGGTGGAACAACGCGCCGAGACCCGCGCTGGGCGCGGCAGCCGGTGATCGCGCCAGCACCCCGTCGTTCAGCAGGTAGAAGACCGGCAGGCTGCGGATGCGCAGTTCTTCACGTAAGCGCTGTTCGCCGACCGCGTGCAACCAGCGGAAGTCCTGCCCGGGGTGGGCCTTGATATACCGCTTCAGAGCGTCCAGGTCCTCATCCAGGCTGATGGCGACGATCGGGACGATCCCGTTGTACTCTTTCCATAGGGTCTCCAGCCCGTTCATCTCCAATTCGCAGTACGTACACCAACCCGCGGTGATCACCAGGCATGTCGATCCGCTCAGCAGACTGTCCAACGAGACATCATTCCCTTGCAGGTCCTCCAGCCTCAACGCGGGGAGCCTGTTGCCAACGCGCATCGCCGTCAGATCCCACAGCATGTTCGCAGCGATGGTCCGGTGCTCCGCATGGGCCGACGATGCGGCGACCTTGGCGAAGATGCTGTCGGCGCCGTCATGCTGCACCAACTTGCTATTGTACATCTGGTACAGCTGGTCGAGCATCACGAGTTCGCAGAGCCGTGTGTCATCGCGCAGAAAGTCGCTCATCGCGAAGAGGGCCCGCAAGCTGTCCACGTTCGCTGTGGCGAAGGCGTGTTGCAGCGATGCACCGTGGTACCGGTCGATCCAGGGCAACTGTTCGGAAAAGAAGCTCCGGACGAAGCGCACATACTCGGGATCATCGTAGAGAACGGGCTTGCCCTTCAAGTAGCGCTCCTGTTGTTCCTTGTCGTTCACGCGAGGCCCGTGGCGCAGCCCGGCCACGCTGTACTCCAGAAAATGCGCGAACCATGGATCGTTCACGTCGCGGTAGAAACGCCGCAGTTTGCGCTCGAACGTATCAACACGTATCGCTGACCAGGTCGGCATCACGAATAAGGTCGCCGGCCGTTGCAGGCTGTCGACGATCAGGGAGTCATTGCGTCGTTGCACTTCCAGCGCCTGCATGCCCGCGATCTGGTCCGTTGCGAGATCCTCCGAGATGAAGGCGTCGATGCGGTCGTTCAGGTCGGTGGTGAGCGCGTTGATGTCCAACGGGTCGATATCATGGAACTCGAGTTCCACGCGTGTGGTGCCGTTCAGGCTCCGGGGCGTGCGTGGATCGGGGAGCGGGAACCGGATGTGCAACGTGCTGCCAGCGCGGACATACAGATCGCCGATCGCATCCCCGATGCGCACCCGCAATTTGAGCGTTCCTTCGGCAGTGCCAGCGAGGGTCGCCTTGCCGTCATCCCCGATCAAGGCATCGGAGAGCCGCACGGTGCGCAGGGTGAACAGGTCGTCGAAGCGGTACAGCGAGACCACCTGCCCCGTGTGTTCGGGCGCCGTGATCCGTAGCGTGAACGCATCGGCCCGCAGGGGAACCGCCGCGCACAGCAACAACAGGGCGGCGAGGATCCTCATGGTTTCGGAAGGCGGAGCTCCATGGGGACCAACGCCGAAACGTCCGCTTTGTTGGCGATCAATTCGCGCACGATGGTGCTGCTGATGTGCGCATGCTCCGGTGCGGAGGGGAGGAAGATGGTCTCCACGCCGCTCATCGCGCGGTTCATCAACGCGATGCTCCGCTCATAGCAGTGGTCGGTGCTGTTGCGCAGGCCGCGCAAGATGTACGTGGCGCCGATCCTCTTGCACAGGTCTACGGTCAATCCTTCGAAGGGCATCACTTCCACGTTCCCGTCGTTCGCGAACACCTCGGTCATCCACGCGAGGCGCTGTTCCGCGGAGAACATGGTCTTCTTCGTGGTGTTCACACCCATGCCCACCACGATGCGGGCGAACAAGGGAACAGCCCGCCGCACGATCGAGACATGGCCGATGGTGATCGGGTCGAAGGTGCCTGGGAAGACCGCGATGGGCTTGCTCATGATGTCACTGGGCTGAAGAAGCTGAATTGGATCAGGCCGTAGGTGCGGACGCGCTGGAAACCGGGTGCGCCGCTCAAGTCCATCTTATTGTGGTGTTCAACGATCAGCAGGCCCTGCTCTCCCAGCAGCCCGGCCTCCATCACCAAGGTAGGTATCCGTTCGATGCCCTCCATGTGGAAGGGGGGATCGGCGAACACGATGTCGTACTGGCCGCGGTGGCTGCGTAGGAAGGCGAAGACATCGCTCTTCACCATGCGCCAGTGCGGTTCGCCAAGTTCGCGCGACGTGCGTTGCATGAAGTCGAACAGCTTGCGGTCCTGGTCCACGGAGATCACCTCGGCAGCACCGCGGGACAGGAATTCGAGCGATACACTGCCGGTACCCGCGAAGAGGTCGAGCACACGGATATCCTCCAGCGGTACACTGTGCTGCAGCACGTTGAAGAGGCCTTCCTTGGCGAAGTCCGTGGTGGGCCGCGCCTCCATCTCGTGCGGTGGGTGCAGGCGGCGGTTGCGGTACTTGCCGCCTACGATACGCATGGGAACTGTTCCAACACACCGAGCCAGCGGTCCAGGTCCGCTCCGGAACCGGCGGCCAAATTCTCCCAGCTACTGTGCCCGGCCGGAGCATTATGCTGGAAATAGCGGTGCAGCAGATCGCGCTCGCCGCTGGTGAGGTGCGTTCCGCTGTGGTGCATGTCCACCTGCGCGGGCTTCAGGCCACAGCCTTCCACCGCCAGCAGCATGAAGTAAAGTAGGTCCTGTGCGGACCGCGTAGGGTAGGAATTGCTCAGCAGCAAACGGCCATCGGTCGCGATCGCGACATCGGTGCGATCGTAGCCCCGATGCATCAGCACCAACGGCATCGCGGCGCAGCGAGCGATGGCAGCGCGGACGATCAGTGCCTGCATGGGCAGCGGTCGCGCATTGGGGAAGCGGTCGAGCAGCGCGTATTCCGCCTGGTCATCGTGTACATAGATGCAGGTGGCGCCCAGGCTCGGCACGGGCTCATCACGAAGTGCACCTGTGGGTGTGCCACCATGCACCAAGGCCAGGTGCTGTGGCTCGCTCCCTGGTATCAAGGCTCCTTCGGGCACCAGCGTGCTCCACTCCGGCAGCGTCACGAACGAAACGGTGCGGGGCTTGGTCGGCAGGCCCGCGTCCATCAGCGCCGTCGTTCCTCCTGCGTTCGAAGCGGAACCCAAGCCGTTATCGCCTTCGGCCCAGTGCAGCGCGACGGGTGCCCCGTCGCTCAACGCATGCACCGCCCAGGCGGAAACACCCTGTCCGCTCAGGATGCTGAGGTGCCAGGCCTGCTCGCGGTCGGGATCGTAGGAGGGGTGGGTGAACGTGCCGCGTTCCATCTGGGGCCTTCCCGCCCGGTAAGGGATGCGCGGGCTTTTTCGAGGCGCCCAAAAGTAAAATAACTTCACCCGCCCCACGGCCCTCACGGATCCTTTCGATGTCCATGTCGCAATCGGCCATCGCTGGCCTCAGCGAGCGCCTGCTCATCGCCCTCGGCCATGCCCCTACGCAGGGACAAAGCCGGGCGGCCAATGCGTTGGAACGACTGCTCGCCACCGAGCGCGAGCGCGCCACCTTGGTGCTGAAGGGCTATGCTGGAACCGGCAAGACGACCCTGGTCGGTGCATTGGTGAAGGTGCTCGCGAAGGAGAAGCGCGGTGTGGTGCTCCTGGCGCCCACAGGTCGTGCGGCCAAAGTCCTCAGCAGCTACGCGCACGCGGATGCGAGTACGATCCACCGAAGGATCTACCGCATGAGCGGCGACGATGATGGCGGTTCTGCCGGAATGAAGCTCGCGCCGAACCGTGACGCGGGTGCCCTCTTCGTTGTGGACGAGGCCAGCATGATCGGACAGGGGGGAGGGAAGGATGGCGCTTTCGGTGATCGCGACCTGCTCAGCGACTTGTTCCAGCATGTCTTCAGCGCGGCAGGCTGCAAGCTGTTGCTGATCGGTGATCCCGCCCAGCTCCCTCCGGTCGGTAGCGACCACAGCCCTGCGCTGGAGATCAAGGACCTGGCAGCGCTGGGCCTTACTGCTGGTTGCATCGAACTCACCGATGTCGTGCGTCAGGCAGTGGACTCAGGCATCCTGGTGAACGCGACGGCATTGCGCACTACGCTCGCATCCATGCCCCAGGAGAATGTCACCCTTAGTGAGCCTACCCTGAGCGGAGTCGAAGGGTCGAAGGGTGAAGTGCCGAAGGGCAAACCCGATATCATTCCAACATTCATCACCGGTTTTCCCGATGTTGAGCGCGTGGAAGGATCCGATCTACAGGATGCATTGGAACAGGCTTTCGCCACACATGGGGACGATGAGGTTTGCCTGATCTGCCGCAGCAACAAACGGGCATACCAATACAGCCAGCAGGTGCGTGCCCGCATCCACGGGTTCGAGGAGGAACTGGTAGCGAATGACCGCCTGATGGTGGTGAAGAACAACTACTTCTGGGCCGGACAAAGCGGCCGTGCCGAGCTGATCGCCAACGGCGAGCCCATCGTGGTGAAGCGCGTACGCGGCATCGAGGAGAAGTACGGCCTGCGCTTCGCGGACATCACCGCCGAATGGTGGAACGGCCAGGAAACGCGTGAACTGGAGGTGAAGGTGATCCTCGACACGCTCGCGAGCGACGGTCCCGCATTACCCGGCCCGCGCATGAAGCTGCTCGCCCAAAGTGTGCTCGGCAGCATCGTCGCACGCACCAAGGGTGAACGCTTCCGACAGTTCAAGCAGGACCCTTATGCCAACGCGCTGCAGGTGAAATACGCCTATGCCGTAACCTGCCACAAGGCGCAGGGCGGTCAGTGGAAGAGCGTCTTCGTGGATCAGGGTTACGTGACCGAGGAGATGATCGATCGCGAGTATGTGCGGTGGCTCTACACGGCTGTTACACGTGCTAGCGAAAAGCTCTACCTGCTGAACTTCCATCCACGGTTCTTCGGGGAGGGGGAGTGATCCTTGGATCTGTATATCCGCACCGCCGAATTGCCCTGCGCCCCCGAAAAATACCCTGGATCGGGTCTTGTGGCGGGGGAAGCCGTGCGTAGCATTGGGGCCTTGTTGAACCAAGCCCTACTTGTCATGTACTACCGAATTCACACAACCATTGCATTTTTCATCCTCTTTTGCATCAGTTCGCTTGCGCAGTATGTCTCTACAAGTGCAACCGGGTCGGGGGATGGCACGATCGCGGCTCCCTGGACACTATTCCAGTTGACCTCCAGCCTACCCTCACTGCCCGCGGGCTCCGTGGTGAGGTTCCGTTGCGGTGAGAAATTCGAGGGGAGCATCAAGCGTTTCCAGCAGAACGGTCCCATAACATTCACTTCTTATGACTCGGGGCCGAAACCCATCATCAGTGGTAGCACAACATTGGAAAGTGGCGGGTGGACGTTCAACGCCCAAGAGGAATACTGGACCTATCAACTCGGCCCGCCGTATGGGCCAGCAACTTGCTGTGCGCGGTTTACGGGATCTGCCGCCCGCCTTATACTGGTGGAGCACCAACACCCAAGAGCCTGCGAACGGAACCGATTTTGGAAAGCCTGGGATCGGTGTCACCCGGCCTGCTCCTGCAACCCAACCCCGCCAGCACGTACGTAGCGATGAACTACAACCTACTGGGCTACACCAGCATGGCGCAATTGCGCATACGCGATGTGGGCGGCCGTGTAGTGCACACGTTGCAAGCTGCCGGCGAACAGGGCCAGCAAGTTTGGGACACGCGCGGCACCGCACCGGGTGTGTACAGTGTGGAACTGCTGCGCGATGGCCGCGTGGAACGCAGCGAACGCTTGGTGATACAACCGTAGATGGGTTTGTTACAACGAACCATAGTATCCAATGTGGCCGCCGTGTTGGCGGCCACACTGGTTTGCGCCCAGTGGAACTTCACGGTAGATCCCATTTTCCAAACGCAGATCATCCAGCAGAACGTGGGTTCGCTCTTACTGAACGAGGACGGGACATTGATCGTCTCCGGGATAATGCGCTTCTCCGGGGAGTTCAGCGACAAACGGCTCGCGCGCCTCCTGCCGAATGGCCAGCGCGACGAGACTTTCAACAACAGTGGCTTGGGGGGGGGGGTATAAAGGCTTGGCAGGCAGACCGGTTCTACGTTGCAGGTAGCTACAACCCACGAAGGATCTGGAGTAGTTCGGGCAATAACGATGCAACATTCGCTGTTGGGATCGGCATCGTACCGTACTTCCTCCCTTTGCAGGGAGGCGACTACCACGTTTACCCCGATGGTAGTGTATTGATCAGCGGGAACCACAACCTGAGCGACACGGCGCGCGGCTTCGTGGGCCGCCACCAGCTGATCTGGCTGACCAGCACCGGTTGCCTGGATACCACGCGAATCCACCGCAGCGGTGGAAGTTGCGCGGTGTATCGCTTCAAGGAATTGCCCAACGGTCAGTTCATCTGTAATGGTTTGTGCGACCAGTTCGATGGGCAACCGATCGACAGGATCTTTCGGGTGAATGCCGACGGGAGCGTCGATACCACCTTCCGCACTGGGGTGTACACTGGTTCGGCATATGACTACCTGCCCATGGAGGATGGGCGGGTCTATGTCGCCGGTAACTTCCGGCGTACACAGGCACCGGAGGACACGCTCCGTCTGGTGCGCTTCTTGCCCAATGGTGATCTGGACCTAGCCTTCAGCATAGCGCAATTCACCGCTGGCGAAGGATTGTCAACGCCTTTCGGCGCGACTGTCCACGGCATTACGTCCTGGCGCAATGGCACTTTGATCATCACCGGGCAGTTCAAGCGCGTGAACGGTCAAGTTCGCAAGGGGATCTGTTTGATCGATACAACGGGACAGTTGCTCCCTGCATTCGCCGGTCAAGGTGTTGGACCTTATACCTACCAAGGGATCACAAATGCTGGTCTTTTACGTCCGGTCTTCAATGCGGATTCAACGCAGATGTACGTGTGTGGTGCTTACAACGGCTACAACGATGGCACCACCAACGCCACCGGGCAGCGCTTTGTAACGCGGCTCAATGTGCAGGAGATCAGTACGGCGGTGCCTTTGGTCCTCGAGGAAGATGCTCCCGGTCTGCTCTTGCAACCCAACCCCGCCAGCACTTTTGTAGCCATGAACTACAACCTGCCGGGCAACACCGGCACAGCACAGTTGCGCATCCGCGATACCAGCGGCCGGGTGATACACACGCAACAAATATCAGGTGAGCAAGGCCAACAGGTATGGGATACGCGTGGCACCGCACCGGGTGTGTACAGCGTGGAACTGTTGCGCAACGGCCGCGTTGAACGGAGCGAGCGCTTGGTGATACAACCTTGATGAGATAGACGTTCCGCATAGCGCTGTACACGGTGGCCAGTGCCAGCAATCTTCAAGTGCAATTGGCCCTACCAGCCACCTTCAGCCCGCAAGGTGCGTTGCGCCTAACGGTGGTGAGCAGTGATGGGCGGGTGATAAGCGAGGAATCCATAAGCGGAGCCGGTCACTCCGAGCGGCGCGAAGGAGTCTTGACGGCGCTACGCGCACCGCGATCACCAGGGCTCTATCACATACACCTGAGCGATGCCACGCGCTGGATCAGTGGGGCGAAGTTGGTGGTGCAGTAAGGACCGGGCGCTATTCACCCGCGTTCAAAAGCCGGATGCTCTTGAACGCTGCTCCCTTCGCGAGACTTACAATGTGGTCCGCCCCCAGATGCCAGGTGCGCAGATGGTATTCCGGAGCCGCCATACGAACGAAGGCATCGTGTGTGATCGTGCTGGCATTGTGTTCGGCATCCACACGCAGCGCGCGTAGGTCATCCATGATGCCCACCCCGCTCGCTTTCAACACAGCCTCTTTGCGCGTCCACAGTTCCAGGAAGCGCCGCTTCCCATCAGCAGCGTCGGCGATGTCCGTGATCTCCTCGGGTGTGAAGTAGTGTTCGCTCACCGCCAGGTGGTCCACCGTGCGGGTCATGGTCTCCACGTCGGCACCGATCTCCTGGTGGCGCGAGAATGCGATCAGCACGGCGTCCTTGGTATCGCTCAGGTTGAAGTGCAGGGGATGGCCCGCGATGTAGGGCTTTCCAAATTCACCACGCGCCATGCGGATGGTCACTGGATCCGCGCTCAGGTAGCGGCCCAGCAGTTCGCGCAGCAGGCCATGCCCGAGGATGTAGCGTTCGCGATCCTGCTCGAACCGGAAACGTGCGGCGCGCTCATGCTCTTCGGTATCGAGCAGATCGGCGTAGGTGCCCATGCGATCGCGCAGAGCGTCCAACGTAGCGAACCACACGTGGGCTTCATCCATCAACGGACCGACGGAAGCGGGAGGATCGAGCCGCACTGTTGCCAGCGGGGCGCATTGCACAATGAGGGATCGGCCGGGTGCCACGGTCATACGGCTTCCACCGAACTACGGGCTTCCGCATCAGCGATGCGTGCCGCCAGCACTTCCACCATGCGCCCGACCTCGGGTTCGGCGATCATGGTGTAGTGGTCGCCGGGGCTCACCACCACGTCCAGGCCACCCTTGGCCAGATCGGTCCACCCCATGGCAGTGGGTCCCCAAGAGCGTTCGGCCTTTACAACCGTCAACATCCCCTTGTAAGGAGCGGGTACGTATCGCTGAACGGCCTGATCATAGGTGTCCACGATGTGGAAGATCCGGAGTTTGGCGGGCAAGGGTTTGCCGCGCTTGAGGAAGAAGCCGGCCACCGCACGGAACGCGGCTTTCTTGATCCGGTCATAGAGCCTGCGATCGGTGGCCATCGCCCTGGCGTGCAGGCCTGGCGCGTATGTGTCCAGCAAGGCGACCATGTGTACCGCCTCACCGCTCGCGGTCAGTTGCTGGGCCATTTCATAGGCGACGATCCCCCCAAAGGAATACCCGCACAACAGATAAGGACCGTGCGGCCGTGCCTGCCTGAGTTCGTTGATGAAATGGGTGGCGATGTTCTCCACCGAGGTATGCTCCAGGCGTCGTCCATCAGCGCCTTGGTGGAAGAAGGCATAGAAGGGGCGGTCTTTGCCGAGGTAACGTGGGATGAAATGGTTGGCATCGTCGCCGTGTACGCAGAACAACGGGGTTCCTTCACCCTTGGGCTGGATCAGCGAGAGGTTCTTCCAATCGGCGTGGGCATCGCCCTCGCGTAGCAACTTGGCGAACTCCGCGATCGTGGGTGCTTCGAACAGCGAACGAAGAGGAAGTGCCTGCTGGAAGCGTTCCTCGACGCGTGCGAGCAACTGGATCCCGATGAGCGAATGCCCACCGAGGTCGAAGAAGTTGTCGTTCGCACTGATGCGCTCGGTGCCCAGGAATTGTTCCCAGATCTCGGCGATGGCACGCTCCATCGGGTCGCGCGGTGCCACATGCTTCGCATGCATGGTGCGTGGGCGCAGCTCAGGTGCTGGCAACGCTTTGCGGTCCACCTTGCCGTTCGGGTTCAGCGGGAAGGAAGGCATCACCACGAAGGCGCTTGGCACCATATGGTCAGGCAGGTTGGCACGCAGCTGGTCGCGCACGGCCGTGATCAAGTCCTCCCGTGCAGCGGTGTCCTCGGCCAGCCGTTCGAGTTTCGGGACCAAGTAGCAAACCAGTTGCTTCTCTCCGGGTCCGTCATTGCGCACCACCACCACACGGTCCTTCAGCAGCACATGGTCGTTCAGTGCGTTCTCGATCTCGCCCAATTCAATACGGAACCCACGCACTTTTACCTGGTCGTCGGTTCGGCCGATGAACTCGATCGTGCCGTCGGCGAGCCAGCGGACGAGGTCGCCGGTCCTATACAGCTTCGCACCGGGCCGTGTGCTGGACGGATCATCGATGAAGCGCTCGGCGGTTAGGTCCGCACGGTTCCAATAGCCCAAGGCGACCCCATCACCACCGGCGTATAATTCGCCTTTGCGACCGATCGGAACCGGGCGCCGGTGTTCGTCCAGCACATGCACGGCGGTATTGTGTATCGGCTTCCCGATCGGGATGCTTCCCTTGAGGGCCGCTTCATCGTTGATCGCGTGGCAGCAGGTGAACGTGGTGTTCTCCGTAGGTCCGTAGCCGTTTATGAGCACACCATGACCCAACGTGCGCAGGGCGCGCTTCACGTGCGGCACGCTCAACACATCGCCACCAGTGAGGATGTGTTTGAGTCCGCGCAAGCGTTCCAGGTGTTCATCCACCAGCAGGTTGAAAAGACCGACGGTGAACCATACCGTGGTGACGCCGTGCTGCCGGATGGTGTCCGTGATCTCCACCAGCGTCGGCTTCTGTTGCGGCTGAAGCACCAGCGTCGCACCGTTCAGCAGCGCGCCCCAGATCTCGAGGGTGCTCGCATCGAAGGAGATGTTGGAGAGTTGCAGGAAAGTGAGGTCCGGGCCGAAGGGCAGGAAATTCTGTTCCCGCACAAGGCGGATGATGGCGCGATGAGGAACCACCACGCCCTTGGGCCTGCCCGTGCTCCCCGAGGTGTACATGACATAGGCCGCGCTTTCGCCGTGGCCAAGCACCCCAGACTTCCGAACGGTGGACAGATCCAGCGCTGCGGGCAATACCACACGGGCATTATGCGCTGGCATTGCGGACAACAAGTGGCGCTGGGTGAGCAACGTGGTCACTTTCGTATCCTCGAACATGAACACCAGGCGCTCGGCCGGATACGCGGGATCGAACGGAACGAAGCAGGCCCCTGCGCGCAGGATGGCGAGCATCGAGGTGATCATCTCGAAGCTCCGGTCCATGCAGAGGCCTACCAGATCACCAGGTTTCACACCGAGTTCGACCAGGTGCGTGCTCAGCGCGCGAACGCGTTGATCAAGCTCGCTGTAGGTCATTCGTTGATCAGCGAGTACCAGCGCAACACGGGCCGCATGCGTGGCGGCTATTTCATCGAACAAGGTGCCGATGCCGGTCTCGCGCGGGTAAGCGGGGTTGGAGCCGAGCCATGCCGACGGGGGCATTTGCTGCTCGTCGCTCAGTGCGGCCTCGCCCAATAGTTCCGCGATGCTCGCCGATGGCGCTGTGGCGATGCGTGCGATCAACCGCAGCAACTCGTTCATCCAATTGCGGATGGTGGCCGCGTCGAAGAGGTCGGTGTTGTAGCTCCATTCCACCACCAGGCGCTCCTCATTGCCCGTTGCGTTCAGGAAGAGCTCGAAATTCTCGAAACTGCGCGGGTTGCTGATGAACCGGTGCGTGAGGCCATCGAAGGCCACACCGTCGTCCATGTTCATATCGATGTTGAACACCACGGGCACCAGCGGGATGCGTCCGGGTTCGCGCGGTACGTTCAGTTTGCGCAGGAGGGTGCCGAACGTGTACTTCTGGTTGTCGAATGCGTCGAGCACTGCGGTGCGACGTTCTTTGAGGTGCTCCACGAACGGGCGTTCCTCATCGATGCGGCTGCGCAACGCGAGCAGGTTAACGCAGTGGCCCACGAGGTGCTTCATGCCCAGATCGCTCTGGCCTGCGGCGGGAAGGCCCACCACGAGGTCGCTGTCCCCCGTTAGTTTGTAGAGGAGTATCTCGAAGGTGGTGAGCAGGGTCGTCACGAAACTGGCACCGCTGCGCGTGGCCGTCTCCTTCAAGCTGCGCACCAGCGCCGCGTCGAGTTCCAGATCGATACGCTCGCCTTTGTAGGTCTTCTGTTTCGGTCGCGGCCGGTCGGTGGGGAGATCAACGCGCGGGATGGGCCCTTTGAAAAGCCCGGTCCAGTATGATTCCACCTGCTCGTGTTCGGGCTTCTTCGCAAAGTCTATCGTCGCCAGGGCGTATTCGCTGAAGGCGATCGCATCTGGCAGGCTCGGTGTTGAACCCTTCCGCAACGCATTGTACAAGGTGCTCAACTCCGCCATCAGGATGCCCAGGCTCCAACCATCGCACACCACATGGTGTCCGGTCAGGCGGAGCAGATGCTCCTCCGTCCCTGTGCGGATCAACCGCGCGCGGAAGAGCGGTCCGTTCAGCACATCGAACGGCGCGGACATGTCCGTTCGCGCGATCGTGTCCAACGCGTTCTTGCGCTCGGCATCGTTCCCGAGGGAGACGTCGGAGAACTGCAGCTCCTGATCGGCTTGCCCGGCGACGATCATGCGCGTGCCGCTCGCACTGATGGTGCTGCGCAAGGCCTCGTGTCGCTGGGGATGTATTCGAAGCGCCTGCTCCAACGCAGCGCGGTCCAGTACTCCTGTGAGTTGCAGCGATACACTTTCATTGTACGCGCACGATGCGTCGCGCCCCATCTCCGAAGCGACGAACACCTCGCGTTGCGCCTCGGTGGTCGGGATGGTCCGCTCGATCTCCTGGCCGACGAACGGATCGTGATCGACTTGAACGTAGCGGATATCCGTGGTGAATTTCTCCATGGTCCGTTCCGTCATTGTTCGTCGGTGTCCAGCATCAGGTACTTGCCGCTGCGCTGCGGGTCGGGCACGAACCAGGCGGGATCACCTTTCGGTGTGCGGCCCAAGCGGGCACCGGGCAGCGGTGGCTGCATCGCGCTGATCACGCGCTCGCTCAATTTGCGTGCATGACCGTTGAGCGAACGGTTCACCTTCTCGATCACGTAGGTGCGCTCCGGCAGGAAACCGGCGACCTTCAATTCCTTGACCGTCGCTTCCATGCACGCGAGCACTTTGCTGATGTCCTCCTTGGTGTGCGCGGTGGTCATGAAGCAGGGGAAGCCGTCCCAGATGTGGATGCCCTTTTCGCGCATGGCCACAAAGAAAAGTTCGATGTACGGCACGCTCTCATCGTACTTCACTTTCCAGCAGCTGCCGAAGTTCACGAAGCAGTAGGGTACGTTCTCCTTCCTGAAGATGGCGTTGGCGCGTTCGGCCATGTCCTCCGTCCAGCCGTTCAACTGGTCGTACATCGCCGGATGGGTCTTCATGCGCAGGAGCGAAGCCTTGGCTGCTGCGAGGGTCAGCGGATGACGCACGAAGGTGCCGGCGAAATAGGTGACGCCCGCTTCGGGCACGCTGTCATCGCCGAACTGCCATTGGCCACCATCCAGTGCGTCCATCCAGTGGCTGCTGCCGCACATCGCACCGATGGGCATGCCGCCACCGATCACCTTGCCGTAGGTGCCGATATCCGCTTTGATGCCGAACAGCGCCTGGGCGCCGCCCGGGTGCATGCGGAATCCGGTGATCACCTCATCGAAGATCAGCGCGGCACCGTTCTGCGCAGTGATCTCGCGCACTTCGCGCAGGAAATCCACCGGACGGAATTCGAGACGACGACTCTGCACAGGTTCAACAAGAACCGCTGCTGCTTCATGCGCTCTTTCCCGGATGATCTGGAGCGACTCGGGCGTGCCGTAGTCGAGGATCAGCATGTTGGCCACTGCTTCGGGCATGATGCCGGGAGCGGCGGGATAGCTCTTCTTGCTCTTGCTCCCCCGGATGATCACTTCATCGTTGATGCCGTGGTAGCTGCCGCTGAACGCGATGATCAAGCTGCGCCCGGTCACTGTGCGTGCCATGCGCATCGCGCCGAGCACCGCCTCACTTCCAGTGTTGCAGACCGCAGCCCGTTCGTGCCCGCTCAGTTCGCACAGGAGTTGCGATACTTCGGCTGCGAGCGGGTGCATCGGGCCGATCTCCACGCTGGTGTCGAGCTGAGTGTGGCAGGCCTCCTTGATGAAGTCCGGCATATAGCCGAACATGGATGAACCGAAGCCATTGAGCACGTCGATGTACTCGTTTCCATCAATGTCCCACAGGTGGCAACCCTTGCTCTTATCCACGACCGGCTGATAGATCAATTCCTTCAACTGAGGCTTGAACCCGGTGACCACACGCGGGTCCGCCATCTGTTTGCGGTTGGCTTGTGTAAAGGCTTTGCTCTTGGCCGTCTTCCGGTTGTAACGCTTGGTGAAGTCGTCCAGCCAGGCGCGTTGCGAAGGGGTGAAGTCGTCCACTTTTTCCCGGACGATCTTCGCCTGCGCACCGAAGGCTTTCTTCAGTTCAGGAGCGTCTTCGAGCGCGTTGGTCGGCGCGCCGGGTTGGGCCCGATCATGATCGGCCCGCACCGCCCCTGTTCCCGCGCCTTCCTTCAAGTTCGGCAGGATGAGATCCGCGAGCTTGTCCAGGTTCGCGTACTCTTCGTTCAGTTGGCGGAAGGTGATCTTCACGCCGAACTTCTTGCTGAGCGAAGTGGCCACCTGCGTGAGGAACAGCGAATCGAGGCCCATCTCGAGAAAGGTCTCTTCAGGGCTCGCCTCGGCGAGTTCGAGGCCGCTGGAACTCTCGAGGAGGTCCTTGATCTGGTTGATCAATCGGTCCTTCGGGGTAATGCTCTCGTCGATGATCGTTACCGGGCTCCCCGCGGAGGTCGTCGCGGCGATGCGCTGGCCACCCGCTGCAACAAGGGATACCGGATCGACCCAATGGCGCACACGCTCGAAGGCGTACGTGGGAAGGGAGACACGGCGGCGCTCTTCGTTCGCATAGAATCTGGACCAATCGACCACGATCCCGCTCTGCCAGAGGCCACCGACGGCCTTCAGCAACAAGGCCAGCTCAGCGCCACTGCCGACTTGGTCGGCGAGGGACGATACAGCGACCTGTTTCTTCGTGTCAGTGCTCTGCTGACGAGCAAGTGTAGAGGCCGTTGTGCGCGGACCGACTTCGAGCATCACATTGTCGGCATCGCTCCAGGCGAACTTCACGGCTTGCGCGAAACGAACCGTCGAGCGCAAATGCTGGCTCCAGTATTCTGGTGAAGTCGCTTCCTCATCCTTCATCCACTGCGCGGTCACCGTGCTCACGATCGGGATGCGCGGTGTGCTCAGGCGAACACCTTCCACCACCTTCCTGTACGGTTCGATGATCGTGTCCATCATCGGGCTGTGGAAGGCATGGCTCGTAACGAGCAGCTTGCAAACCACACCTTCCTTCTCCAGTTCCACCTGCAGGTGTGCGATGGTCTCCTGTGGCCCGCTGACCACGCTCAGTTGCGGACCGTTGTTCGCCGCTATGCTGCAGCCTTGCGGAAGGCGCAACGCCAATTCTTCCTCGGCCAAGCGCACGGAGAGCATTGAACCGCCGGGCAGGTCCTGCATCATGCGGCCCCGTTCGGAGACGAGCTTGATGGCATCCTCCAGGGAGAACACACCGGCCAGACAGGCCGCAGCGAACTCCCCGATGCTGTGGCCCATCATCGCGACCGGAGCGATGCCCCAGTGCATCCACAGTTTTGCGAGGCTGTAGTGCAGGGTGAAAAGAGAGGCCTGTGTGTATACGGTCTGTTTGAGTTGTTCCGCGGCTTTTTCCTCGTCCCCGTCCGCAGGGAAGATGATGCCTTTGAGGTCGACGGAGAGCGCTGCGCTGAACAGATCGCAGCAACGGTCGAAGTGCTCGCGGAACTCCGGTTCGCTGGTGTGCAGATCGCGCCCCATGTTCACATACTGGGAACCCTGGCCGGGGAACATGAACACCACGCCGGGCGCGGCATCAGTGAACTCGCGGGTGCCGGTCAGGTTGGCGTCCTTGTTCGCGATCGCATCGATCACCTCACCGTGGCTCCCACCGACGATCAACCGGCGGTGTTTGAACGCGCGGCGACCGATCTGTAGCGTATGCGCCGCATCAGCCAGCGACGTGTTCGGATGCGCTTCAAGGAAGGTCCTGAACTGTTCCGTCATCGCATCCAGCGACGCACGGCTCTTGGCTGAAAGCAGGAAGAGTTGCTTGCTGCGGGAGGCGCTTGTCGGCTTCAGCGCAGGCGGTTCCTGCAGGATCACGTGCGCGTTCGTTCCCCCAACACCGAAGGAAGACACACCGGCGAAACGCGGCTTGTCTCCGCGTGGCCAATCGAGTTTCCTGTCCGCGACGCGGAACGGTGAACTGGCGAAGTCGATCGCGGGGTTCGGCTTCTCGAACCCGATGCTCTGTGGGATCACGCCTTCACGCAACGCCAAGGCGGTCTTGATCACGCCGGCGGCACCGGCTGCGGCCGTCAAGTGACCGATGTTGCTCTTGATGGAGCCGATGACGCAATGCTGGCCATTGTCGGTCCGGGCTTGCCCTGGGATCTCGGGATCGCCAGAACGGAACGCCAACGTCAGTGCTTCCACTTCGATCGGGTCGCCGATCGGTGTTGCCGTGCCGTGCGTTTCAACGTAGGTGATCTCACCCGGCCCAACGCCGGCATCAGCCTGTGCCATGGCGATCACGTCGGCCTGGCCGCGCACGCTGGGTGCGGTGAAGCTGGCTTTTTCGCTGCCGTCGTTGTTGAGCGCGGCGCCTTTGATGACCGCGTAGATGCTGTCGTTGTCGCGCAGTGCGTCGCTCAGCCGCTTCAGCACGACGATGCCCACGCCATCGCTGAAGCTCGTGCCCTTGCCATTGGCGTCGAAGGTGCGCGTGCTGCCGTCGGGGCTGTACATGCCGCCATCGTTGTATACGATGCCGCTGTTGATGGGCACGGTGATCGCGATACCACCAGCGATCGCCATGTCGCAATCGCCATCGCGCAACGACTTGAACGCCTGTGCGATGGCGACGAGCGAGGTGCTGCACGCCGTGTGGATGCTCAATGCGGGGCCACGCAGATCGAACTCGAACGCGAGACGTGTGGCGATGTAATCCTTCTCGTTCGCGGTCATCACCTGGAAATCACCGACCTGTTCGATGAGGTCAGGGTGACCGATGACGTTGCGTGTGAAGTAGGTATTGTTGCCGATGCCGGCATAGACGCCGATCAGACCGGGGAACGCTTTCGGATCATACGCGGCATCCTCCAACGCGGCCCAGGCCGTTTCCATGAACACGCGCTGTTGCGGGTCCATCAAAGCGGCGACGCGGGGGTTCACACCGAAGAACGCCGCATCGAACTTGTCCGCATCGTTCATTACACCGCGTGCGGGCACATAGTCCGGGCTGTTGCGCAGTTCCTCCGGAATGCTTGGATCAAGTTCGTCAGTGGTCCACCGGGTGATCGAGTTCTTGGCGTCGAGCAGGTTCTTCCAGAGTTGCTCCACATTATCAGCGCCGGGGAAGCGGCCGCTCATTCCAATGATCGCGACACCATCGAACGCACCGCGATCATGTTCCGTCCGGCGCGAACGTGCGATCGCGGCAGGTGAGGCGCTGTTCCCTTCATCCGCCAGGAACGTCGCGCAACCGCGCACGGTCGGATGCTGGTAAAGCTTCACTATGGGCAGCTTGAGGTCATGCTGTTCCAACTGCGCGATACACTGGATGCTCAGTAGCGAGTTGCCGCCGAGATCGAAGAAGTTGTCGTCGATGCCAACACGGTCCACACCAAGGAGTTCGGCCCACACGGACGCGAGCGTGCGTTGGAGGTCGGTTTTTGGTGCGCTATAGGCAACGTCCAGTTCCGGACGTTTGACATCCGGCACGGGTAGCGCCTTGCGATCGATCTTGCCACTGGGTGTGCGGGGCAGTTCGCTCACACGCATGAAGGCCGCAGGGACCATGTAGTCGGGCAAAAGCGAGGCGAGGTGCTTGCGCAACTCGTTCGTGTTGATGTCATCCTTCGCGGTGAAGTACCCCACGAGCCGCTTCACGCCCGGTCGATCCTCGCGTACGCTCGCCACGGCCTGTTCGATCGCTGCGTGCTTCTCCAACGCCACTTCAACCTCCCCGAGTTCGATGCGATAGCCGCGCACCTTCACTTGCCCGTCGATACGGCCCTTGTAGTCGATGTTGCCGTCGGGGAGTTCCACCGCACGGTCGCCGGTCTTGTATAAGCGCTCTCCCTCGGCGAACGGATCGGCGATGAAGCGCTCTGCCGTGAGGTCGGGACGGTTGATGTATCCTGCGGCCACGCAAGCACCACCCAGGTAGAGCTCGCCTTCTTCGCCTTTCTTCACCGGTCGCATCCCTTCGTCCAGGATCAACAGCTTCACATGGTCGATGGCGGTGCCGATGTTCGGGAGCGCGGGCCATTTGGAAGGATCACCGGTCAACTCCAATTCGCTAACAACATGGCCTTCGGTGGGGCCGTATTGGTTGCAGAAGCGGCGGCCAGGCAGTTGCTTGAAGAGGTTGGTGATCGCGGGCGTGATCTTCAATTGTTCACCACTGGTGAAGACCTCCTTCAGCGAAGAAGGAACTTCACCTGTCCGTTCAACCGCCTCGGCGAGGTACTGCAGGGCGACGAACGGCAGGATGACACGATCGACCTTCTGCGCGCTGATCTTTCGCAGCAGTTGCGTACTGTTCAGTCGGTCCTCATCCGTGATCAGCACAAGCGTGCCGCCCTGCGCGAACGTTGCGAAGAGTTCCTGGAAGGAAACGTCGAAGCTGATCGGGGCGAATTGCAGCGTACGATCACCGGGCTTCAGGATCGACGTACGACATTGCCATTGGATCAGGTTGATCAATGGGCCATGGTGCATGGCGACGCCTTTCGGACGGCCGGTGCTACCCGAAGTGAAGAGTACATAACAGAGGTCCTCTGGTGAAGCCGGGCAGGGTTCTTCGAAGCGCGCGCCGTTGGCAAGGTCGAGATCTTCGATGAGCAGCACGGTCGCTTTGGTGCCCTTGAACAGATGTTCGTGCGCCTTGCTGGTGACCACCACAGGAGGTTGTGCATCCTCCAGCATCAGCGCGATGCGATCGATCGGGTAGGAGGGGTCGATGGGAACGTAGCCTGCTCCCGCTTTCAGGATCCCCAGCACGCTGATCACCAATTCCGGCGAACGATCAAGGCAAAGTGCCACCGTTCGGCCCGGCGATGCACCGTGCGATGCGAAGGCGGCCGCTGCACGCTCGCCCGAATCGAGTAGGGTCCGATACGAAATGCGGTGCGTACCATGGACCACCGCGTCGGCGTCCGAGGTACGGTATGCAATGAGAAGATCAAGGATGGTGGCGGCTCCGGACTGCGGTCGGCTCATGGTTCTTGTGACAGGTCTTGTACATGTGGAACGCCCGTTCGTTGCCCCGGTCCATCCGGAACGACCCGATCGGGCGGCTCACGCGGTATTCAGCGCCCGATTGGTACGGTTCGTTGAGCTTGAAGGTTGTGTTGGTCGAACGAGCGGATGAAGGTAAGAACAGGCCCATGCGCGATATTGGCGCTTGATGATCTCGTAGGGGACATTCGAGTTGTCGTCGGGCTAATTAGGGGATCCATCGAAAGTCCTGCAACGGCTAAAATGGGTGTGGTCGGACATCAAAAGGACGACCCTTCCGCCTGTGCCCCAGCCGCTTCAGCCACTTTCCCCGCATCCCGGTACGGGCTATATTTGCCGACCTTCCTTATGATCAAGGCACTTCGCACCTTCTTTCTCGTGCTTTTCGCGTGGTGCATGGTGGGTTCTTCCGCCTGGGGCCAGAACTATGGGCGGGACCTTTCGGTGCTTATGTGGGCGGAAGTCCAGGCGTCCCCGCCCCGCATCACCCTCAACTGGCTCACGCAGTCCACGACAACGGGGTTCACCGTTTACCGCAAGCTGAGTGGAGCCACCTCCTGGGGAACACCATTGACCACGCTGGGCGCGACAGCCCTGCAGTACGTGGATGGATCGGTAACGGTCGGCACTTCCTACGAATACAAGGTGGTGCGCACCACCAGCTCCTGGGGAAGCGGTTATGGCTACGTGAACGCCGGGATCGAATTGCCCATGGTCGAGCAGCGGGGCAAGGTGGTGTTGTTGGTGGACAACACGTTCACCACCTCATTGGGAAGCCAGCTTACCCAAACGGTGAACGACCTCGAAGGTGATGGTTGGACGGTGCAACGGTTCGATGTGAGCCGCACTGCTCCGGTCACGACGATCAAGAACATCGTAGTCAGTGCGTACAACGCGGCCCCAACATCTGTTCGGGCCGTTTTCATCATCGGCCATGTACCCGTTCCTTACTCGGGGAACCTCGCACCCGATGGACATGGTGACCACTATGGGGCATGGCCGTCGGATGTTTACTACGGCGATGTGAACGGCACCTGGACGGACAACACAGTGAACAGTACAGGACAACAGCAATCACGCAACAGCAATGTCCCTGGCGATGGCAAGTTCGATCAGACGATCATCCCTTCCGCCGTTGAGCTTGCGGTGGGCCGGGTCGATTTCTACAACCTGCCGATCTTCAGCCAGAACGAGACCACGCTTTTAGGGAATTACCTCACGCGCCTGCACCAATGGAAGGTGAAGCAACTCACCGCCCAATCCCGCGCGGTGATCGATGACAACTTCCAGGGGCTCACCGACGGTTTTTCGCAGAACGGCTGGCGGGGTTTCGCTCCGTTGGTGCATCCGAACAACTTGGTGGCCGGCGATTACATGACGGACCTGAACGCCCAGAGCCACTTGTGGAGCTATGGTTGCGGCGGCGGCTGGTGGGAGAACGCAGTGGGCATCGGGACCTCCGCCCAGTTCGCGACCTCGTCGCCACGGTCCATTTTCACCATTCTTTTCGGCAGCTACTTCGGCGATTGGGATTGTACGGACAATTTTTTGCGGGCCGGTATGGCCTCGGGGAACACGCTTACCAATTTCTGGGCGGGCTATCCCAACTGGTACTTCCATTCCATGGGCATGGGTGTTCCGATCGGTCAGAGCGCCGTGGTGACACAGAACAATGCGAACGGCCATTACGAGCCTGCCGCGTGGCAGGCCGGCCGTGTACACATTGCGCTGATGGGCGATCCCAGCCTGCGTATGAGCATGGTCGCTCCGCCATCCAATGTGGTGCCGGTTGCGCAGTCGAGCACGGTCACCAATGTGACCTGGACCGCATCATCCGAGCCGGTGCTTGTCGGTTACCATGTATATCGCTTCAATACTGGCATACAGACCTGGGAGCGGAGGACGACCACACCGGTTGTGGGTACCACGTTCAGTGACAACACCAGCGGGCTCACCGGCTTGGTGCGCTATATGGTGCGCGCGTTGAAGCTCGAGGTCGGGTACAGCGGCAGCTATTTCAACCTGAGTCTGGGCGCGTTCGGCCAGATCACACTGGATACACAGACCGTGGATTGCCAGGGTGTGGTCGGTGGCGCTGCTCTTCCCGGTACGGCGTGCAACGATGCCAACGGGTGTACCAGCTCTGATACATGGAATTCCAGTTGCCAATGTGCGGGCACATTCAGTGGTGACACGGATGGCGATGGCACATGCAATGCGCTCGACGGTTGTCCCAATGATCTGAACAAGACAGCACCCGGTTCATGCGGATGCGGCAACCCGGAGCCCGGGGCGGTTTGCAATGACGGCAATGCGGGCACAACGAACGACATGATCGGGGTGAACTGCTTGTGCGTGGGCCAGCTGATCGATTGCCTGGGTGTGCCCGGTGGAAGCGCCCTGCCCGGGGTACCCTGTAACGACGGCAACGCCGCTACTGGTAACGATGGATGGACAGCACAGTGTAATTGCGTAGGGCAAGTGTTCGATTGCCAGGGTGTACCGGGTGGTCCGGCATCGCCGGGTACATCCTGCAACGATGGGAGTATTCTCACGACCAACGACGTTTGGTCGCCCGAGTGCTTGTGTACAGGAACACCTGTCGATTGCCAGGGAACACCCGGCGGAACAGCATTGCCCGGAACGCCATGCGACGATGGCAATGCGATGACCGGTGCCGATGCCTGGACCAGCGGATGCCAATGCGCGGGGTTACCCATCGACTGCAATGGCGTACCCGGTGGCGGCGCCGCCGTCGATCTCTGCGGTGTATGCGGTGGCGACAACGATTGCGTGGTCGGCTCGACATGCTACACTTTGAGCGACCCCAATGATCCCGACGGCGAAGAGGCGCAAGGCGGCAACATCTACAACAACGTCGGCGCGCTGGACCTGGTGTTCGATGGAGAGCTGAACCCGTGGCGGGGCAATCAGGTGGTGGCCTTGCGCTTCGGCAATGTCACCGTGCCGCAGCAAGCGGTGATCGTGAACGCTTATGTGCAGTTCACCGCGCGCGGTGGCGATACGGATGTGGGGCCGAGCAACATGAACGTGGCGCTTGAAGCGGCGGACAATGCACCGCCCCTGATCTGGAGCACGTTCAATTACAGCGCTCGGCCGCGCTCCAACCCAGTGGCCTGGAGTCCTCCGCTCTGGAACACGGCGAACGCGGCGGGTGTGGATCAGCGCACTCCCGATCTCGCCGATGCGGTGCAGGATGTGGTTGATCGGGACGGATGGTACCCCGGCAACGCGATGGTCGTGTTGATCGATGGCATGGGACGCCGCTCTGCATGGAGCAGGAACCAGAGCCAGTCCCGTTCCGCGCGGTTCTGCATCGCCTACGGCAACCCTCCGTTGGATTGCGCGGGCACGATGGGCGGTACGGCCCTGCCTGGAACGCCGTGCGACGATGCGGACCCGACGACAGGGAACGACACTTGGTCGGCGGACTGTGCGTGTGCGGGCATCCCGTTGGATTGCCTGGGCATGCCCGGCGGTAGCACGGTCCCCGGTGTGGCCTGTGATGATGGTGACGTCACGACCGGACTCGATGTGTGGATCGCAGGTTGTGTTTGCGTTGGACTGCCCTTGGACTGCGAGGGCGTTCCTGGCGGTCCGGTCGTTCCGGGTACACCGTGCGATGACGGACTCGCGCTCACTGCTAACGATGCGCTTGGCGCGGATTGCCTTTGTTCGGGCGTTCCCGTGAACGAGGATTGTCTCGGTGTCCCCTTCGGCAACGCGCTTCCTGGACTCCCGTGCGACGACGGTGACCCCTTTACGGCGCTGGATCTCTGGACCAACGCATGCACCTGCATCGGCCTGCCGGTGGACTGCGCGGGCGTAGCAGGCGGACCCGCAATGCCCGGTACACCCTGCGATGATGGCGAGGCATCCACCGGGAATGACCAATGGACCGCCGATTGTGATTGCGAGGGACAAGAATTGGATTGTGCCGATGTCCCCGGCGGTACTTCACTCCCTGGCACACCCTGCGACGATGACGATGTGACCACCGGCGAGGACACATGGGCGCTTGATTGCACCTGCGCGGGCGTACTCATCGATTGTGAGGGTGTTGTCGGCGGCGCCGCACTACCGGGATCAACCTGCGATGATGGAGACAGTGGTACCGGCAATGACGCATGGGCAGCGGATTGTTCGTGTGCGGGTATTCCGTTCGATTGCGAAGGCATCTTGGGCGGCACAGCACTGCCCGGCGTATCCTGCGATGATGGCGATGCGGCCACCGGTGACGACAGCTGGTCAACGGATTGCACCTGTGCGGGCCTGTTGATCGATTGTGAAGGTGTCACCGGCGGTACGTCGGTGCCCGGATCACCGTGCGATGATGAAGATGCCGCCACCGGGGACGACCGATGGAGCGCGCAATGCGGATGCGCCGGTGTGCCGTTCGATTGTACAGGTGTGCCGGGAGGCGCGGCCTTGCTAGGCTCCTTGTGTGATGATGGAGATCCCACCACGGGGAATGACGCATGGACCACCGACTGTGTGTGTGCCGGCTTACCGATCGATTGCATGGGCCAACCCGGCGGTGGCGCATTGATCGGCACCGCATGCGATGACGGCGATCCCTTTACCGGGAATGACAGTTGGACAACGGCGTGCGCGTGCCAGGGCCTGTTGATCGATTGCCTCGGCATTGCGGGCGGACCCGCATTGGCCGGCGTTCCATGCGATGACGGTGAAGCGACCACCGGCAACGACACCTGGACGAACGGATGCGATTGCCTTGGTGAGGTGATCGATTGCACGGGGCTTCCCGGTGGTGGTGCGCTGCCGGGTGCAGCGTGCGACGATGGCGATGCCAACACGGGCAATGACCAGTGGAACTCCAGCTGTGCGTGCTCGGGCGAACTGATCGATTGCTTCGGTATTCCCGGCGGTGCGGCACTTCCGGGTGTGCCCTGTGATGATGACAACCCCGGCACCGGCAACGATGCGTGGGCCAGCAACTGCCTGTGTCTTGGTGAAGCCTACGATTGTGCCGGTGTGGCTGGAGGACTTGCATTGCCCGGCACTTCCTGCGATGATGCCGACCCCAATACGGTGAACGACCAATGGGATGTGACCTGCGCTTGCAACGGCATTCCGCTGGATTGTGCTGGTGTAGCGAACGGCAGCGCCTTCATCGATGGATGCGCCACCTGCGCAGGTGGTACCACGGGCATCATCCCGAACCCCGACATGGACAGTGATGGCACGCTCGATTGCCTGGACAATTGTCCGCAAGTGAGCAACATCGACCAATCCGATCTTGACAACGATACGTTCGGGAACCTGTGTGACAACTGCCCCTGGCAATCGAACCCGGGTCAGGAGGACGCCGATGGTGATGGCGTGGGCAACGTGTGCGATGAGGTAGGCATCCCGGAAGTGGAAGCCACGTTGCAGCTTGTGTTGCTTCCGAACCCTTCCAACGGGACAGTGCGGATAACGCCGATGCTTCCGCTAGCCTCGGAAGTGGTGGTGATCGATCTGCTCGGCGCGGTGGTCCTGCGAGTACCATACGCTCCACTGCTCGACCTGCGAACCGTGGCGCAGGGCACTTACATGGTGCTCGTGTTGGACCGCGAACAGCGCCCCCTGGGTCGGGCAAGGATGGTCCGCCTCTGAGGCGGACCTGCGCTACACGCTCTTTTTCCACCGTCACCTTCTTCACGTTCATCGTTGGCCGGGCCGGGTTCATCCATGATCCCGGCTCTACGCTGTTGAAGGCCGTGTAACCTGGTCGGGCAAGCCTGCGCTACAAGGCCCTGCCTGACCATGGAATTCCTGGGAACGAACCGCGACTGCCTCGCACCGGACCTTGCCCACCAGCACGGGACGCCATGGATCGGGCATGTACTCCAACATGATCCATCTGCCCATGGTACGTCACATCCTCCTTGCTGCCGGCCTCCTGCTGGCGATCGCCACTAGTGCGCAGACCAGCTCCCAGAGGGCGGCTGTGCAGCTTTCGGCCTCCGGGCAGAGTTCACCTGCTCGCATCACCCTGAGTTGGACCACCGCTGCCAGCACAAGCAGCATCACCATCTACCGGAAGCTCCGCTCAGCCACCACGTGGGGCAGTGCGATCGCCACACCGGCCACCAGTGCCACCCAGTACCAGGACAACAGCGTATTGGTGGGTACCGCCTACGACTACCGTGTGGTGCGCGTTGCGGGCGGGGTCTCCGGAAGCGGATACACCGCTTCAGGAATAGAAGTTCCTCCCACGGATTACCGGGGCAAGCTGATCCTGTTGGTGGACAATACGCTGGCACCCCAACTGGTCCCCGAACTCCAACAGCTTGAGCTCGACTTGCGCGGTGATGGATGGGCTGTGGTGCGCAGCGATGTGAGCCGCACCGCCAGCGTGACGAGCGTGCGCAACGTGGTCATTGGCCACTACAATACCGATCCAGCGAACGTCAAAGCCCTGTTCATCGTCGGGCACGTCCCTGTGCCGTACTCCGGCAACGTGAATCCCGACGGACACACCGAGCACCTGGGTGCATGGCCATGCGACGGATACTACGGTGAATTGAACGGGACATGGACCGACAACACTGTGTACAGCGTTGGAGCGCAGCGCGCCGCGAACCACAACATACCGGGCGATGGCAAGTTCGACCAGAGCAATTTCCCCAGTGAGTTGGAATTGGAGGTGGGCCGCGTGGACATGTACGATATGCCAGCCTTCTCACAGACCGAGGTTCAGCTTATGCGCACGTATTTCAACAAAGCGCACAACTTCAAAATGAAGGCTTTCTCCCCGCAGGTCAGGGGCATCGTGTTCGACAACCTCCAGTGGGTGAGCAACCCGCTTTCCGCGAGCGGATGGCGCAACATGGCCCCGTTGGTGGGTGCCGCGAACATCACCGCTCCGGATCCCTATGCAGGGAACTTCAGCGGGTATGTGAACAACCAGAGTTACCTATGGACCTATGCTGCCGGTGGCGGCCTGCAGGCCTATGATGGCAGCGTGCTCACGTTCAATGCAGCGGACCTCATCGCCAGCACGCAGAACTACGCGACGAACGTCGTGATGGGTGGCATTTTCAACATGTGCTTCGGAAGCTACTTCGGTGATTGGGACAACCGGAACAACTTCCTCCGCGCGCCACTCGCGAGCGGCAATGCGCTAACGAACGCCTACGTGTCCATACCTGCTTGGTACTTCCAACACATGGGCCA
>Ga0105046_10002934_pt1 | contig 27021 bp, 22 predicted proteins | sample MAT03_FD_78385 | JGI IMG/M metagenome (GOLD analysis project Ga0105046, IMG submission 78385) | Freshwater microbial communities from Lake Fryxell liftoff mats and glacier meltwater in Antarctica - MAT-03 (megahit assembly) | ecosystem: Environmental > Aquatic > Freshwater > Ice > Liftoff... | reverse complement strand
CCTTCAGCAGCACAAACCCCTGGTCGGCCACCGGAAAAATATTGAACAGCGTCGAGAGCAGCTTCGGCAAAACCGCATCGACCTCCAGCTGCCCACCCAGAGCTCGCGTGATTTCCAGGATGCCGCGCAGCTTCACCTCGGGCTGGGCCATGATGCGGGAGTCGTCGGGTCTGGAGTACTCGACTTTGCGGCGGACTGTCGACGAGGACTCGAAGTCGGGCTCGGCGTAGGAGTCGGGCAGAATGAAGATCCGACTCTCATCGATCGAATCGAATTCGACGCCGGCGGGACCGTCAGCTCCCAACCGCCCATTGGCCCCCTGCGTCGGGATGTCGATAGTCGACGCGGATGAGTTCAAATCGAAACGCATCGTCGCATCGCAAATGCGAATTAGATCGCCGTCCTTCAGCTCCTTTCGCCCTTCGATCAGGACCTCGTTGAGGTAGGTCCCATTGCGGCTGCGCATATCTTCCAGGAAATACGACCCATGGCTCTCCAGGATCTGAGCATGCTGTCGACTGATGGCGACATTCTCAAGCACCAGTTCGCACGCCGGATGCCGTCCCATGACTGAGCATTCCCGGCTGATCGGAATCGCCGGAAGAGTCGACTGGCCGCGAATGACGTGAAGGACCGCCACGGAATGGGGTTTCCAGGACCAAGGAGATCGGGTACCAAAAGACCGATCTTCTGCGAGTGTACCCCGCACGAGGGAATATGGTCAAATGGCAAGTCGGTTTTGCCGTATCGTGCGTCATTCAGAAACGGTCGGGGGAACCTCCGTACGTCATAAACCTTCCCCGCCGCGACCAAACGCGGCCCGAAATGAGGCGTCCCGTTGCACGGTCAAAGATAATCAGGAGAACGCGCACAATGGTGAGTAGTTGTACTGCAACGACAACCAGCTGAGCGAGTGAGACCACTCTCATTTGAGAATGAAACCCAGCAAAAATGCAGTACTGAGTAGTTCTACTCGGGCGAGGGGAATTGGTCTCTGATGCGGAAAACCCATCGTTGAATGAGTTTTTTCTTAGAAACCTATTGATGCCATCCAGCCGATTGCCTAGTTTGTCCAACCGTTCATCTCACTTGCGAGTCACCGTTCGAAGGGCCACTTCCGATGATTGCTAATCCACTCCGACGTATCACAACGTATATCGTCGACGACAGCCCGCTGATGTGTGAGGCCCTCACGGCCCTGTTGGGGCGCGAACTCGATTTCGAGGTCTTGGGTCACGCAACCGATAGCGATGATGGGTTCCGAAAGATCATTGATCTCAAACCCGACCTGGTTCTGTGCGATGTGGAACTTCCTGGCCGCGGAGCCTTCACGATGGCTGAGGAGGCCCTTTCGCGGCTCCCCGCCATGAACCTGATCTTCTTTACCGACTACGTGACCGATGTCTTTCTCGACCAGACACTCCGCGTGAACGCTCGGGGGTATCTCCTGAAGAGTGAACGTCCTGCACAGATTGTCCAGGCCCTGCGGACCGCTTCACGAGGAGAGCAATGCTTCTCGTTAGAAGTCCTCGAACGGATGGACTACAACCCCACAGCCCGCCGCTACCTCGTCCGCTCCAACAGCTATCTGCTGACCCTGACAAACCGCCAGTTGGAAGTCCTGCGGCATCTTGCTCGTGGCGAAAGCGTCAAAGAGGTCGCTAAGTCGATGACCCTCTCCGAGCGTGCTATCGAAAGCCACAAGTACCGCATCATGCAAAAGCTCGGCATCCACGACCGCGTCGAACTGGCCCGCTACGCCATCCGCGAAGGCCTGACCGTGCCGTGACGGGGGTCGAGGCACATGACTCGATCGGTTGGAAGCTGATGAATCAGCGAAGATCCGAGCCTGACAGCCACGCCTGCAAAATCCAAAGTATTCCAAAGAAAGAGATTGACATCCGCCCCTCTTCATGTACTGTGAGAGAAGCAGGAGTTCTCCTGTTCGAAAGCCTCAACAAATTCTCTGGGGAAGTGGCCATGAATTTTTCAGCTCCGCAGTGTTTGACTCGCTTCGTGCAATCCGCCCTCACCCCGATCCGCCGTCGCAAGGCTGGCGCATCTCAAAATGGGGGGGGGGCAACCGGCGGTAGTTGGTACTTTTGAATCGCGTCTTTTGTTGTCCGCACTCAATGACACAGCTTCACTATCGGGTACTCAACGTTCGGTGGAAGTCGATGTGTTGGCGAATGATTCTGGAACTAACAAATCCATTGTTGGGACCGGGAATCGAACGAGTCACGTCAACGGCGGCATGGTGGCTTACTCGGATGCACCGAATGGAAAGCTCACATACTCCCTTGTCACCACCGGGATTAAGACTTTAGGTGACTTCGAGAACATAAAGAACAGAGCACTCGGATAAATTGCGACGTGGCTTGCCGATGAAATCCGACAGATCAACGAACATTACGACGCAGTCAATACGACGATTGATCGATTCAGTGCCTTCGCTGGTCAGTTTGGAACTTGGTGGGCGTGGGTCGCGGGAGGAACGGCGACAGTCGGCAGTTATGCGGGCCCAGTGGGTAAAGTCGGAGGCAAGGCGTTGGGATTTGTCATCGGAGCGTTCGCCGCGAGTGGGATTGTGGACAATATTACCGCCACTGCAGAATCACACCGACTTTGTGATCTGTCACGTACAGCGACTATTCGTTATGCAGAAGCCAGAGCACAGATTCTGACCGATAGTCTATACACACAAATCACTTATGTGCCGAGCCCAAAGGCTTACGGAAATGATTCCTTCACGTACACCATGTCCGAAATGATATTGAGGCCGATGCCGGGTATGCCCGGAATGATGGTGCCGACGATGGTCTTGTCGTCTGCGACAGTCTCCATTAATTGCAACATCATGGATTACAGTGCGATGGTCATGAACGTTGACAACTGGATCAACAGCACGCAGGGCCCGCTCAACTCGCACATGTACGCTGGCACTTACAATTTGGATCGGGAATATGGGGATATGCTCCTGAGATACGCAGCCATTCAAGGATGGAACATCGCGTATCAGCCTCAATTCGCCATGACCTGGTATTCAGGCACCGCGAACTATTTTGGCCTCGACGCGGCTAGTATTGCGATTGAATTGACCCGGATCGGACATACGCCGTAACGAATCTGTCTTGGCTAAAGTGGAGCTTCTTCATGTCGTCCTCTGAATCGCAGAAAGGTCCGATCATGCCTCCTATCGTCAAGATTGTCGTGACAGCACTCATCTCATGTCTGATGCCGACGATCGGCGTTTTGGTCATGACGGTCGTCCTCGCAAAAAGCAAGTTTGACTTTGGAGTCAGTCCGGATCCCAAGCAGGTTGCAGCTGCGATTGTTGCGGATGAACATTTTCCAGATCTGAGTCAGGTGACGCCGGAACAGATGGAGTGGGTCGATGCAGTCGGAGTCATCATCCGAGGAAAACCGAGTCAACTTGAGCGGATGCTCGTGAGTCACCCTGACCTCGTGAAACGGATGTACGACCCATTATTAGGGGCGAAAACGCTTCTGCACGAGGCGAGTGAGAACGACCGCGTGGAATTCGCGAAAATACTGCTGAAGCATGGTGCTGATCCACTAGCGAAAACGGGGATGTGGGAACTCAGTACTCCACTGCATCTCGCCGCGAAAGCAGATTCCGTCGACATGATCAATCTGCTGCTCGAGGCGGGAGTGGACATCAACACCGTGGGGGGCGGGCCTCCGGAGAGGAGTCGAATCCCGAACCATCAGTATCCCTATGACTCTCCATTAGATGTCGCCGCTTCAGCGGGGTCTGCTAACGCTGTCGCGTTGCTATTAGAACGCGGAGCGAAGATTGATGTGAATCCTCCTGAGTCGTCCTATAGTGCGCTGCATCGAGCGATGGAACAATGGTACGCAGTACCTGGTTTTGGCAAAGGCCAGCGAGTGGCCAATCCTGTCGTTCTCTCAGAATTCGGCAATCGCAAGGTCGTTGAGTTGCTGTTAGAGCATGGTGCAATCCTGGACAGCTTAGATTTTCGAGGAAGCAAGCCATTCCACGTTGCAGTCTATCATCGAACCGTCCAGTCGGTCCAGTATTTACTGGACGCTCATCGGCCCAGTGTGGATGTGGATGAGCCCGGGCAATACGGTTTCACCCCCTTACAACTCGCTGTTTGCAATTTCACAATCAATCAATCAGATCAGGGGAAATCGATCGCTATCATAGAATTGCTGCTCGAGGCCGGTGCCGACAAAAGCAAGCGAGCGGGTCCCTCCGAACCAAGAACGGCGTTTTCCCTCGCACAAGAAGAAGGGTGGAGTGAAGAGGTTTTGGAACTGCTCCGTCCATAGTTTCTAAACGTTGACTGGGCACGGGCGGGATTTCCGCTGAATGAGCCGCTACTGCGAAAGTGGTGAGGGCAAAGGTAAGACAGCGATCAGATCGAAGGCTCTGATGTCCCGTCTCTTGGGTGCGACTCACTCCTCGTCATCGACTCCGAACTCGTCCTCCAGATCGTCTTCGTCTTCGTCTTCGTCTTCGTCGTCATCATCTTCCAGCGAGCTATCGCGGAGACCCTGCCAGACGACGCCGGGGATGTCGGTGTATTCGGAGCCGCCTTCGTCGACGCCGAGGACTTCGGCGGTGCGGTCCATCGCTCGCCCCTGCATGTCGACGACCAGCCGTCGGGCGTTCTCTTCGTTCTCGGCCAGCACGCCCCAGACGACTTCATACTCGGTCCAGTCGTCCTCGTTGGCCAGACAGTAGACCGAGTCCTTCCAAGTCTCATCCATCGTTTGTCGGATCAAAACGCGGTAGAAGGTGATGCCGTCCTCGATGGGCACCTGCCCCGACGACTCGCGAATCGCGGAGAACATTTCATTGGGAGCCAGACCGGTCCCAATCAGGAATGTCTGGTAGCTCTCGATCAGCGAGTCGTCCTCCGCCGGTCTGGCGGTATGCAGGGCCATCCACAGCCGACGATGCAGCCGCGCCAGCCCTTGAACGCTGAGCGATGTGATCGCCCGGAGCGGCGTCGTGAGAATCAGCTGCAGCCCGGTGCGGCACTCTGCGACTCGCTTGAGGCCCGCATAGGCCGACACCTTTTGCAGCATGGAAGCGTAACTCGCCTCGGGGTTCGGCTTGTCGTCGGCCTCCGCTGCGGCCAGCGCCTCCTCGTAGCGTTCCAGTTCCAGCAGAGCCGCTGCGCGGTAGTGACCGCTCCACGGCGAATTCGGTTTCCACTGGTCGAATCGATCGAGGTAGGTCAGCACCGGTTCGTATTGCTCCAGGCCATACGCATAGAGAGCTGCCTCCCATGCCACATCCGGGTCTTGAGTCCCCTCGCGCAGGCACATGTCGAGCACTGCCAGCCCGTCGCGACGACGATCGGTCTGGCTATAGACCTCAGCCAGTTGCAGGGCTGGTGAGCTGGCCGCCCGATCGAGTCGGCATGCTCGCGACAGACAGCGCTCTGCTTCGCTGAGACTCCCCTGCTGCAAGTGAAACGTCCCGGCCTGGGAATGCGAGAATGCCGAGTTGGGGTCGAGGTCCATCGAGACCCGAAACAACTGGCCAATCCGGTCCGTCGAAATCACCGGGGGATCGGACGGGAACTGAGACAGAATCGCCCCCAAGACCGCCCGATGACAAATGATGTTCGCCATCCGCCCGAACGGCTCGCCCACCGCTTCGGCCCAAGCCCAGATCGACGCAGGGTCGGCCGTACGCGTCAGCGAATACTTGAGCAGCTGCAACAGCTTACTCGCATCTCGATCATCCGTAACCGACAGCGGCGAGATGGCTAAAGCCTGAGCTCGTACCGCAGAAAACGCGGGCTCAGACGCAGCCCCTTGAAGTTCGAGGATCAGCGCCTCGATCGTCGGAGAGAGAGCCGACGGAGGTCGATCAGGCTCCTCCGCCGCTGGCAGCTTGCCGTCCGAAATCTCATCGGAGGCAGAGGCCGTCGGGACAGCCGGGACGAAGGGCATCTCGGATCGAGGGGCCGCGAATGGTCCCACAGTCACATCGGACAGCAATCCCAGCGGAGTGGGATATGTCGCCGCATCAAGCACCCGCTTCAGCCGCCGCAGCGTCAAGTAGTCACGGGCCTCACTGGCACTGGCTTCCAGCTGCTTGGCCAGACCGGGCACTCGTTCCATTTGCCCGGCATAGCGCAGTGTCGCGATCAATTGCAGCCGCACATGAAACCACTCGTCGAGGCACTTTTGCCGCCTCAGCTGCGGGTCCCATTGTTCCAGCAATTGGATCGCTCGGGCGTGGTCTCCGGAACAAAAAGCAAAGAACGATGCATACATGTCCGAGCGCAGGTCGTACCACGGGTACTCTCCCCGCAGCGGTGCCGCAAACTGAGTAGCCAGTTCGGGTGTGACCCACTGCGGCAATTCGGCCTCTCGCCCATTGAGCGTGAGCAGTACCTTCATCAACATGCTGCCCTCGATCGAGGCCGCATAGGGATCGTGGTAGGTCTCACGCATCGACCAGCCTCGCTGCAGCCCCGCGAGAGCCTCTTCCACCTGGCCTTGCAGCAGCAGGAGCCGGGCCTCCTCCTTAACCCCGACCCATCTCCGGTCATGCGGACCGGGATCGAGATGTGCAATTCCCAACCGGGCATTGTGCAGCGCCATCTCCAAATCATCCGCCGCCTCATACACCTCAGCTGCGTACTCGCGAAAACACTTCAAGCATTCCAGCTTCCCCGTGCGGCGACAGACTTGGAGCCCATCGTTGATGCAGGCATGCATCCCCTCGGAGTTATACCCCTGAATGTTGGCCACAGCCCGCGCGAAGTTGTCGTACGCACAGGAGGAGAATCGGCTGCGATACCAATCGTACTCGTCCTCGGGCAGGTCGGGCTGGAGCTGTCGGGCGCGGTCTTCGTTCTCCAGGATGGCAATCAATTCCAGCGCATGGTCGCGCCCGGCCTCGGGCTCGAGACAGGACACTCCATAGTTCATGGCCACGAACAGACCCCGGATGTAGGCCACCAGTTGCCCTTCGGATTTGGCGAGTCGGCGTATCTCATTCGCGACACGGACTGCCGACCGGTATTTGCACTGATCGGTCAATTCGTCAATCTGCTCAAACAGGGCTTCAAACCGCTGCTCAAGCTCATCGGATTCCATTTGGCTCATGAGAGTCTCTTGATGGTCTTGTTTCACACATTGATAGCGTAACGAAAATCAGGGGAATCGAAACTGGTCGCGGTCGATCCCTTCGAAACCGCGGGACTAGTACCCGTGCTGAAGAGGAAGCGGCTCCTGCTGTTGACATGTTCTCTGGGAGCCCGCGTTGTTGTGGAGCACGTTTCCCACGTGCCCCACAACAACGCGCCGGGCGAGTCGCTCGGCAGGATGCTGGCCCGGAAGAGTGCGTCATGTCGGAGCAGCGAGTCAGCTGTTCGTAATGTGAGGCGTCCAAGACGGGCACGTGGGAAACGTGCCCCACATCCACGCGGCTCTAAGGCTGAATAGGACTTGATACCGGGGGAACTGGCGGCGGCGATTGGGGCCGCAGAACGATGAACGCTCGCAAGCGGCTGCGACCTCCTGAGACTGAATTGCCGTATTGGAGTCCGTTATGCAAGATTCTCCCTCGCCCCTGCACGGGCAGTCCATTCAGCATGTTCAACTCTGCACCGGAATATTGCTTCCCGTGGGAGGGAGAAAACGGCGTGTTTTTCGCGACCAGATCCTGATTGCCCACTGAGTTCTGAGACACGTTTTTTGTTTGCTGGCTCTGACGCTGCTGAAGCTCGGCGTACATTTCATCACCGTTCTCGATGGCGAACGAGTACCCGTTGATACTCGCCGCAGAATTTCGCTTTGCTTGGAGGGGGGCCTGTTCCTTCAGCTCCGCACTGGGCGGTGGCAAGGCGTCGCTTGAGGGCACGTCCGATTTGATGGACATCCTCTTCGGAGCTCCTGTGTCCTCAGCGGCGGCCAGCTTCTCGGGTGTCGACTCCTCGTCGCTTAGCCCTGATCGGCGAGAGAGGGCTGGCGACTTCTCTGCGGGTGCGGCAGTCGTGGGAGCCGGGGCGCGGTCAGCATCAGCCAGAGATTGCGCGGGAGCAGCCAGCGTGTCGCCAGCGCTGTTCGCATCCGTGTTTCTCTTCGCCACCTGGGCCTCCTCCGCCACGGACAACCCCAGTGGTTCGACATTAATAGCCACCACGTCCCGAAGGTTGTTGCATTCCAAAATCGTGGTATTGAGCGAGTCCGCCTCCGCCTCAATGAGGAAAGTCTTCATCTTCGAGGCGAGCATGTCCTTGGGCGGGTGGCTCTTGGCTTGCTCGTTGTCAGCTGGAGTTGAGGGAACAAGCCTGACGATCCCATTCTGTAGAATTAAGACCTCCACACTGCGGGCACCGCGGTCCACGTCGACAACGGTGTAGTTGATGACAATCGGCACATCACCCGATTCGACCATCTGGCTGAGAATATCGCCGGGCTTGAGCTTGCGGTTGTGCTCAAGTTGAACGAGGAGTTCGCTGGGCCCGGTTTCTTCGGGATTCGCGGACTCGCTGGAGAGTTCCTCCGGGCCGCCGATCGCCCCACCGAAGCCACTGGCACTCATCGCGGACGCCACTGGGGAACCGCTGACCAGAGCCGCACCCGGAGAGATCTCGGCGCTCATCGCAAATGAGGGGGCTGCTGAATCAATCGACTTCGAGTTCCCGCCATCCGCCCCATTCACCGAACTGACTTTCGACTGAGGAGCCATCGCGACCATGTCGGACTGATTCGATCGAGGGATCAGCGGCAACATCGCAGCCACCAGCAGCGTCAACGAACATGCGGCGAGCAGCAACGGCATCCAGCGCCGCCGAGTCCCCAGTGCAACGGTCCTCAAGGGGGCTGGCGCCGCAGCACGGCGAGCGACCATGACCTGCTGCATCAGCTGAGGCCTAAGGTCAAACTCCGGCACATCATCGGCCAGTTCGCCCAGCCGCTGACTCAGATCTGACAAGCGACTCAATTCCACCTGCAGCTCTGGCCGCTCACCCAATAGACGTTCCACCTCCGCCCGTTCGACGGCGGAGAGATCTCCGTCGTAAAACGCCGAAAGTCGTTCATCAGGACCAGAAGCAGACATGGGAGGGGGATCGGTGAGGGGTGAGGGGTGAGGGGTGAGCGAGCGGCAGACGTGAGCCTGTCGAGAATCGGCGACGGGTGAAGGACACCTCTTCCGCTTAACCCTCAACGCTCATCGCTCCACGGCTTTCAGGGTTCGATCGAGCTTGGCTCGCAGCTCCAATCGAGCCCGATGAATCCGGCTACGCACCGTTCCGATCGGACTCTCCGTCAGGCTGGCAATGTCCTCGTACGAGAGCCCTTCGATTTCCTTCAGCACCAGCGCGGTCCGGTAGTCCTCCCCCAGCTCACTGAGGGCCTGACGGAGCAGCTGTTGGTCTTCGAAGGATTGCAACGAATGGGAGGGGTCTGAGGCGGGATTCAGGTCGTTCGGCTCCGCCCCCGTCTGCTCGCGCATGGCGTCCAGAGAGGCCCCGGATCGAACTCGCTGTTTACGGCGAAGGGTCGCAGCTGCGTTCCAAGCGATGCGGAACAACCACGAGTAGAACGCGGACTCACCCCGGAACGAATCGAGTTTCAGAAATGCCTGCAGGAACGCATCTTGCGCGACATCCAAGGCATCGTGACTATTGCCCAGAAGCGTGCCTAGAGTGCGGACCAGCCGTCGCTGATACTTCGAGACGAGATCGCCGAACGCTTCCGGATGACCGGAGCGGCAACGCTCGATCAGGAGTTGGTCGTCGGTGATCAAGGGTGATACATCCACTCCATTCGACGGGCGATGTGCCGCGAGAGTTCCAGAATTCGGAAGCCGTCTCTGAGGAATTCCCAAATGGTCAGTGGCGGCCAGAAGAACACTCGCAACTCCTGACGAGCCCGTGAGATTCGCCGAATCCGGGTGAGTACACCCAGGTCCGAGAGTCGCCACCGCAGGCACTTGGAGGTCGACTTCCATCCAGCGACCGATCACAATGTATCGACGGGTGGCCTTCGCCGGTAGGTCACTCGGTTGGAAGCGGATTCAGATCGCCGCATCAGACATTGCCCGACACTCGGCTCCCACTGGATGAGACTGCCTCATGCTGTTCGCCGTACGAACTTGGACGATCTTACTCGTCGGCACGATGGGGTCGATGGCCGGGGCCGATGACCGGGCCGGGGAAGAGTTCTTCGAGCGCGAGGTCCGCCCCATCTTGGCGGCCAAGTGCCTGGAGTGCCATGGCGACCAGGGGCCGGAAGGAGAATTCCGACTGACCTCGCGGGAAGCCCTTCTCCAGGGCGGTCAGACCGGTCCGGCTTTTCACGCAGAACAGCCGGGCGAAAGCCTGCTCCTCTTCGCTGTCAAGCAAACCGGCAAATTGAAGATGCCGCCCGAAGAGAAGCTGCGCGATGACCAGATCGCGATCCTCGAGAAGTGGATCGAAATGGGAGCTCCGTGGCCCGCCGCGTCCGCGACTCCGCCGAAAAAAGAGTTTGCGATCACCGAGGCCGATCGCTCCCACTGGGCCTTTCGCCCGATCGCAGATCCGCCAGTTCCGACCGTGCGTCGAATGGACTGGCCGCTGACGACAATTGACACTTTCGTTCTGGCGAAACTCGAAGAAGCAGGGATTGCTCCCGCCCTGGCTGCTGACCGACGGACTCTGTTACGAAGGGTCTACTACGACTTGATCGGACTCCCTCCCACGCTGGAAGAGGTGCAGGCGTTCGTGGGGGCTCCCGACTCGACCGAAGTCGAACTCGCCCGGGTCGTCGACCGCCTGCTCGCTTCTCCGCGTTATGGAGAGAAGTGGGGCCGCCACTGGCTCGATGTCGCTCGATATGCAGACACCAAAGACGGCGTGTTGATGTATGGAGACGATCGCATTCGCCCATATGCATACACCTACCGCGACTATGTCATTCGGGCTCTCAACGAAGACCTGCCCTATCAGCAATTCATCATCGACCAGTTGGCCGCCGACCAAGTCGAGCCGCCAGTCGAGCCGTGGCGACTCGGAGCGATGGGGTTGCTGACCTTGGGACGCCTGTACGACAACAACATTCACGATGTGATCGATGATCAGATCGACACCGTCTCGCGCGGGTTTCTGGGACTGACCGTCTCCTGTGCCCGCTGTCACGACCACAAATACGACCCGGTGGCAACCGCTGACTATTACTCGCTGTACGGCGTCTTTGCCAGCTGCGAGGTTCCGATCGAGTTGCCACTGATTCAGCCCGCCGATCAAGTCCCCGGCGGTCCCGAATTCGAACAACAGGCCGCCCCGAAACGGGAAGCGATCACGAAATACCAGGCGGAACAGCACCAGCTCCTGACGAAGACAGCTCACGAGCGGACCCCCGACTATCTCGTGCGGGTCGCGACCACAGAAACCGATCCGCTGGAGACGGCGATCTTCTTCTTCTCACTGGCCCCCGAGGATTTGCGTCCCCAGATCGTCGGTCGCTGGAGACAACTGGTCCGGCAAAGGTCGACTCCGCACGACCCCGTCTTTGGTCCGTGGCATGACCTGCTGCTGATCCCGAACTCGACGGCTGGCACCGCAGGCCAGCCAACCGCCGTCACGTTCTCAGCGGCAGCCACTGCGATTACCGAACGCTGGCGTTCCGTCCCCGCCGGAGTCGACGAAGGACAGCTCAATCCGCTGGTCATGCAAGCGCTTTCTGTGACTCCCCTGCAAAGTCCGGCCGATGTCGCGAAGGCCTACGGCGCGCTGCTGCGACGAGTAATTCAAGACGCTGAAGCTGCCACACCACCCGGCCCACATGGTCTTTCCCCCGATCGCCGACAACTCTGGGAGATGATCGCCGGACGAGAAAGCCCGAATGCCTTCCCGCTCAACCAGACTCGCAAATATATGTCGCGGCAACAGACCGACCAGTTCGGTGGCATGCTGACCGAACTCGACAAGCTCGCTGCGGTCACCGCCGGGGCTCCTCCGCGAGCGATGGTCGTCCGCGATAAGGCCGAACTATTCGATCCAAAAATCTTCGTGAGGGGCAATCCGTCGGTGCTTGGAAAACCTGTGCCACGCCAGTTCATCGAGGTGCTATCACCTTCGGAGCGTCCCCAGTTTTCGCACGGCAGCGGACGTATCGACCTCGCGAGATCGATCGCCTCGGAGTCCAACCCGCTGACCGCGCGGGTGATCGTCAACCGCGTCTGGATGCATCACTTCGTTTAACCGCTCGTCGCGACACCGAGCGATTTTGGGGTCCGTTCCAAGGAGCCGGTGCAGCTGGCGTTGCTCAATCATCTCGCCGCTCAGTTCATCCGAGAGGGCTGGTCACTCAAGACCCTGCATCGTCGTATTCTACTCTCTCGAATTTGGCAGCAGGCGAGCACGGGGGCCGCTACAACGCTCGAACACGCCCATCAGATTGACCCCGAAAACTCGTTGCTCTGGCACGCGAATCGACGGCGGCTCGAACTCGAAGCGATGCGGGATTCGCTGCTGATGGTCGCCGGTCGACTCCAACAACGCAGCGGTGGGAAGCCCGTCGATGTGGCCACCAACCCCGCAGCCGATTGCCGCACGGTTTATGGACTGGTCGACCGGCAAAGCGTCCCCGCGATGTTCCGGGCGTTCGACTTCGCCTCGCCCGATGTGTCGAACGAGCGCAGACCCCGCACGATCGTCCCGCAGCAGGCTCTCTTCTCCCTGAACTCCGCCATGGTTCGCGAGCAAGCGAAAGCTCTGGCCGCTCGCCCCGAGATGGCCGCTGCCAGCACTCCCGAAGAGAAGGTCAAGGCTCTCTACCGCATCGTCTACTCGCGCGAACCCACGGACGCCGAGTCCTTGATCTGCGTCGCGTTCACCCAGCAACCCATTGATTCCACGACGCAGTTGTCAGCCTGGGATCAACTGGCCCAGATCCTCGTCTCATCCAACGAGTTCCTGTACCTCGACTGATTGTCGCTTCACTCACGGCCCCTCATCCAAAGTGTGATCATGTTCCCCATCACTCGTCGACAAGCTCTCGAACAGACTGGAACCGGGCTCGGAATGCTGGGACTGGCGGCTCTCCTCGGACCAGACAGCCACGCAGCTGCGGCGGGAGAAACGCTCTCCCCATTGGCTCCGAAGTCGCCGCAGTTCCCCGCCCGGGCGAAGCACATCATCCATGTGTACCTCAACGGGGGACCGTCGCAAGTGGACACCTTTGACCCTAAGCCGGAGCTCGCCAAATACAATGGTCAGCCACTTCCCAAAGGGCATTTGTCGACGGAGCGCGCGACAGGTGCGGCACTGGCTTCTCCGTTCACGTTTGCGAAGTACGGTGAATCCGGGATCGAAGTGAGCGAGATCTTCGCGAAGACGGCTCAGCACGTTGACGACATGTGCTTCATCCGATCGATGCATGCGAATACGCCCAATCACGAACAGTCGATGCGGCTGATGAACTGCGGCGATGAGCGGCTCTCGCGGCCCAGCCTGGGAGCGTGGATGACTTATGGACTGGGGACCGAGAACCAGAACCTGCCGGGATTCATCGCCATGTGTCCCGGGCTTCCGGTCGCCGATGTGTCGAACTGGCGGTCGGCCTTCCTGCCGGGGGTCTATCAAGGGACTTATCTCGATACTCGCAAGACCACTGTCGAGGAACTCATCGAGAACATCCGCAATCCTTCTCTCTCGTGGGGTGACCAGCGACGGCAAGTCGACCTGCTGCAAACGCTGAATCGTCAGCATCAGGAATCACGTCGCGAGGAGCCCGAACTGGAAGCTCGCATCCAGTCGTTCGAGCTGGCCTTCCGCATGCAGATGGAGGCCACCGACGCGTTCGATCTCTCCCAGGAACCGCAGCACATCCGCGAGCTGTACGGCGACACGATTCACGGGCGGCAGATGCTCCTCGCTCGCAGACTCATCGAACGTGGGGTCCGGATGGTGCAGTGCTACCACGGCGATGTTCAGCCGTGGGACAGCCATAACGACATCGCCGGATCGCACCGTAATCTGGGGAAGGAGATTGATGGCCCGCTCGCCGCGCTGCTGACCGACTTGAAGCAGCGTGGGCTCTTCGAGGAGACACTGATCATCATCGGCGGCGAGTTCGGTCGAACCCCTGCTGTGGAACTGGTCAATGGCCAACCGGGCGGGGGCCGCGACCACAACCACTGGGGCTTCACGGTCGGCCTCGCGGGGGGCGGCGTGAAGGGCGGCATGACCTATGGTGCCACCGACGACTTCGGCTACCGCGCCGTCGAGAACCCAGTCCATGTCCACGACCTGCACGCGACGATCATGCAGCTGATGGGCTTCGACCATACGAAACTGACCTTCCGCCATGCAGGCCGAGATTTCCGGCTCACCGATGTGAAGGGCAACGTCGTGAAAGAGATCCTGGCGTAGTCGTGTGATGGGATTGTTTCGGAGCTGCGTTCGCCAGAACGTGGGCGAATGAAGGGCGGCTTCGAACTGGAGGACAACCGCCCGATCAAGGCGAGACAAGCTGTGGCGTCGAGCACATGAACTCGCTGTTGGACAGTCGCCCACGTTCTGGCGGACGTCGCTTCAAATTGGGTCGATGCCGCCAGCGAAGGGGACTACTCCTCTAACCCATACTTCCGCAGCTTCTCCCGCAGCGTCCCCCGGTGCCAGCCGAGGAGATCGGCGGCCTTCGCGCGGTGGCCTCCGGCGGCGGTGAGGGCGGCACGGATCAAGGGAGGCTCGACCAGGGCTAACAGATCGTCGTGCCATGTTGCGGCATGTGCTCCCGCAAGGTCGGCAGCGCGTTCATTCGTCCACTCCGTAATGAACGCGGCCAGACTCTCGAGGCCATCGATCTTCAGTGGCGTTGATCCACTGGGCGACGACAGCTGTTGTGGCGGCAGGTGATCGGGCTGGATCATCTCCTGTCGAGCGAGGATCGCGGCGTGTTCGATGGCGTTCCGCAGCTCACGCACGTTCCCGGGCCAGGTTCGCTGCGACAGGGCGGCCACGCACTCGGCCGAGAAGCCCCCAGACTGCGAGGAAAACTGATGCAGGAAATGTTCCGCCAACAGAGCAATGTCGTCTCCCCGTTCACGCAGTGGAGGGAGCTGGAGTTGAAAGGCTCCGAGCCGAAAGAACAGATCGGCCCGGAACTCCCCCTGGGCCACCAACTCGGGGAGCGGTCGATTGGTCGCCGCTACGACGCGGAAGTCGCTGGGGCGCGGGCGAGGGTCACCGACGGGAGTGACTCCCTTCCGTTCGATCGCGCGGAGCAGCTTGACTTGGATTGGCAGCGGGACATCGCCAATCTCGTCGAGGAACACTGTGCCTTTGTCGGCCAGTTGTAGCAGGCCCAGCCGGGGTGTGTCGGCTCCGGTGAACGCCCCCTTCACATGCCCGAACAACTCGCTCTCGATCAGCTGCGGACTGAGCGCCCCGAGATGGATCGGGATGAATGGACCGGTCCGGCGCGGTGAGTTTGCGTGGATGGCGTCGGCGACCAACTCTTTACCGGTGCCGCTTTCGCCAGTGATGAGGACAGCTGCGTCGGTCTGCGCGACGAGGGCAATCTCCTTGAAGACCTGCTGCATGCGCGGCGAGTGTCCGAGGAGGGTCGCGGTGGCGACGTGTGTGGGGACGGTCGCCGGTTGTTGGGCGATGGCCGCCCGCTTCAAAGCCCGTTGGACGACGCGAATCGCCTGGTCGAGGTCGAACGGCTTCGGCAAGTAATCAAACGCCCCCGCGGAGAGCGACCGCACCGCGACATCAAGGCTTCCAAATGCCGTCATGATGACGATGGGCGGCGGGTTCGGCAAAAGTGACCGAATCCGCCCGAGAGCGTTGACTCCGTCAATCCCCGGAAGGCACACATCCATCAACACGACATCGGGGCAACGCTGCTCCGCACTGGCGATGGCATCCTCGCCGGTCGCCGCGACGACAACATCATACCCCTCGTCCGTGAGGATCTCTTTGAGACCCCAGCAGATGGCCGGTTCGTCGTCGACAATGAGGATGAGGGGCATAGGGGGGAGAGTTTTCAGTGGCCAGTTTTCAGTGGTCAGTGGGTCGCGGAGGAAACTTCCGAAGTCTTCGGAGACTCCGGAAGTTTGGCGAGAACGCGCTCCGCTTCGGGGACTTCGCGTCGCGGCTCAACGTAATCAACGCTCATCGCTCAACTCGCATCGAGCCAACGACAGGCGTCCTTCGCAAAATACGTGAGAATCATATCCGCCCCGGCCCGGCGGATGCTGGTGAGGATTTCCATCGCGACCCGTTGCTCGTCGATCCAGCCGTTGGCGGCTGCGGCTTTGACCATGGCGTACTCACCGCTGACGTTGTAGGCGGCGAGGGGGACTTCGGGGTGGGCGTCCTTTACGCGGCGGATGATGTCGAGGTAGCTGAGAGCGGGCTTCACCATCAGCAGGTCGGCCCCTTCGGCCAGATCAAGAGCCACCTCGCGAAGAGCCTCGGCCCCGTTGGCTGGGTCCATCTGGTAGGTCCGGCGGTCGCCAAACTTGGGGGTGCTTTCGGCGGCCTCGCGAAAGGGACCATAGAACCCGCTGGCGTACTTGGCGGCGTAACTCATGATCGGGATATGCGAAGCGTTCGCCGCATCGAGACCCGTCCGCAGTGCGTGGATCATCCCGTCCATCATGCCGCTGGGAGCAATCATGTCGGCCCCCGCGCGAACGTGGCTGACAGCTTGCTTCACGAGGTTGCTGAGCGTGGCGTCATTGTTGACATCGGTGCGCCCGCCTTCTTCATGCAAGACCCCGCAGTGCCCATGATCGGTGAACTCACAGAAGCACACATCGGTGATGAGCAGCAACCGAGGAGCTGCGTCCTTGATGCAGCGGATCGCCTGCTGCACAACGCCGTTGTCATCCCACGACGAACTGCCAGTGCCGTCCTTGGTCGCGGGAATGCCGAAGAGGACCACTGCGGGAATTCCCAACCGGGCGATCTCGCGGGCTTCGTCGGCCAGCAAATCGACCGTCAGCTGCGCATGTCCCGGCATCGACTTGATCGGGACATGGGTGTTCTTTCCATGCCGGACAAAAAGCGGCAGGATGAAATCATTCGGCGATAACTCGGTCTCGCGTACCAGGTCGCGCAGCCGGGGATGGGAACGAAGTCGACGCAAGCGAGTGGCAGGGAACATCAGGAAAGCTCATCAAGCGAAAGTGGTCGGATCAGACCAGCGTGAGACCGGGGAGTGAGTATGACGATCCAGACGACCGAGTCCAACTCCCAGGGCGTAATCCCCAGTTCACCAGTTCAAGTGCGCCGTGCTGGCCCGTGGAAGAGGCTTGGTTGTCGACTGGTTGCAGCCTACGATATCATGAGCACGCGACAGCAATTGACCCTCCCACATTCCACGCTCAGCAGGAGCTGGCCCACTCATGACTTTCTTCCACTCGCTTCGTCACTCCGCGTTTTGTGCGACAGTTGCAGTTGCGGCCGTTCTCCCCAGCTCTGCCGCACGCGCCGAAAAGGTACTGTTGCCCAATGACTCTCTCACCGCTGGCCTGCCAGGAACTGGGACGCTCACGGTGGCGGAGATCGCCAAATGGTTGGCGAATCCGAAGAATCACGAAACGCTGGAGGTCGAACTGCCCGCCGGCCTGGCCGCGGGGAAATCCCAGATTTCGGGGTTGGATCAGAATCCACTGACGCTGGCAAAGATCGAGCTCGGTCGGCAGCTCTTCTTCGACACTCGTTTGTCCTCTGACAAGACCATCAGCTGCGCCAGTTGCCACGACCCGGATGAGGGGTACTCGCGACACCATAAGCTGGGGATCGGAATTCGAGATCAGGCCGCGGGTCGCAACTCACCAGTCAGTTACAACCGAATTCTCAGCTCATTGCAGTTCTGGGATGGACGTGCTGGTTCGGTGGAGGATCAAGCCATTGGCCCCATCCAGGCTCCCGGCGAGATGGGGAATACCCACGAGGCCTGTGCGGTCTGCCTGCAAGAGATTCCCGGTTATGCGGCACAGTTCAAAGCCGTCTTTAAGACCGACAAGGTCACCATCGAGCAAGTCGGACAGGCGATCGCCAGCTTCGAGCGGGTGATCGTGACTGGTGCATCGCCCTTTGATTTCGGCGAGGCGCTCAAAGCGTACGACAAGCTGACCCAGGAAGATCTGGACGACCTCCAGAGCGATGATGCGGCAGCCTATGCCAAGTATGAGGCCGCTCAGGCCGCGGTGCAGGCTCATCCGATGAGTGACTCGGCCAAGCGGGGACGTGATCTGTTCTTCAGCGAGCGGGTGAACTGCTCGGCCTGCCACGTTGGAGCGAACCTCGCCGACGAAAAGTACCACAACCTCGGCATCGGGATGGACGCCAAGGAGCCCGACCTGGGTCGGTACGCGGTCACCAAGGTTGAGGCCGACAAGGGAGCCTTTAAGACTCCCACCATCCGCAATGTGGAGTCGTCGAGGCCCTATATGCATGACGGCAGTTTGGCGACGCTCCTCGACGTGGTTGAGCACTACAATAAGGGTGGGACGCCGAATCCGCAGCTGAGCGACAAGGTCAAGCCTCTCAAGCTGACCGACCAAGAGAAGCTCGACATTGTCGACTTTATGAAGGCGTGTACGGGACCGTTTCCGAAGGTCGAGCGAGGGCGTCTCCCGGCGGATAAGTAGCTCGCATTTCCAGTGCGTGGTATAAGCTCCGCCCTCGGGGATCAACCGATCCCCGAGGGCATTTTGCATGGGTTGGACAGTCGCCCACGGCGTGAACTCAGCATCCCATCCGCGTGTCGGGAACCGCATGCCAGCCCCATCTCCTGCGACTCAATCGGCTCCACCCACGGTTACAGCCAAGGCGCTCTGGACTCTCGCGTGGCCGATCATGCTCTCCCGCGCTTCTCAAGCGGTCGTGGGACTGAGTGATGCACTGATGGTGGCACCGCTGGGTGCCAAGGCTCTGGCAGCCACATCCACCGGAGCGATGAATGCCTTTGCGATCCTGATCCTTCCGCTGGGCGTGACCTTTTTAGTCTCCAGCTTCACATCGCAGATGTTTGGGCAGGGAGACTCCGTCGGAGCACGACGTTTCGGCTGGTATGGATTGATCTTGGCTGCGATCGCTCAAGTACTTTGTCTGGCGATGCTGTTGGTGATACAGCCAATTTTAGATTGGATCCCGCTCGAAACTGAAGTCCGCCAGCTGATGGCGGGATACATTGCGATCCGGCTGTGCAGTGGGGGAGCTGCGGTCGGAATCGAAGCCCTGGCGAACTACTTCGGAGGGTTGGGAAAGACCCGTCCAGGAATGATCGCCAATGTCTGCCTCATGGTCGCGAATATTATCGGCAATTGGGCTTTGATTGGAGGACATTGGGGGTGTCCGGCGATGGGAGTCCGAGGTGCGGCCCTGGCGAGTTCGATCTCCGCTTGGATCGCGTTTGCAGGTCTGTTCGTCTACTTCCTATGGCAAGGGCGAGTGATCGCGTTTACTGCGCTGCGACGGTCGGAGTTCATGCGACTGATTCAGTTCGGCCTGCCCGCCGGAGTCAATTGGTTCTTGGAAATCTTCGCGTTCATCTTTTTCACGAATGCGGTCGTGGGTAGTCTTGGCACCACGACGCTGGCCGGGATGAATTGCGTCATGGCCTTGAATTCGGTCTCGTTTATGCCAGCGTTTGGGCTGGCGAGCGCTGGCGCCATTCTCGTGGGACAGGCCATTGGAGCCGGGGCCAAGGATTTGGTCCCCAAGGCCGTGGCACTGACCACTGCCGCCACGCTGATCTGGCAGGGAGCGACCGGCGTTGCGTATTTCCTGATTCCCGAGCTACTGATCGCACCGTTCGCTCAAGGAGAGGGCGCCGATGAAACGCTCAAGATCGGCGTCCGCATGCTGATCATCTCTTCCACCTGGCAACTGTTCGACGCAGTGGCCACGTCACTGGCGGAAGCGTTACGAGCTGCAGGCGATACGACATTTCCCATGGTGGCGAGATTGGTCATCGCCTGGGTCGTCTTCGTACCGGGATCCCTAATCAGTGTGAAATACTTCGGTTGGGGGGACGCCGCCGCGACCAGTTGGATCGTGGCGTACCTCGCCCTCCTCGCCGCAGCTCTGCTCTGGCGTTTCCGCACGGGAGCTTGGCGTCATGTGCAGTTGCTGGAAACACCGGGGAATTGATGACTGAGACTGGCCCTTTTCACTCTCACGACCTCGCTTGCCCGGCGGCTTGTTGAACCTCCGTGTGCAGCTTGTGAGCTTCGGCGAGCTTTTCGTACATCGTCGATGGCTTCTGGTAGCCTTCGAAGCGACCCAGAAGGTCGGCACTCGGGCTGAGAATGATCGTGCAAGGAATGTTTGTGACTTCGAGAATCTTTGCGATTTTCTCTTCCTTGTCGATATCGAGGTGGACCGAGACGAAGGCGCTGTTGATGTACTTTGCCAACTGAGGGTTGGCGAGAGTCGTCTTTTCCATCTTCTTACAAGGGCCGCACCACTCGGCCCCAAACACGATCAGTATCGGCTTGTTCTGTTGACTCGCCAGTTTGTGCGCGCCTTTCAAACTGGATTGCCAGTCAATCGTTTTTTCGTCCGCACCACCCGCCCACGAGAAACTCGCTGCACTGAGGCCCACCCCGATCGCCCCAAACAGGACACTTCGACGGGTTATCTGGCTCATTTGGGATCCTTCTGAGACGAGGCTGGCCAAATTTGAGTGCTGATCGGCGCAAGTCTCGAATTTGTCATATCAGAAGAATCGACATCATCGCTAGATCAGGTTGAGTCGAATTGGATGGCTGCCAGAGTCATCCCAAACCACCCACTCCTACATCTATGTCAACGATCCGATTCGCTGACGACTGCCGTCCTCCGAAAGTGATCAGTACTCGTTGGATCCGTGAGCCTGGATGTGATCCATCCGGCGAGAACGTCGGTGAACCGCCTTCCCATGGATTGAGACACACGGGTCTGGTCTCAGTCGGAGTTGGAACTGAAGCCAGCCGAGCAGAGGAAGAGGGAAATCGACCTGCGATTCGAATTGAAACTCAGTGTTTATCGCGTTCTCGGATCATTTTGCTCGGCGCGTAGACGGTGGAGAGGCACACCCAATTCGATGGCCACAGAGAGTTCGCCTCATGAACGATATATCGTCGATTCTTCATCCCTTTTTCTCGCGATGGCGCGTATAACTGAGCACATTGACCGAGAGGGCGGGCTGCTTCAGGAAGAATACGATGCCCGCGTATTGGTGGATGACCTCATTCACTCTCCGTACCCAGTTTTGCATGGCACTCGATGACGTGGCACCCGTCACGAATCCTTCTGTCAGCTTGGATCCCCTGAAAACCGATACCGAGGAACCACCGGCTGCCATCCAGCAGATCTCCTGGAGTCAACCGATACCGACGCCCCGCATCAATTCCACGTCAGTAGCCGCCACTCCCCCGCTGAATCAGGTGGTCCGAGACAATGCTCCGCCATCGTTCATCGTCATTGCCTGTCTAGTCGGCTTCGGTCTTTTATCACTGATTCTCTGCCTCTCATCACTGCCCCACCATTGGTTTTTAGGGGACACGAGGAACTGGAGATCGCGAAAAGGCTGGTAAAACGCTGGACAATTCGTCAGTGAGCGATTGGTTCTCGCCGCGCGGAGACCGGCCCAGCCGCCGTTTCCCCCCAGAAGTTCAATCGAGACGTGGGAAGTACCAAACCCAAGTCCCCGGCCAATTTGTGGAACTGCTTGAGACCTTGCCTCTCAGCTGCTCCCAGACGGAAGTGTAGATTTTTCCTCAGGTATTGCTCGGCGACACTTTCACTCAGCCCCAGCGGCCCGCATTCGCGATCGGCGATCTCACGGATTCGCTGCAACCCAATATCTCGGACGGCAGAAAGGGCGTCACCGACTCCGCGAATATCTGTATCACGGCGGGCCACCCAAATGGCGAACACAAAGGGCAGTCCCGTCCAAGTCAGCCACTTTTCTCCGAGGTCCCAGACCGTATGGAACTGCTCCTCCGGTTCATGCATCGCCCGGTCGCCAATCAGCAGAATCGCATCCGCCTGAGTGGCTCGCGTGTCCTTGTCGAACGGCAACGTCTCGATCCGCGGCTGAACGCCAAACTGGTCGTTGAGAATCACCTTAGTCAGGCAAGCACTGGTCCGCGATCCTTCATCCAGTGCCAATGTCCGGATCTGCCCCGGATGAACGCGGCTGTAGAGCTTGACGCTCATCACTGGACCGTGGGTCGCCACGCACGCATCCGAGACAATCACGTATTCCGGATCGGAAAAGGCCTCGACTGAGGGGATCAAAGCCACATCGAGCCGCCCTTTTCGCAGTTCGTCGGCCAATCGGCTCGGGAAGTCCAACACCAGGGTCGCCTGGGGCAACGCGAGCGAAAACCCCTCAATCAACGGCTTTGAATTCAAGTAACTGACAGCCCCGACGCGTAGAGGTCTTCGACCGAAAGAATCGGCGTTTGCGTCGACAGCGCTAATCATGGGAACCTCCGGCGGCCTGCGGATGCCGATTGTACGGGGTAACGAACGGTTGGCAATTTCCGGAAAGGCGGGAATTTGGGATGCCAATCGAATTCTCTCCCCTTGATAACCGAGGGGGAGCTTTCCGGATAACCCTGTTGTGGACTAGATTTCCACTTGTGGCGAACGCGCAGAGCCGGAATGACTCTGGATTGCGAGTTTTCCAGCACATCAGCAATTCTCCTTCCGCCAGTCAAAACGCCAGTCATTCAGGGAACTCATGGACGCACTTCGAGTGGGACTCATCGGGCTGGGAACAGTGGGTACCGGCGTGGCCCGCGTTCTTGTCGATCATGCGGACCGCATGACGCTGCGGTCAGGTCGCGACATCCGATTGACGCGAGTCGCAGTCCGCGACACTTCCCGCCCAAGAACAATCGACCTTCCCGCATCGACGCTCACCACAGACTCCCTGGCCGTCGCCACAGCCCCCGATGTCGATGTCGTCGTGGAATTGATTGGCGGTCTGAGGCCGGCCCGCGAGATCGTGTTAGCAGCTCTGCGAGCGGGCAAGGACGTGATCACTGCCAACAAAGCCTTGCTTTGCGAACATGGGGACGAGCTGTTTCAAGCCGCCCGCGAGGCGAAACGCTGTATCGCCTTTGAAGCAGCCGTCGCAGGCGGTGTGCCCATCATCCACACCCTCAGTCAGGCGATGACCGCCAACCAGATCACGGGCATCGAAGCAATTCTCAACGGCACCAGCAATTTCATCCTCACCGAAATGTTCCAGAAGCAGGCCGCCTACGAGGACGCCGTCGCCCTGGCCCAACAGCTGGGATTCGCGGAAGCCGATCCTTCGATGGATGTGAAGGGCACCGACGCGGCCCAGAAGCTGGGGCTGCTGACGCTGCTGGCGTTTGGAACACGAGTGACTCCCGAGCAATTCCTGGTGCAAGGAATCGATACGATTGAGCTCGCCGACCTGGAGTACGCGGACGAACTCGGCTACGCGGTCAAACTTGTCGCCACCGCCAAACTCGTCTCCGACAAGTTGGAGCTGCACACCCAGCCGACTCTCGTCCGCAACGACCGCCCGATTGCCCAGACCGATGGTCCGTTCAACATCATTGGACTGACTGGAGACATCGTCGGTAAGACGTGGTATTCCGGACAAGGCGCGGGCGGCATGCCCACGGCCTCCGCTGTGGTTTCGGACTTGATTGATGTGGCCGCCGGGCGGGCTCGGCTCAATTTTGAGCAACTCGACCTGTGGGGCAGCCGTGCTCCATTCCCACTCCAACCCGTCGAAGAGATTAACCGGCGGTACTATCTGCGGATGGAGGTCGAGGACCGGGCCCATGTCATGGCGGAGATCACCGACGCTCTCGGACGCAATGAAATTAGCCTCGCTTCGATCATCCAACACGAAACTCCCGAGCCAGAAGAGGTCGCTTCGACAGACCCTCGCCCGCGTTTCGTCCCCTTGGTCATCATGACCCATCGCACCTCAGAGGGCCGCCTCCGTGCCGCCAGCCAAGCCCTCGCCCAGCTCGGCTGCATCCGCACCCCGTGGGTCTGTATGCCGATCAGCGATTGAGCGACCTCGCCGCGGGACGGGCACATTTGCCCGCCCTTCCAGCGACTCGACCGGCGACATCCGCCGAAACACTCACATCGCAGCCCATCGCCTTGACACTCGCGGGGGCTGTCTGCTTTACTTCCCGCTCTTCGGTGCCCCGTCTTCGGTGGGGATCAAACTCCGTCGTCGCCACCGTAGCTCAGTTGGTAGAGCAATGCTTTCGTAAAGCATAGGTCGTCGGTTCGAGTCCGACTGGTGGCTTTTTCTTGATGCTCAAATCCCGACGCAGCCGTTCAAAACCAGGGCGCTGCCGGGAAATCGCGGGACCGGGGCGCTCACATGGGACTCGCGCGAGCTGCGGTGAATCTGCTTCTGCTGGAGGCGTCGCGCCGTCCTTTTGAAGGTTCCATCGTCACGCTCGGTCGCCAGCATGTCTATGTGACCGGCGACGAAGTCCGCGCGATGGCGACCCGGCATGGCGTACGGCTCCACCCGGTCCCGGATGAATTGCACCGCGAGCCGCACCTGGCAGCCCAGCGATACTTGTCCGATGACTGCCTGCTCAAGATGCTTGGGTTTCAGCAGATCGTCCGGGTCGACTACTCCGACTACGAAGCCCCAGACGCAATTCTGGATCTCAATTCCGCAGAGACTCCTGATGCACTGCGAAGCGCGTTCGACCTCGTGCTCGACAGTGGCACAATCGAGCACGTCTTCGACATTGCGGCGGCACTTCGCCACTGCTGCCGCATGGCCAAGCCGGGCGGGCGAGTCATTCACTTGACCCCTTCCTCAAATTGCGTCGAACATGGGTTCCACAATGTCTCACCGACACTATTCGCCGACTTTTACTCAGCCAGCCATTTCCAGATCAACCGTGTCTACTTATGCCGCATTCCGCTCGACCTGCCGCGCGGCCCATGGCAGGTGTACGACTACTGCGGCGCGCCTCAGCGTTTTATCCCAATGGGGATGCTCGATGACCACATCTGGTTTACGTTCAGCGTGACGACCGCCAGCGACCAATCGACACCGGTGACTCCTCAGCAGTGGATCTATGTGAACTCCTGGTGGCAATCTGCGGCGAAGAAGGCCAACGGAGAGCTGGGATCAATCGCGGACGAACCACCCGACTCCCGCGCTGGACGTTTACTCCAACAACTTCAGGGCAGCCCCATTTTATCGGGACTGGCGCGGGGACTCATCCGCAAGTGGCGGCAGCTGGTCAATTGGTCCCGGACCCGATCCAGAACAGTCCCGTACCCTCACATTGGTCAATTCTAGTCGGATGGGGGATGTGGTATGCGACTGGCAATCGTGGCGCTGAATGCCTACCCCGCCATTGTTCCCAGTGCTGGGACAGCGATCGGCGGGCTGGAGACATTTGCATGGTCCTTAGCCCGGACATTGGCGAGCGATTCCGGGACATCGGTGCATTTTCTGGTACGGCATACTTCTCATCCGGCACAAGACATGGTCGACGGCGTGAGACTTCATTTTGAGGTCGAGCCGAATCGCTCCGTACGGCAGGCTGTTTCGCGAGACATCGAGTTCCTCGGACGTTTTCCCTGGCTGCGGGTCCACCACTTCCGCCCGGCTCTACTGTGGCAGATCCCCCTTCTCGCGTTTGCAAAACTGACGAGCACCCGCAGCCATCTCACGTCACGAGTGGATCTCTTTTTGAAGGATTCCCAACCCGATGTGGTGCTCGCACTTGGTGCCGGTGAGGGCACCGCAGCTGCAGTCCAGGCTGCGAAGTTCGTGGGGGTTCCGGCTTGGGTCTGGTGGCAATCAAATTCCGATCTGAACTCCCGGTTCGTCACCGACGACACCTTCGTGGAGTCCAACGGAGTCAGGGCCGCAGATGCCCGTGCCGCTTATCGAGCCGATGGTTTCATTTGCCAGACACAATGGCAACAGAATCAGACGACACAGCTGTTGCACCAAAACTCGACACTGATCCCGAACCCGGTCAACAGCGAGCGATTCCCAGTGGGCGAAGCAACTGCCACAGCTCGCCCGGAGGTCTTATGGATCGGCCGATTTGATCGACATCACAAACGCCCCCATCTGGCTCTGGAGATTGCCCGCCTCTGCCCGCAGATTCCGTTTCAATTCGTCATCAACCAGGGTGATCCGATTGTCGAACAGGAGGTTCGTGGAAACTGCCCACCGAATGTCCGACTGATCGAATACATTCCCCGCGATGCGATGCCCGATGCCTATCGCTCAGCCCGGCTCTTTTTGAGTACGGGTTCCCAGGCCTACGAGGGATTTCCGAACGTCCTCCTAGAAGCCGCAGCTTCGGGCACCCCGATTGTCTCTCTGGAGGACTTCGACTCATTCCTGAAGAGATCCGGAGCTGGGTTCAGCTCCGGGGAAGACCTCGCTCAGCTGGCAGGCAAGATTCGCGAGCTGTGGGCCCTGACCCCGGAATGGCATACCTATTCGCGGTCCGGAGCGGAGTACGTCCGCCGCCATCATTCACTTTCCACGTGTGTCACAAAGTTCCGAGAGGCCGTACTCCGCACGCCGTGAATCCCTCTCGATCCGACATCGCGTGGTCAAAAGAGAGGCTTCATTCGCCCACTGGTGGTCCCCCGTCGTGTGACTCATGATGGGTTCACCATGGAGGCCCGGAGAAGGCATTCGAGATGAGTTCGAGGCCGCGAGGCATTAAAAATGACGTGCTGTCGTGTGGGAACGACAATGAGAAGGGAGACGCCCCGTGCGAGACTGATCAAGCCAGCGAGAGTTGAACCCCTTGAATAGCGAACTCCATCCTGCCTCTGTCGTGAATTCTCATTCCCTCGCCCAATGGCTCAAGGGCTCAAGGGCTCAATGGCTCAATGGCAGGCCCGCAGTCGAAAAGGGGGACCACCAGTGGGCGAATGAAGCCTCTCATTTGACCACGCGATGTCGGATCGAGAGGGCTTCACGGCGTGCGGAGTACGGCCTCTCGGAACTTTGTGACACACGTGGAAAGTGAATGATGGCGGCGGACGTACTCCGCTCCGG
>Ga0105046_10002933_pt1 | contig 27021 bp, 22 predicted proteins | sample MAT03_FD_78385 | JGI IMG/M metagenome (GOLD analysis project Ga0105046, IMG submission 78385) | Freshwater microbial communities from Lake Fryxell liftoff mats and glacier meltwater in Antarctica - MAT-03 (megahit assembly) | ecosystem: Environmental > Aquatic > Freshwater > Ice > Liftoff... | reverse complement strand
GGGTCTACTTGGACCGGAACGGTACGTCCTCGGGTGCCGTCAGAACGCAGCATCGAGCACGAGCACGAGCACGAGCGGAATGTCGGGTCATCAGGATTGCGGCCACACCGAAGCGCGTCGCCATTTAGGCCACGTACATCAAGGAGGGCGCTTGCGGGGTGCGATCAAAACTGACCGTCGCGCTTGTGGTCAAGGGTAGGTTGACGCACAGAGTTGCGGAAGTTAAGGTCCGCAGCGCGTTGAGCTTGACACCCTGTCCAAGGCGCGGCTCGAGCCCGCCGCCTGACCGGGCCGAATCACGACGACCTCGCCGGTGGGAACACTGGCTGCACCTCCGTGAGGCCCGTTGGCTCGTAAGTCCGCGTCGCTCGTCCCAGGAGCGGCCCGGGCGTTTCTGAGCTGCGATCGCGCGCCACGGCGCGCTGCCGCATCGCTCGACCATTCGAGTCCGAGAGCCTGTCCGCCCTGGCGGCCACGGAGCGCGCGGGAAACATTGCAATGAAGAAGACCGAAGACAGTCACGAGCCCCACGCTGGGGACGCCGGGGATACCGCGAACGAGGGAGCTGCGACGTCGCACGCGGGAATGTTTCATCGCTGGGTCCAGGGGTGGAAGGATGTTTTTCGCGGCTCGATAGGCGCCGACATCTTGGCGGGTGTCACCGTCGCGGCCGTCGCCTTGCCGCTCAACGTCGCGCTGGCAGTGGCATCGGGCGTCCCGGCTTCGGCGGGCATCGTGGCCGGTGCGCTCGGCGGCTTCCTCGCAGCCTGCTTCGGCGGCTCGTCCCTGCAGGTCTCCGGCCCTGCTGCCGCCTTGAGCACGCTCGTCCTGGCGATTTCGGTCCGCTACGGGACGGTCGGCGTCGCGGCGGCCGCCTGCATGGTCGGCCTGATCGTGCTGGTGAGCGGCCTCGTCCGGCTCGGGCGCTTCGCCCATCTGGTGCCGCACGGCGTGCTCGCCGGCTTCACCACTGGCGTCGGCCTCAAGCTCCTCGACGGCCAGATCCCTGAGCTGCTGGGCTTCGACCTCAGGGTCTCCGACCTCGCGTCCATGATGCATCGGCCGGAGTGGCTGAAGAGCGTCTCCTGGCTCGCCGTCGTATGCGGCCTGTTCGTCGCGTTCTTCATCATCGTCACGCGGCCGATGAAGCGCTTCCCAGGGGCGATCGTCGCCATCGGAATCGTGACCTTCGTGTCGGCCTACCTGGCGTGGGACCTGCCGCGCGTGGGCGCCGTCCCCGACAGCCTCCCCCGCCCCTCCCTGCCCCTGATGCGCGACGAGGAGTGGCTGGACCTCTTCATCATGGCCCTGCCGCTTGGGCTCCTGGTCGGAGTGGAGAGCCTGCTGTCCGCCAAGGCCGTCGACGACATGCGCAAGGACACGCGGCGCCTCGAGCCGAACGTCGAGCTCGTCGGAATGGGCATCGCCAACTTCGTCAACGGCTTCTTCGGCGGCATGCCGGTCAGCGGCGTCGTCGTGCGCAGCAGCGTCAACGCCCAGAGCGGCGGCAAGACGCGCCTTGCCGCAATGGTCCACGCCATCGTCCTGGGCGGCGCGGTTCTTCTGGCATCCGAGCAGCTCGCGCGAATCCCCCTCCCCGCCCTCGCTGGCCTGCTCTGCGTGACCGGCGTCCGCCTCCTCGCCTTCGGGGAGCTCAAGCACCTCCTGGCGCACAACCGGATGGAGGCGATGGCCTTCATCGCCGCTGCGGTCGGAACCCTCAGCGGTCACCTCCTGTCGGGTCTCGTCGCCGGCTTCGCCATCTCGGCCCTCGGCACCTGGCTCGGCAAGATGCGAAAGGGGACCACCGAGACCCCCAAGATCACCGTCTCGCGATCCAAGTCGGAGGCCGATCGCGGCATCCGCGCCGTCCTTCCCGACGAGCGCGCCGCGGCCCGCCGCCGCGCGATGGACGAGCTGCCGATGCATCGCCAGTGGCTCGCCAACATCCGTCACGAGCCGCTGATCTCGCCCTCCGCATTCGTGCACGAGCAGGCGTCGGTCATCGGAAATGTCGTGATCGGCGACCACGTCAACGTCGCCCCGGGCTCCAGCATCCGCGCCGACGAAGGCTCGCCCTTCTTCCTCGGGAGCAACACCAACGTCCAGGATGGCGTGGTCATCCACGCCCTCAAGGAGAAATGGGTCAAGGTCGGCGACGAGGAGTGGGCGGTCTACATCGGTCGCAACTGCTCGCTCGCGCACGGCGCATTGGTGCACGGGCCCTGCTACCTCGGCGACGACAGCTTCGTCGGATTCAACGCCATCGTGCACGACTCGGTGGTCGGGTCGAACTGCTTCGTCGGCCATGGCGCGATCGTCGCGGGCGTCGAGATCCCCGACGGCCGGTTCATTCCCCCGGGAACGATCGTGACTTCGCAAGACGCCGTCGACGCGCTGCCCGCGGCCGAGCACGGCCACGCCCATTTCAACGAGGACGTCGTCGGCGTGAACCGCGGCCTCGCCGCCGCCTATCAGTCCGCCGAGAAGCGACTTCGCGACGCGACGCTCGCCCGGCACAACCCCCGAATCGCCACCTGGGAGGCCGCGTGGGAGCGGCCTACCCGCGCCGATCTGGCCGAGCGGTTCTGACCATTCGATCTTCGCGCTCATTGCCAAGGAGACCACTGTGGAAGAAACTAGTTTCGTATACGGCGCATTGGCAGCCATCACGCTCATCGCAGCGTGGCTCTTGCGGGGATCCTTCTTTCGCGTCGAGGAGGGCTACCTCGCGGTACGCACCACGTTCGGCGCCGCCGAGCACCTGTCGAGTGACCCCAAGCGGCTGCGCACCTGGGGTCCTGGGCTCCATACCAAGCGGCCCTGGGACAAGATACTCACGGTGCCGCTGATGGAGCAGAGCGTGGAGCTGTCGGGGGACCGTGCGCGGACCGCGATGGCGGCCGACGGCACCAAGCTGCGCTTCGACGCCGTTCTCCGGTACCAGCCGGTCGAGGAGCGGCTGGAGGATTACCTTTTCGGAATGCGCGCACCGCGCGAGCACATCCTCGGTCTCTTCACGTGCCTGCTGCGAAACGAGATCGCCAACCTGGGCGCCGGCTTGCAAGGTGACCGCCTGCTCGGCGGCATCAAGCCGGGTGCCATCGTCATCGACAAGCCCGCCAACCTCGCCGACGACATGGGCAGCTTCGCCATCCTGCGCCGCGAGCGCGCCCAGCTGAACCGCAACATTGCGGAGTTCTGCCGGGCCGAGATCGGGCATCGCTATGGCGTCCGCTTCAATGCGGTGGATCTCGTGGACATCCTGCCGCCCGACGAGCTCGCCGAGGCGCTCAATGCGGTCATTCACGCACACACCGACGCCGGAGCGCGCTACTTCCGCGCCGAGAGCGAGTCCGAGCAGCGAGTCCTCGCGGCCGAAGAAGGGCTGGCGATCGCCGGCTCCAAAGCACGAGCCGTCGAGCGGGAGATGGTCACCCTCGGCGAGGTCTTGGGCCAGCTCGAGAAGCAGGGAACGCTGCACCTCTACCTGGATCGTCGCCGCGCCGAGGTGCTGGGCGAAGCCAAGTCCACTTATTTGCGGGCCGAGAGCCCGCGTGGGGAGTCGACGTGAACATCATGAGCCTCGCCGCCGGCGCCCTCATACCCTTCGCGATCGTCGCAATCATCTACGCGGCCTACCGCGGCATGACGATCCGCGTGGAGGACGAGGAGGCAGTGCTCGTCACCCGCTTCGGCAGGCTGGTCGACGTCCTGAAGAAGCCAGGCCTCCATTTTCAGGCCGACCGTTTCCTGCCCTGGGTCCGTCTCCGCCACGTTTCGCTCGCGCGTGATTTTCGCGAGTTCGTGGGCCTGCACGTCCACGATTCGCAGGGCACCACCGTCCTCGTCGACATCTGGCTCGAGATCCGGATAACCGATCCGGTGAAGAGCTCCTTCGCCATCGAGGATTGGGATCACGCATTGCGCAACCTGGTGTCGCACGCGGTCACATCGATCTATGGCAACAAGCGCTTCGACGAGATCCTCCGAGCACGTGTCGAGCTCGGACCCGCGCTGGAGGCGGAGATCGCCGACGACCTGGCGCGCTGGGGCATCACCCTCGAGCAAGCCTATGTCCGTGACGTCGGCGTTCGCCCCGATGTCGAGCGCCAGATCCTCGCCAGCGTCTCGGCCCGCCTCGAGCGCGCCATGGCCGACGTCGCGGAGCGCGGCCGGCTCGCCGTCGCGCGTATCGAGGCGGAGACCAGCGTCAACGTGGCGGAGTTGGTCGCCCGCGCGAAGGGTCAGTACCCCGAGGCGGTGGGTCGCGCGTACGAGCGGCTCGGCACCACCTCGACGGTGCGCGCCGCCTACGACGAGCTCTACAAGCTCTCTCAGATCCGGCCGCACCGCACGATGGCCTTCGTCGGCTTCGGCGATGGTCTGCGCCCGGTCGACGCAATGATGATCCCGCAGGAGGCGCTGCGCGAAAGCGACCTCGCGGGCACCCATTCCAACGGAGGTCGGAACGCTTCCAAAAATGGGGGCGCCAAGTCGGACTGAAGCGAGCTGCTTTCGAGCGAGCCGGACCGTTCGGCTCGCTCGGCTCGCCCGCCACCCTAGGAGTGTGTCGGGGAAAAGAGCTACTGCGGCGAACGATGCACCCCCATCTACGCAGCGTGCTCCCCCCAGCCTCCTCAACGTGCAGAAAGTACGTGGTCGTCGGCTTCCGGTCCGCGCCACTGCCCACCTGGGGGGCCTCGCTACGCCCTTTTCCCCGACACACTCCTAGCCGCTGCAGCGGGCGCCGACGGCGAATCCCGAGGCGGGCGAGCGGAGGAGCCGTTGCTTGGTCTTCGGATCGAGCTTGCCGGTCTCGCCCACCACATCATCGCGGTTGTTGCGGTTCCACAACCGCTGGAAGGCGCGCACGTCGAGGCCACGATGGTCGACTGCACCGGCGCCGGCGTAGTCGAAGTGGACGGGGTCCTTGCGGCCCATCCATTTGAAGCCTTCCGACTCGAGCGCCTTGCGCCAGGCCGAAGCTTCCTGGACGTCGAGGGCGAGCCCGCTCTCGTGGTTGCTCTCCGAGGGAGATGCCGCGAGCTTGACCCCGCAGCGCTTGGTCTCGCCCCATTTGGACAGGAGGACCTGCTGGGCCACCGTGCGGAGCGCGCTGTTCACCGTCATCGTCCGCCCCGGGTTCTTGTCCAGTGCGCGAAGCAGGTGATCGCGCGCCGGCGCCTCGAGGAAGAGGAAGACGTTGGAGCTGGCCTGGAGATTCTTGCGCGCGGGAATGCGTGCAAAAGCGTCGGCATTCAGGCACCGGGCCTCGGCGACGATCTGGCGGCTGAGCCCGGCGACGATCCGCGTCGAGCAGCTCGCCTTGGCGGCCTGCGCGACGGTGCGCGACGGATCGTCTCGGACGGGCGGCTCGCGATCCTCCAGCGCGTCCAGCGAGCTGGCAGGCCGCGGCTCCTCATCCGCGGGTGCGTCGCCGGAGGGCTCGCCCGCCGCAGCCGACAGCGAAAGCGGGGGCGCTGCGGGTGCGAACGCTTCGAGCGCCCGATCGAGCGACGACCGAGTCGCCTTCCAGGTGGCGGGCATCGGCTCGGTCGGCTGCGCTGCGGGGGCCGGTCGCGGATGCCCGTCACCATCGACGTAGCTGACCTCGCTCTCCCCGCGCAGCCCGTAGATGCGCAACGGCGGACCGGCGGCGGATCGCAGCTCGATCGCTGCCAGCCCGTCGTAGCCCGCGAAGCCGCCGAGCGCCTCCACCTCGCGAGCGATCACCCGGACCTCGCTACCGGGGGGCAGTGCGGAGGGGTCGACCCGCCCGGCCAAGGCGGCGGCCAGCAGCGGCGCGAGATCCGACTCGAAGCTCGACGCCACGACGGACTCCTCGATGGTGGCGGAGAGGTACAGCACGCCGGTGCAGAACCGGACCTGCGGCGCCTCGGTCGTGCGCTCGGCGACGAGCTGCCCCGACGGGTCGCCATGGGCTCGATAGGTCCACGTGGGCGTGCGGATCTGGAAGGCCTGGATGACTCCGCTATCCACCGTGCGCGTCGCTACGAAACGTCCCTGCGGGGCGCCGACGAATCCCGGGATCGACTCGAGCGCGCGCCGCACGCGATAGACCTCGGCCGGTTCGACTCCCACACCCCGCAGGACCTCGGCGAGGGGTGAGGCATCGAGACGCGCCGAGATGCGACCGGGGGTTTGGTCGTACGGTGCGGAAGCGCGCGCTTTGGAGTCGCAGGCCGACATCGGACCGAGATCGACCGCGGATGGGCCAGGAGACGGGGCCGCAGGGCTCGGCTTTCGCGTCACGACCAGGGCGAGCGCAGCGAGGACCGCGAGGACCCCCACGAGCGATACGCCGAGCAGCCGCCGCCCGACCCGCAACGTGCGCAGTGGGCGCACGCGCACCGTCGCCGACGCCCACGCCGCCCGAGCGGAGGCGCGAAGAGAGGCGATGGGCCCGGCTGCCGGCTTGCGGGGCTCATCGCCGGAGGACGGATCGTCGGGCGGCAGGGCCAAGGGCCCGAGGGAAAACACGTCCGCGCCACGACGTCACCCCTGATGGTCGAGGTCGCACGCTGACGCGATCTCAGTCGAGCAGCGCGGGCGCATCGTCGCGCGGCGGAGCCGCCGTGCCGTCGTCGACGACGTGGGGCGCGCCCGCGTAGGTCGCCATGGCCGCCGCGAACGTCGCGGTCGCCCCCTCCTCCATCTCGACGTCGTCGAACAGCGTGTAAGCCGCCTGGACGCGCTCAGGGGTGATGTCGAGGATCACGAAGCCGCGTCGCTCCGTGTCGACGAACTTCATCCAGGGATTTTCTATCTCCAGCGCATCGCCGATGTCGATTCCCAATCCTGGCGAGCTCACGGCAGGCACGACGAACTCAACGGCGAGCGAGCCGGCTCCGGTCGCCGGGTCGTACCCGTTCTCCGGATCGCGCGTCAGGTCCATCGCCCACGAGCTATGGATGTCGCCGGTCAACACGACGACGTCGCCAACCCCTTCAGCCTCGACGGCGTCGTAGAAGCGCGTGCGCGCGGCTGGGTAACCATCCCACTGATCGACGTTCAGGAACTGCGGAAGCTGTCCCATCATGAGCTGCTGGCCGATGATCCTCCAACGAGCCGATGACGAACGGAGCTGCTCGCCGAGCCACTGCTCCTGATCCAGGCCGAGCAGCGTGCGATCGTCGGCCGCAAGGTCGGGGTCATCCTTGTCGAGGGCTTGCTGGGTGCGGCCCCACAGTCGGGTGTCGAGGAGGATGAGGTCGGCCAGATCGCCATAGGCGAACGAGCGCCAAATCTTGAGCGGGTCGCCCTGATCACGAATGGGCATCCACTCCGAGTACGCCTTGGCGGCCGCATCCCGCCGCGTGACCCAGTCGCCCTCGGTCGCCGGGTCGTGGTTTTCGGCGCCGCCCGTCCACGCGTCGTTGGCGAACTCGTGATCGTCCCACACCGTGACGAATGGATGCTGTCGATGTGCGGCCTTCAGCGCCGCGTCGCGACGGTACTGGGCATAGCGAATGCGATAGTCCTCCAGCGTGACGATCTCGTTGGCGGGCTCGTAGGCGCGGAGCAGACCGTAATCGCCGTCCGCGTACTCGTAGACGTAGTCGCCGAGGTGCAGGACCAGATCGATGTCGGGCTGCTCGGCGATGGCCTGGTAGACGTGAAAGTAGCCGTGGGCGTAGCTCGAACAGGAAGCCAGTGCGATGCGCAAGCGCGCAGTGCTGCCGCTGGGGGCCGTGCGCGTCCGGCCGACGATCGAGCGCTCCTCGCCGACGGAGAATCGATAGTAGTAGGTGGTCGCCGGCGAGAGCCCGGTCGCGTCGACCTTAACGGTGAAGTCGCGCTCCGGCCCCGTCGCAAAAGTGCCACTTCCGACCTCCTCGGCGAGATCGGGATCGGTCGCGATGACCCATTGCACATCGACGCTCCCCGGCTCGGCGAGCGTGATCCGGGTCCACAAGATGACGGCGTCGGGGAGCGGGTCGCCGCTGGCCACCCCGTGGATGAAGAGCTTGCTCTCGACGAAGGGCGCCGCTCCCCCTTCTCCCCCGTCACCCGTCTCGTCGTCGTCCCCGCAACCGCCGGTCACTCCTGCGAGGGAGAGCGCAGCGCCAGCGGAGGTGACCTGCCAGAGGAACTTCCGTCGGTGGAGCGGTGCGGGCTTCATTGCGCAGACGGATACAGGTGTGGCCACCTCACGTCGAGGCGGCGGGGGCAGACGCGACGCTAGCGGCTTCAACCCCCTCGATGAGGGATGCGCGCGCCACTTCCGCCACCCGCAGCGCCTCCGCGAAGGTCCGAGCGTGCTCACGCCACCCCGCACCGCCCGCGTCGTGGAGCGCAAGCGCCGCTGCCGCAAAGGCGCGCTCGCGATGCGCGTCACTCGCGAGGCGGTCGGCTCGCTCGGCGAGGAAGGCGCGTAAGGCGCCGGCATCCTCGCGTGGCGGCATCACGCTCGTCGCAGTGGCGATCGCCGCGTTGACCAGGTCGTCACCGGCGGTCTCGCGGCGCGCATCGAGCCATGCTTTTTCTGCGTCGGACAGCTTGCCGTCATCGAGGATCGCCGCCGCGACGATCTCGAGGAATGCGCGGCGCTCGGGGTCGGGCAACGCCGAGAGAAAACCGTCCAGCCGATGTTCGCGGATCTTCCCGGCGAGGCCAGCGCCCCCGCTCGTCTCGACGGAAACCGACAGGAACGTTGCGAGAACTTCGATGGCCATGAGGCCCAGCAGATTAGTTTCACCATCGCCGGCGCGCCACTCGAGGACGCGCGAAGCGCGGTTTCCCACGCCATGCGTCCCGTCGCCACGCCGGCGCGAGGATGCGGGTGCAAGGCGACGCGGCGGGCTCTAAGCTCGCGCGGTCGACTCATCGACCGACAACGAGCGGAGCGTGACGCGTGAGCGAACAGCCGATTGCGATGGTGGCCATCCTCACCGTCAAGAGTGACGCCGCCGAGTCGTTCCGCGCCTTCGAGGAGCGCGCGGCGACGGTGATGAAGAAGTACGGCGGCTGTCTCGAGCGGACGCTCGTCGCCAAGAGTCAGCCGGGCGAGGACACGTTCCGCGAAGCGCACTGGGTCACCTTCCCCAGTCACGACGCGTTCACCGCCTACCGTGCCGACCCCGAGCTCGCCAGCTTCCAGCACCTGCGCGAGGTGAGCGTCCTGCGCACCGAGCTTTGCCACGGCGCGCCCGGTCCCGCCTACGGGGCCTGATCGCCTGGCGCGTTCGCGCCCTCAAACAGCTCCTCGGGCCGACTCTGCCGACGAGGAGCGCGCAGCGCCGGTCGGCACGACCGTTTCCGTCGCGGGCTACGCGCGCAGACGGCTCGTCTCCGACGCGAAGGCTTGCGCGGCCGCTGCGACGACCGCCATCGCCGGAAACAACACCGCCCATCGACCCCAATGCAACGCGCCCACCGCGCCCAGAACCGTGCCCACCGCGAAGCCCGCGACGATGGTCGCGAGGAGGAGACTGCGCTCCGTGCCCGGTCGCTCGATGCCGGGCTTGGCCCCTCGGAACAGCCAGCGCCACCAGTGCGCCGCCTCGATACCGAGATCGGTGAGGACACCGGTCAGATGGGTCGTGCGAACGACTGCCCCCGAAAGCCGCGTGACGAGGCTGTTCTGCATCCCCATCGCGACGCAGAGCAGTGAGGCCTGCAGATCGACCTCGCGCGCATTCGGGATCGTTTCGTGAGACGGCGCAAACACGAAAGCGAAGAGCAGCGTCGCCTCGATGGCCAGCGCGATCCCATACCCATAGGCAACTCGCCTCCGCGGCGTGTTGAGGATCATGGTCGTCGTGAACGATCCGACGACAAATGCTGCCACCAACGCCACCGCGAACCAGGCCGCCGGCACGTCGTTGCGTGCCAGGTCGTCTCCGACACGACCGAAGTTACCGGTCACGTGCGAGGTGAACGCCCCGAGCAGCGTGAACCCCACAGCGTTCACGAACCCCGCCGTCACCGCGAGGTACGCCGCGAGGATCTCGTTGTTGCGATGACTCCGAGACGGACCTTCGTGGCGAAACACTACGTCCTATCGGTGTAGGTCCGCATCCAGGCGACGTCCACGAGGGCGAGGCCCTGGGACGCCAAGCCCGAACGCCTCATGGCTCGCCCCTCGTCGGTCGCTTCCTCTTCGAGCCCGCAGAGCGAGCAGCAGGTGCGGCAGATGTGGTGCCCAGGGACGGAATCGAACCGCCGACACGGGGATTTTCAATCCCCTGCTCTACCAACTGAGCTACCTGGGCGCGGCAGCGGGCGGATTCTTAGACGAACTCTCTTCGTCTCGCAACCCGCTTCGGAATGTTGCGCTCAGGGCGGCTCGCTCGCTGAGCGCCTCGCACGCGACGCCGAGCCATGACGCCCGCAAGCAGGTCGAGGCGACCAGCGAGGCTTCGAGGAGCAGCTGCGCCCACGCCGCGTCGCTGGGCGAACGCATTCCGACCTGGATCGCCGCGAGCGAAGCGGCTCCGAGGGCAGCGGCAGCTCCGGTCGACCGGATGGCGCGGTGGCCCCAAAGGCCGATGATCCGCCCGCGGAGGGTCCGCCAGGCCAGGTCCAGGGCCGCAAAGAAGCCGAGGCGGTGACCGACCAGGCCGGCGGTCACCAGGTCCTGAAACACGCCCACTCCCGAGGCCACGAGCACGCCTGCCAGCAGGACGGCGAGCACACCGAGGTCGCGAGCCACCGGTCCCTCGAACACAGCGCCTACGAAGCTCCTGCCAGTCCACCAGACGATGCCGAACAACCCGCTGCTCAGGATGATCGATGCGATCGACACGAGCAGAAGCTGGGGACGGCGCTCGTCGCAGCACCGATCCTCCCGAGCAAGCCGATGGTGCGGGGGTGCGCCAAGGCATCGAGGAGCGCCGCGAGCGCTGCGTGTCCGACGACGAAGGCGATCAGGAGCAGCGCGACGCTGGCTGCAGCCAGCGGACGCGCGACCGGCGCGAAGACGCGGAGCGCCTCGGCGAGGAGGACGCCACCGTCATCGAAGAGCGTCGCGTCGGTGCCGGAGCGACCTTTCATGGTCCCGGCCACCCAGCTGGCAAGCGGCCATGCCATGGCGAAGCCGAAGAACGTCCGCTGGGCGTGGAACGCCGTCAACGCCGCGGGGCATCGCCACCACGGCCGCGGCACGTCGGGAAGAAGCTCGCCCGCGTCTCGGGTCACGGTCCGACTCCGACCAGAATTGCGCGGGCAACGAAGCTCGACGCTCCAAGGGTGCGACCGGCCACGGGAGCCGAGCCAGACGTCCACGTGTTGTTGAAGAGATCGTCGTCGCAGAGGACGCGCAGCTCGGGGTCCACGATGACGCTGCGGACTCCGCTGGCGATCTCGAGCCGGAGCGCGACGCCGTCGCCTCGGCCATCCCAGGTGAGCCTGAAGACCTCGCCGCGTTCGTCGACCACGTCCACGTCGACGGGCAGCACGACGCTGCCCGCCCGCGCCACCTCGACCTCGACCTCGACGCGTCCGTCGTCGACGCTGCGCGACGTCACGCCGCGGATCGCGAAGTCGACGGTCCCACGATCCATCAGCCCCGCAAGAAGCGCGTCGGCGGCGACGTCACCCATCTCCTGACGGACAACCGTGAGCAAGTCCTCCGGCCGAGGATGACCGAAGCGGAAACGGCGCGCGTACACACCGAGCGCGCGGCGCGCCTCGCCCGGGAAGACGCGATCGAGCGTGCCCAGGAGCGTCGCGGTCCGGCCGTAGACGAGATCGGCGTAGTCCGAGCCCAGCGTGAAGTCGCGCGCCGATCGGGCCACCCGTCCGAACCGCGCCGACTCGGTGGAGCGCGATCGGTAAAACGGTGCCGTGTCGACTGCCAGGCCGAGCGCGCGGCTCGCCGACGATCCCGGAGCGAGCTCGCTCATGGCGTCGATCTCGGCGAACGTCGTCAGCCCCTCGTCGAGGAAGGGGTACTCGCGCTCGTTGCTTGCGACGAGGCCCTGGAACCACTGGTGGGAAAGCTCGTGGATGGTCACGAGCTCGGCCGAACGGATGCCGACGGTGGGTCCCCACCACGGTCCGCCCGTCGTGATCAGAGCGGGGTACTCCATCCCGCCGGCCTCGGGCGCGCTCGATGGTGGATGAACGAGCGTGAGCGTCGGGTGTGGATAGCGACCGTAGCGTGCACCCAGCAAGTCCAGGCCGCGACGCGCGACCTCCAGCTCCAGGCTCGCGGCCTGTTCGAAACCGCGGGGTGACAGGGAACGGAGCAAGACGCCGTCGTGCACGATCCGTTTCTCGACGAAGCCGTCCCATGCCGCGAAGGCAAAGTCGTGGGCCGCGCGCTGCACGAAGCGACGCGTGACGTGATCGCCGTCCACCTTTTCTTCGGCGAGCGCGCCGGTTGCGCCGACGACGACGGCCGACGGCGTGCGCACCTGCACGTCCCAGTCGGCAAAATCGGCGTAAAACTCGGAGAGCCGTTCGAAGGGGAAGTGGGCGAACGTCCCGTCGGGCTCGAGCTTGGCGATCTTCGGAAACCACTGCCCGGCCATATGGAAGCTGCCGGAGTAGCCGGTGCGCAACGTGACCGGAGGAAGCTTGGAGTCCCAAGCAACCGCGAAGCGGATCGTCTCTTTCGGCGCGAGTGGCCGGGGCAGGGGCACGCGAATGTCGGTGTGGTCAGCGGGCTCCCCCGGCGTGCTGGCCCCGTGTGGCCACAGATCGGCCTCACCCCACGCCGGGATGGTCAGCCGCTTGACGTTGATCGAGCCCGTCTCGCTGGCCGTCCCGGAACCGCGGAAGCCCCCGCGCGGTCCGCGCTGAAACACCGTCTCAGGCCCCTCGAAGGCGTTGAGGTAGAGGTGCACCCAGATCTCGTCGAGCGCCGCCCGCGACGTGTTGGTGAAATCGATCGTGCCGGAGCCAGCGATGGTGTGGGCTTCGGGATCGAGAGCGGCCTCGAGCGTGTAGGCGTGCGCGGTCACTGGCACGCCCTCGGAAACATGAGGCAGCATCGCGACCGCAGACGGCGCGCTCGCGTCGGCGGGCATCAACCCGGGGCTCGCAGTCGACAGCGCGAGTCGGATCAGTGCGACGAGAGCGAGACCCAGGAAGGTCAGCGCCCCCGCGAAGGACCCAGAGACAAACCCGGCGCCGGTGCGGCCCCCGCCGCGACCCGCGCCCTGCATCACGGCGCCTTGCGCAAGCGCTCGACCACCTCGATCACGCCCTCGACGAACAGCTCGTGGAGCGCCCGCACCGCTTCGAGCGGCGGCATCGTCGACATGTCGACGACGTCATCGATCGAGGAGGCGCCATCGAGGAGCGACAGGAGGAAGGCGAGTCGGGGATCCAGCGCCCGTTCGCGCAGCTTCGCGTCCGTGACCGACACGCGAAGGATCGTGCGGCCCGTGCCGATGCGATCCAGGTAGGTCTGCCGAAGCTTCTCCCGGCAGACCTCCGCGTAGTGACGCAGCTCCTCGGCGCCTTCATCGAGCTCGATCACTTGCTCCGCGAGCATCAACGCGCGACCGAAGTCGCCCGCCTCGAAACGCTCTGCGACCTTGAGCAGCGCCTTCTCCGAGGCGCTCTCCTGACCGACCGCGACGACCTGAGCCGGCGTGCGGATCGCCCGGGTCGGCCTTTCGACCAGCCCCTCACTCGGGCGCCGCTGCTGCGGCTCGCTCGGGCGTCGAGGAGGGGGTGTGATGGCCCGCGTGCCCGAGGGCGGCGTAGCCCTCCTGGTTCCTTGCGGAGGCGTGGTCGCAGGCGGCGGGCGAGCAGGCGCCGTGGCCGCTCTCTCGGCGTCGGCGGCGGCCTTCACTGCGGCCACACGCAACGGCGTCTTCGAAAGCTCCTGCGGCGGCTTGCGCGCTGCCGCACCCGAGGAGGGCGGAGGCGCGGTTTTCGCGCTGCTCGGCGGCGTCGCAGCCGGGGTGCCTGGAGGCGCCTTCGCCTCTGGCGGAGCCGTCTGCATGCCCAGAGCCGTCCGGCTCGCCGCCGGCGCGTCGACCCGCGAGCTGGACGTCGACGCATCGCGCTGCATCTGGGCGGCGGGTCGCCCACTGATCTCGACCACCTCGATGCTGGGCGTCGAGTCGTACGGTCGGCGCGGCTTGCTCGGAATCGAGGGCGGCGCGGGGCGAGGCCGGCCCCCGGCGGGCGGGGGCGGACGCAGCGACCCGGGCGCGAGGGAATCGAGGACAGCATCGATCGGCAGCTCGTCGAGCGGGTCGGGCTCCGAGGGACTGGACGACCGCAGGGGCATGAGCATCGACGGCGCAGGGGGAGGAGGCGGAATCGCTGGCTCAGGCGCCGGGGAAGAGCGACGTGCGAGCTCGTCGTCGAGCTGGAGATCGAGGAACCCGTCGTCCATCGAAGCAGCCGCCGAAGCCGGCGGCCGGGTTTGCCGCTCGTGCGCGTCGGGCGAATCGTACTGCAGCGGATCGTGCTCGATCAGCGTGTTCATCCGCCGGCGAGGCGGCGCCGCTTCCTGGTCGGTCGCGAGGATTTTCTCGATGTACTCCTGCTCCGGCATGGGCGGCGGAAGCGTGGCTCGATCGGGGTTGAACCGCGCCGGCTCGGGAGTGGACGTGGCGGCACCAGGACGCACCGCACCTGCGGGTTTGCCCGTTGCAGACGCCTCGGACTCATCGTCCCAGCCGGCGTCGAGATCGTCGTCGCCACTCACCACGCCGTGTACCTAGTCGGTTCGCCCTGAGAGCTGATCTGCGGCAAAGCCTCGTGCTCGCTCAGCGCGGCCGCGAGACGACGCCCTTGAACATGCGGTGGGTTCGAGCGAGCGCGTCGAGCTGTGCCTTGAGCGAGGCGAGATCGCGCTTCTGGACCGCTTCTTTCGCCTTGTCGAGGATGCCCTTGGCCTTGCCAATAGCGTCGCGCCCGAAGTCGCTCGATGCCACGATCTCCTCGACCTGCGGGAACATCGATTCGATCTCGCTGATCAGCTTCTCCGCCTCGGCGCGCGGACCCTCGAACTCCTCGTTGCTCGACCCCTTCCGGTCGACGAGGAACTCCTTGGCGTCCTCCATCATCTGGCTGACCTCTTCCTTGGTCAGGCCACTGGAGGCGGTCACCTGGATCGACTGCGCCTGGCCGTTCTCGAGATCCTTCGCGCTGACGGCGACGATGCCGTCGCTGTTGATCTCGAAGGTCACCTCGATCTCGACCTGGCCCTTGGGGGCGCGGCGCAGACCGGTGAGGATGAACTCCCCGAGCAGCTCGTTGTCGGTCGCCTTCTCGCTCTCGCCCTGCATGACGAGGATCTTCACGGCCGTCTGGTTGTCGCGGCTGGTGGTGAAGATCTTCGAACGGCTCGTGGGAACCGTCGTATTTTGAGGGATGAGGACCTCGAAGTTGGAGCCGAACGTCATGATGCCGAGATCGTGCGGCGTGACGTCGAGGAGGATCATCGTCTGCGACTCGTCGGTCAGCGCAGCGCCTTGCACGCCCGCGCCGAGACCGACGACCTCGTCGGGATGAACGCCCTTGTTGGGCTCCTTCTTGAAGTACTCGGCGACCGCGGCCTGGATCTTGGGCATGCGGGTCATGCCACCGACGAGGACGATGTCGTCGATCTCCCCGATCTCGAGGCTCGCGTCCTCGAGCGTCTGCCGGCAAATCTCGATGCAGCGATCGATGAGATCCTCGCAGAGCTGCTCGAGCGTTGCGCGCGTGAGGGTACGCTGGAGATGCAGCGCCTCGTTGCGTCCGCTGGAGATGATGAACGGCAGGTTGATCTCCACCTCGGGCACGCCCGAGAGATCGCACTTCGCCTTTTCGGCGGCGTCCTTCAAGCGCTGGAGGGCCATGCGGTCCTGGCGCAGGTCGACCTGGTGCTGGCCTTTGAAGTCCTCGACCAGCCAGTCGATGATCCGGGCGTCGAAGTCCTCGCCGCCGAGAAAGGTATCGCCCGCCGTCGCGATGACCTTGAAGACGCCGCCCGAGCCGATCTCGAGGATCGAGATGTCGAACGTGCCGCCGCCGAGATCGAAGACTGCGATGGTCTTCTCGATGTTCTTGCCGTAGCCGTACGCCAAGGCCGCAGCAGTCGGCTCGTTGACGATTCGGATGACGTCGAGCCCGGCGATCTGCCCAGCGTCCTTGGTGGCCTGCCGCTGGTTGTCGTTGAAGTACGCGGGAACCGTGATGACCGCCTTGGTGGCCGGCTCACCCAGGTACTCCTCCGCGAAGACCTTCAGCTCCTGGAGGATCATCGCGCTGATCTCCGCCACCGAGTAGGTCTTGTCGCGGAGCACGATGCGCACGTCGCCGTGCGGACCCTCCACGATCTTGTAGGACGCGGTCATGACCGCGTTTTTTACCTGCGGTGACGACCACTTGCGCCCGATCAGACGCTTGGCGGCGTACACGGTGTTCTCGGCATTCGTGACGGCCTGGCGCTTGGCGATGTGGCCCACGAGCCGCTTGCCGGCCTCGGTGATGGCGATCATCGACGGCGTGGTGCGGTAGCCGCCGCGATTCGGGATCACGACGGGGACCCCGTTCTCGACGATGGCGACGCACGAATTCGTGGTCCCCAGGTCGATGCCGATGACGCGCTCCCTCTTGCTCATTCTCAAGCCTCGGAAAATGCCGGGTGTGGATTGCCCACACGACCGGTATGTGCGGCGCACGGATCGAAGCCGACCTTCGACCGGCGGTAGGGCGGCAGCATCCCACGGGAAATGTTCGATGGGCGAGTGTTTTGATGGGCAAGGACGTTGGCGCGAGGCAGGGCGCTCAACCCACCTGCGCCTTCATCTGCCGCATGTACTCGCGAACCAGCTCCAGCTGGTGCTTTACGCGGTCGTCGTTGGGCGCCACTTCCACCGCGCGGGCGAGCTCCGCCTCGACGCTGGCAGTGAGGCCGGCCGCCACGAATGAGTACGCGAGGGTAATCCGGAACATCGCGTTTTGCGGAGCGAGATCGACCGCACGCCGGGCGTAGTCGACCGCTCGCCGGGGGTTGTTGCCCGCCCGGAACGTCGCGAAAGCCGCTCGATCGAAGCACCGCGGGTCGTCGGGCCGACCGTTGGCCGCCTTGCCGAACGAGATCGCCGCCTCCGAGAACCGTTCTTGGGTCACCTCGTACTCGCCCTGCTTCATGAAGTTGTCGGCGAGGAAGCGGTTCGCCTGCTGAATGACCTCCTGGGCATCGCGCTGGAGGTTCGGGTCGTCGGGCTGAAGGCTGGCGGCGATGCGGTAAGCAGTGGCCGCGGCCGCGTAGTCGCCCCGACTGATCGCGTCGCGACCGGCGGCGATGTAGTGAAACACCTGTCGGCGCGTCGCCTCGTGCTTCGCATGCTCGAAGCGATTGCGCAGCGCCTCGGCGGCCGCGCGAGCTTCGGCGGCCCGGGCATCGCTACCCAACCCGGCACTCGGGACGGCCGCGTGGCTCCCGGAGGGTGGTCGCTTGCCCCCCAGGAGCTTCATCGCCAGGACCCGCTTTCGATCGGCGAGTGCCTGCGCCGCCGCCACATCGACGTTGGTCACCGGGGGCGGCGCGGCTCCACCGATGGCTGCGCGAGCCGCCTGATCGGCAAGCGCCCGCGCCTGCGCGACCGCAGCATCGAGCCCGTTCGCCGCCGCTGCCGCCGAGCGATTGCGCTCGAGCATGTCGAGGTAGTCGTCGTACTCGCCGCGATTCTGCTTCGCGGAAAGCACGTCGTGCGCCAGCGTCACGCGCGCGAAGATCGCCTCGATTTTCGCGCGGTACCCGCCGATGTGCTTTCCGTAGAACTTGTCGGGGTGAAAATCGGGGGCGATCGCATAGTAGGACGCCTTGATCTGCTTCTTGTCGACGAGGCGGTGGACGCCGAGCAGCTCGTAGTAGTCGAGCGAGTCGAGCCGATAGAACGCCTCGCAGATGAGGCGTCGCTTCTCCGCCTCGATCTCGACCTTCTCGTCGAGCTCTCGCGGATCGTAGAGACCCGGCGTCGGGGGACCCATACGTGCGCCGGCGAGGCTGCCGAGCCCCCCGAACGCCATGCGACCCGCAGCGGCGGTGTCTTCCTCGCGCTGGGCGCGCGCCGCGTCGAACCATTCGATCGCTCGCAGCTCCATCAGTCGATCGACCGCACGCTGCACGGAGTCGAGCGGCAGGCCCGCGGCTGCTGCGATCTGAGCCTCGGTGACGAGGCCCTGCACGCGCATGAAGACGTTGCCCTCGGTGGGCGTGAGCGGCAGTCGCTTGAAATCGACCCCGGGGACTTGCCGAAGCTGCCCATTGGGGGGGCGCGTCGCGAAACCTGCTGCGCTCGTCATTTCGTCCGCGAAGGCTGCCCGAAGGAGGGCGTGCGCTCCAGGCAATTGTCGGTCGAAGGGACGACCCGTCGCAAGGGGCGTGAGCGGCCAGCCCCTTTCGGGCGCTCGTCGCCTATTGATCCACCAGCGCCGCTTCGATGACCTTGTCTTGCACGTCGATGGCCTGCTCGTAGAGGACGATCGCACGCTCGTTCGCGGCGGCGGCCGCTGCGCCGTTCCCCGCCTGGCCCAACGTGGTGGCCTGCCGCTCGGCGACGAGCCCGCCGACCTCGTAGAGGTGTCCGCGGAAGTGGGTGATGGCGACGGCGGCCTGCAAGCCCTCCTCGATGTCGCGCGCCGCTCCTTCGAAATCGCCGTCCTGACTGCGCAGATCGGCCCGGCGAGCGCGCGCATCGGCCACCACCTCGACCAGCTCCGGCGACGTCGGCGGCTGGGGGCCGTCGAGGATCGTCGACACGGCGGCGATCGCATCCTTCCGACTGCCGTCGCGCTCGGCGAGGTCGGCCCGGTGGTGAGCGGCCCGGGCCTTGGAGAGGAAGGCGATGAGCGCAGGGTCGACGACCGCCTCACGATCGCCCTGTGGTTCGCACCCGCCTGCCGAGATGGCGACAGCGAGCAACATCCACGTGACGAGCAGCGGCGCAAGCCAACGCCATGCGGCCCCAAGGGAGCGACCCGCGCGAGCCTCGTTGCGGATCATCGGATCCCCCAGCGCGAAAACTGGTTCTGGCGCAGGTCGGCGTTGCGCGAGGCGGAGATGCGATCAATGCGAGCGCTCGTGCCGCCCTCTCGCGGGAACGGCTCCGCCGGATCGAACAGCGGCTGGGTGGACCGCGTCGGGACGAGGTTGGCGGTTGCCGGAGCGCCACGCCCTGGGGCCACGCGCGGCACGATGGCGAACACGGCTGCCGCGGCCACCGCGAGTGCAGCGAACGTCGTGACCACCGCGCGAAGACGTCGACGAGGCGCGGCGAACGCGCCCTTGCGGATGCGGGCCTCTGCGAGATCATCGAGGGCGCGAGGGGCATGCGCGCTCCGGAGGGCGATCGCCACATCGACCAGATGCTCGATCGCGTCGTCGGGCTCGGCGTCGGGATCGGGACGCAGATCGGCATCGACGCGGGCGCGAAGTGCGGCAGCTGCGCGCTCCTCGGCGCGAGAGGGCCTGGGCGCGAGCCTTCCTTCGGGCAGCGCGACGTCGGCGATGGATCCGGCGGCGGTGCCGACCAGCGCGCGCTCGAGAATACGATCGTGATCGATCTCCGAGAGCGCCGTCGGGGAGAAGGCTGCCCGCAGCGCCCCACCCCGCTCCACCGAGGCGTCGCCCTGCTCGAGCGCGTCGCGGAGCGCAGCGGCTGCCCGGACCTCCTCCTCCGACGGTTCGGCAAGGGGGTCGTCTTCGATGCCCGAGGGCGCGACGAAGGCGGCGGACGCAGCGGCCGGGCCCTCGGCGGCGGCGCTCGATACGAGGCGCAGCCGCGCGCGTCGCTCGTCATGTCGACGACCGCTCATCGCGCGTGCTCCTCGGAAGCATCCTTCATGTCGGTCGCCGAACCGTCGTTCGCGATGGTCTTCTTGAGCGCCGCGAGCGCGCGGTTCAACACGACGTCGAAGGTCGATGGCGACACGCCGAGCTCGGCAGCGACCTCTTCGCGCGGACGCTCGTCGAGGATGCGGAGCCGGATGGCGCGGGCGTAGCGAGGGTGAATCGAGGCGAGCGCACGCTCGACGCGCGAGCGGGCCTGCTCGAGATCCCGGGCCTCGAGCAGTCGCACGTCGGCGCCAGGCTCGCCACCATCGCCTGCGCGATCGATCTCGCGCTCCAGATCTTCGGGCTCGAAGAGCGACTCGCGCTTGCGACCGCGGAGGAGATCGAGCGCGATGCGCATCGAGACGACGCGCAGCCACGGGTAGACGCCGCAGTCTTGCCACTCGAAGCGGTCGAAGCGCTCCACGACACGGGCGTACGTCTCGGCGAGCGCGTCTTGCGCGGCGGCGTCGGAGCCCAGGCGCGGCAGGAGGACGGCGCGATAGAGGAGCGGGCCGTAGGTGCGGAGGATCAACCCGAGCGCAGCCCGGTCGCCAGCCTTGGCGCGGTCGCACAGACCACGCTCGTCCGGCAGGGTGAACCGAAGGACCGGCGCCGACACGGGGCGCACGATACAGGGACCCGTCTCAGCTTGCATGGTTGCGCCCGCTCCGCCCACCAGGACGACCCATCCCAGGGACCGCGCGCGTCCGTGAGCCCCGGCGAGGCGCCCAGCGGACCGGACACCAGGGTCGGACCGCGGGACGTCACGGCAAGCTTGGCGGAGCGCAGTCACGCCGGGAAAACGCGCGTCGCGCGTGGACCTTACGGCAAGAGTCGGACACAGTGGCCCCGATGCCGGCCCCTACCCCGTGCCCCCGGTGCGGCGCGCTCAACGACGCGACTTTCGCCGACTGCATCCGGTGCGGGGGCGCCCTTTCGGCGGATGCGCCGAAGCGACCGCCCAAGAAGGTCAGCATTCTCCTGGCCAAGCCGGCGCGCCCGATCGCGACCATCGCGTTCGCGGTGCTGACCAGCGCGGTCTTCGCGGCGCAGATCCTCCTCGCCCTGGCGCACGGCGAGGGTCTGCGTCTGCTGCCCCGGAACCTCTCGGCGACCGACATCCGCCTCGGCGTGTTGATCCCCGATCCGGCGCTGGTGCGCGACGAGCCGTTTCGGCTGCTTTCCGCCGTGTTCGTGCACTTTGGGATCCTTCACTTCCTGATGAACGGGTGGGCGTTCGTCGATCTCGGTCGGATCGCGGAGACGATGCTCGGCCGCGGGCGCTTCGCCGTGACCTACGTCCTCGCCGGCATCGGCGGCTTCGGCGTCTCGGTGGCGATGACCTCGCTTGCGCATTCCCCGGTCGCACCGACCGCCGGCGCGAGCGGCGCCGTCTTCGGACTGATGGGTGTCGTGCTCGGGACCCTGGTGGCCCGTCGCGATCCGCGATGGAAGTCCTTCGCGATGCGCGCCGTCGTCTACTCGCTGGTCTTCGGCTTCGCGATCAACGCGAGCGACACCGGCATCGCCATCAACAATGCCGCGCACATCGGTGGGCTCCTGGTGGGGCTGGCGGCGGGGCTCCTCGCGCGACGCCAAGCCGGCGCGGCCACGCCGACCCGGGCGACGGACATCGCCGGGGGCGTTGCCTTTGTCGCGAGCATCGCGTCGATCGCCCTGGCTTACCGCTCGCCCCTGGCCACGTGGATCGAACGGGGATGAGCGGCTCGCTGCTGGGATTCGCGCCTGCCCCGACGTCGCCCGCAAGGTGATAGCGTCCGCGCGTGGCGGCCCTGAATCCCAAGGCGCGCGAGCTCGCGATCAAGGTCGTCTATTACGGGCCCGGGCTCGGCGGCAAGACTTCGACGCTCGAGGCGCTGCATCGCACGACGGTTCCCGAGCGTCGTGGCAAGCTCCTCAGTCTGGCGACGCCGGTCGACCGCACGCTGTTCTTCGACTTCCTCCCGCTGCGACCCGAGATCCGTTTCGCGGGACACCCGCACCCGGGGCCCGGCGCCCCACCCGCGAGCATGCCGAGCGTTCGGCTCCAGCTCTTCACCGTTCCGGGCCAGGTTTACTTCAACGCAACGCGGAAGCTCGTGCTCACCGGCGCCGACGGCGTCGTGTTCGTCGCCGATTCGCAGATCGACCGCATCGACGCCAACGAGGAGAGCCTGGAGAACCTGCGCGACAACCTGCGCGAGCACGGTCGGAACGTCGACGAGGTGCCGCTCGTTCTTCAGTACAACAAGCGCGATTTGCCACGCGTCGCGACGATCGAGGAGCTCGATCGCGTGCTCAACCCCAAGGGTCTGCCCTCATTCGGGACGTCGGCTGTGAAGAACGAGGGCATCCACGAGGCGCTCGATCGCGTGCTTGCCGACGTCCTGGGAAAGCTCGGCACGCGAGAGAACGTCCCACGCAGCCGCTCCTCGGCGCGCAACATCGCGATCCGCGCCGTCGAGGGCGGCCTCAGCGAAGAGATCGCCCGCGCCGCAGACCTCGCCCGGACCCCCACCATCGGGCTCGACGAACCTCTGCCGACCGCGGTGCCCGGAGTGGAAGCGAGCGCATCGGTCGGCGGGGTGAGCTTCGCCACGCTCTTCGAGGATGAGGGCCGCGAGCTGGCGACCGACGTCGAGCGACTCGTCTCCACGCGCCGCTTCGCCGATGCGGTGCTGGCGGCCGACGCTCTGCTCGGCGCGGTCGTCGCGAGCACCGCGGCTGTCGTCGGCTCACACGCGGACCCGACCCTCGCGCCGCTCCTCCTCGGCATCGACGCACGCCGGTACCTGGGCTTCCGTTCGCTGTGCCGCGCCGCCGAGACCGGCGAGACGATCCACCTCGAGCATGCGCTCGCGGCGTACGCGCTCGTGGTCGACGCGCAGCTAGCCCTGCGCACCGCTCTATAGGGGTGGGCCGCTTTCCGCCGATACCGTCGCGATCCGGGCAGCGCGCGTGCGCGACGTTTCCCAGCGCCCTCCTAGGAGGGCGCTGGGAAATGCAGGCCAGGTCCTTCGAGGCAGGAGGGCGCCTGGCCAAGCCGATGACAGCGCGTCGAGACCGAGCGAGGCCGGTGGCGCGTCGCGCGGAACGTCCTCCTGGACGTGAGCACGCGCGCTGCCGGCCTCGCGACGGTATCGGCGAAAACCAGCGCCCTCCTAGCTCGTTCACTCCAGCCACTCTCCGCCGGGCCCGCTCGCGTTCTTGCGGACGCTGACGTTCATCAAGATGGCGATCGTCATGAGCGAGTTGGTGACGGCGCTGCCGCCGTACGAAAAGAGCGGCAAGGTCACGCCGACGATCGGGAAGACGCCGGACGTCATGCCCATGTTGATGACGGCGTGCCAGAAGGTGATCGCTGCGGCGCCCACCGCGAGCACCGCGCCGAAGCGGTCCTTCGCCTGCGACGCGATGCGGATCGACCAGGCGGAGAGGAACGCGTAGAGGCAAGCGAGAATGACCGTCCCGATGAAGCCCCACTCCTCGGCGAACACCGGGAACGGGAAGTCGGTGTACTGGTCGGGGAGGAAGTGGAACTGGTTCTGCATCCCCTGCATGAATCCGTTGCCGAACGCGCCGCCGTTGCCGATCGCAACGCGTGAGTGGTGGGCGTGCCAGCCCTTTCCGAGCACGTCGTGCTCGGGATCGAGGAACACTTCGACGCGCGACTTCTGGTAGCTGTGCAGGCCGAAGTTCCAGATGAGCGGGATCGCGAGACCGATGCCGAGCACGAACGTCGCCACGCTCTGCCAGCGGATGCGGGTCAGCGCGACGATCGTCAGGAACACCAGCACGTGGATGGTCGCCGTACCGAGATCGGGCTGCCGCAGGATCAGGACGGTCGGGATGGCGGTAAGCACTGCGGGCACCAGCAGATCGCGGAGCGTGCGCCCCTCGCTGCGGGTGTCATCGTGGAGGTAGCGCGCTAGCGCGATCACCAGGAACAGCTTGGTGAACTCGCTCGGCTGGAAGCTGAAGGAGCCGAATTCGAGCCACCGTTCGGAGCCCCGCACGTTCTTGGCGAGGGCGAAGACGAGCAGCAGCGTGAAGACGCCGAAGACGTAGAGCGGGTAGGCGACGCGCTCGAGGTGACGGTAGTCGACGAGGAGGAAGACGCCGCCGATGATGCTGCCAGCGAAGATCCAGTACAGCTGGCTGATGTACAGCTCGGCGCGCGCGCCGGTATAGACGCTTGTGGCGCTGTAGAGGTTGATGACGCCGCACGCGGCGATCAGCATCGCGACGATGAAGAGCGGCCAGTCGAAGTGGTCGCGGATCCGCGCACCTAGACCTTCCGGGCGGCTCATCTCGTGCCTGCGCCCCTGGGCTTCGGCTTGGGTTTGGCGGGGGGCTTGCCGGTAGCAGGGTCGACCTTGTCACCCTTCTTGCCGCTTTCGATCTCGTTCCACGCGCGAATCGTCCGGAACGCGATGGGCGCGGCGTGTTTGCCGCCGCCGCCGCCGTGCTCGACCAGGACGACGATGGCCACCTCGGGCGCGCTCGACGGCGAGTAGCCGGAGAACCAGGCGTGATCGCGGTTGAAGTACCAGACGCGCTCAGCTGCGATGCCGCGCACCACGCGGTGGGTGACCTGTGCGGTGCCGGTCTTGCCGGCCATGTCGACGCCCTCGATGCGGGCACGGAATGCCGTGCCACCCTCCTCCTGCACGCCGGCCTTGAGGGCCTTCTGCACGAGGCGGAGGTTGTCGGGGTCGAGCGGGATCTGCCGGCGCACCCGGGGCGAGAAATCCTGGACGACCGTTCCAGCGCTCGTCTCGACCGCTCGGACGAGCTGCGGCTGGTAGAGCGTCCCGCCATTCGCCAGCGCGGCGTACGCGAGGGCGAGCTGCAGCACGGTCACCGTTGTCGCGCCCTGGCCGATGGCCGCGTTGAGCGCATAGCCGACGCGGTACTGACCCTTGTTGCGGAGGGTCATCCAGGCGCGCGTCGGCATGCGGCCGCCGGCCTCCGCGTTGATGCCGAGGCCCGTCTTCTGACCGAAGCCGAAGCGTTGCCCCTGCTCGGCGATCATGTCCATGCCCACCTGGTAGGTGGTGACGCTCTCCCAGAAGTAGACGTTGCAGCTCTCGGCGATCGCCGTGTGCAAGCTGGTGGCGCCATGCACATGGGTGCAACCGAAGGTGCGACCACCGAACTTGAGGAAGCCTCGGCATTGAACCGCCGTTCGCGGGTCGAGCAGGCCCTTCTCGAGACCGGCCAGCGCGGTGAACGGCTTGAAGGTGGAGCCGGGCGGGTAGGCGCCGGAGACCGTCTTGTCGAGCGCGGGCTTGAGCGGGTCGGAGTAGAGCCGACGAAAGGCGTCGCGAATCGCCTGTCGACCGTGCGCTCCCGAGAGCGCATTGGGGTCAAAGTTGGGCTTGGAGTAGAGTCCGAGGATCCGACCCGTGCGAACATCGACCACCGCCACGCCGCCAGCCAGCTCTCCGCGGAAGGCCTTATCGATCCCCGTCTGCAGGTCGGCGTCGATCGTGAGGCGCAAATCGCGCCCGGGGATCGGATCTTCGCGCGTCTGCTCGTCGAGGATGTCGGGACGTGCTTGCCGCTTCTTTCCCTTGGCGTCGACCAGCACCTTCTCCCAGCCACGCGTGCCGCGAAGGTAGCTCTCCCAGGCGCGCTCGGTGCCGGCGACGCCCAGGCGATCGCCCTCGACGTAGCCGACGGGACGCAGCTTGGGCAGGGTCTCTGCGCTGACCTCGGCCATGTAGCCGAGAACGTGCGCGCCGACCTCGCCGTAGGGGTAGTAGCGCACCGGCACCGGCACGACGTTCACGAAGGGCAGCTCGCTCTGATGCGTCGCAAGGATGGCGACCACGTCGCGCGAGACGTCCTCCTTGAGGAGGATCTGCTGCTTGCTGCGCGGGCCCGAGTCGCCGCGAATCTTGGCGAGCCGCTCCTCCAACCGGCCGCGCTCGTCGTTGCCGATGCCCATGAAGTCGATGAGCTTCGGCCAGATCTTCTCCATGTCGATCTTCGAGGGGACGACATAGACGTTGTAGGAGGGCCGGCTCGCCGCGAGCACGCGGCCGTCGCGGTCGCGGATGATGCCGCGCGTGGTCGCGAGGGTGACCTTGCGCACGATGTTCTCGACCGCGATCGCGTGGTACTCGTCGGTCTCGAGCACCTGGAGCTGGAACAGGCGACCGATCAGCACGGCGAAGCCCAGCATCATGAAGAGGCCGATCCACCGGAAGCGGCGGCGGAACTCACCGGTGTCGGAGCGCTGGACGAAGCCGGTCAAGCTCGCCCCGTCCCTTCGCCGGGCGCCGGCAGGGCCATCGTCGCGAGGTGGACGCGCTCGGCGAGGGCCATCACCAGCGGAGCGGTCGCTGCGGTGGCCACCGCGTACTCTGGAACGAGCACGGCGAGAGCGCGCGGTCGCGCCACTTCGCCGCCGAAAATGGCCGTGAGCACGACGACGAGCACGCCCTCGACCAGCGCGAACGCGAATGCGAGCGCGATCTTGGTGAGGATGGTCTGCGCGGCGAGACGCACGCCGGCGGCGCGCGCGACCACGAAGGTCACGACCGACAGGAACGTGAAGAGCCCGACCGGCGCCGCCGAGAACACATCGAGGAGGTAGCCCAGCAAGAAGGCCAGCGCCGCCCCTCGACCGACCGAATATTCATGGACTCCCATGAACAGGACGAGTGGCAGGAGCAGGCTCGGCATCGCCACCGAGAAGGGCAGCAAGTCGAGCAGCCGGAACAGGTTCGACTGCAGGACGAGAAGGAGCACGCCGAGGACGAGGAATGCAGTGTTGCGCACGGCTCGGGCCTCCTTCCTCGGTCAAGGCTTGGGGGCGGGCTTGGGCGGAGCGGGGGCGGGCGTCGCGTTGCGCGGCTCGAGGACGACGAGCACTTCGCCCAAACGCGAAAAGTCGACGGTCGGGGCGCAGGTGACCTGCTGGTAGATGCCGAAATCGCGCTTCACGATCTTGATCACCTTGCACACCGGTACGCCGCGCGGGAAGCGCAGACCGACGCCGCTGGTGAGGAGAACGTCGCCGACCTCGACCTCATCGGTGCGCTGCATGTACTCCACGTTGCACGAGTACTCCCGCTCGTCGCCAGTGCCCTTGACGTACCCGCGCGCTCCGCTGCGCTCGACCGCGACGTCGACGCCGGCGCCGGCGTCGACCACCAACCGAACATCGACGGTGTCGCCGGCGATCTTCACGGTCGTGCCGACCACGCCGTCCGGCGCGACCACGGCGAGATTGGGACCGATCGCCCTGG
>Ga0105046_10002932_pt1 | contig 27028 bp, 18 predicted proteins | sample MAT03_FD_78385 | JGI IMG/M metagenome (GOLD analysis project Ga0105046, IMG submission 78385) | Freshwater microbial communities from Lake Fryxell liftoff mats and glacier meltwater in Antarctica - MAT-03 (megahit assembly) | ecosystem: Environmental > Aquatic > Freshwater > Ice > Liftoff... | reverse complement strand
CCGGCACGAGCTATTCGCTTACAGGCCTCGCGGCTGGAACGGCGTACAATTTCCAAGTGCTCACGCTTTGCAGTGGCGGTTCCTCCGCGTATGCGAGCCAGGTCACGTTCACCACGACCGCCGTGCCCTGCGGTGTGCCCGCTGGTCTGAGCGCGGGCAGTATCACGACCAGCAGCGCAAGTCTGTCATGGGGTGCGGTGAGCGGCGCGGTCAGCTACACGTTGCAGTGGAAGCTGAACTCCGGCAGCACATGGACCACGCTTACAGGCATAACGGGAACGAGCTATTCCCTCACAGGTTTGTCCGCCGGCACGGCCTATGACTTCAAGGTGCTTACCGTTTGCAGCGGATCCAGTTCGGCCTATGCTTCGCAGGTGACCTTCACAACCGGAGCTGCATCATGCTCCGATCCATACGAGTCCAACAACACCATGGGGACCGCGACGCAGGTCACACCGAACGTTACCCTGAGCGCGCTGATCGGCAACTCAACGGACAAGGATTGGTTCCGCTTCAGCAACACGAGCGCGCAAGTGAACATCAAGGTGACGTTGACCGGCCTGCCCGCCAACTACAACCTGCGCCTCTATCGCGGATCAACGCAAGTGGCAAGTTCCTCGAACACCGGAACGACCAGCGAGCAGATCATCCTGAACGGTAGCACGGTGAGCACGCTTTACCGGGCACGTGTGGTCGGCAGCAGCGGGGCTTTCAGTACCACGCAGTGTTACACCATGAGCATTGAGATCAGCGGGACCCCGTTCAGCATGCCGGAAGGAATGGTCGAGGGCGTGTTCGAAGAGAACGATGAAGATCTCGACCCGATCATGCTCTTCCCGAATCCCGCGAGCACTGAGGTGAGCATCGCATTGCCAGCTTCCATCGAGACCACACAGGTGGAATTGCTTGACGGCATGGGCCGCATGGTGTCATCGTTCACCCAGGGCAGCGCGGATGTCCCGACCAATTTGATCCTTGACGTGAGCGACCGGCCCAGCGGGCTCTACCTGGTGCGCGTCACGCAAGGGGAAGAGAGCAGTGTACAGCGGTTGGTGATCGGGCGCTAGGATGGAGAACTCGAACAGGAAGCCCCGACGGGAGTCGGGGCTTCTTTGTTTACCATGTGAGGACCCCTCTGTCGTTTACCTTAGTCCGGTGTGTTCAAGGCTGCGTTCCTTCCTCCTGTTGCTTCCCGGAATGCTGCTGACCCCGCGGATAGCCAAGTGCCAGCATTATGGAGTGGTGCCCGAAGGCTCATATGGTTGGGGTGATCAGGTCGTGCCGCTTCGTGATGCAGCTTCCGATGCGGAGTTCATTCCACCGGGCTGGCTCATAGGCGGATCTTATACGGCGCGCGACTCATCGACCTGCTTCAGGGTCCAGGTAGGCTGGGACCACCAGGAATGGGAACAGCGCTTCTCGCGCTATCTCTATCAGTATTCCGGACCTAGCACTTCAGGTTATCGGGCAGGCACCATGGAACGGGGCATCGAACTGTTGGGTGTGGTGCCACAGGTGGCCTTTCGTTCAGGTCCTTCGTCGCGACTATTGCTTGGTGTAGAACTCGGAGTTGTGCTCTCCGTTCGGACCAAGGAGGAGGCAGCGAACACTATCACGTCCGGGGGTAGTCCGTCCAACCCAGGTGGTTCTTCCTCTAACGAAGCTGACACGACCTACTATGGCAGCGGTGATATGAATGACTTTCAACTTGCTCTTCGAGTCGGCTACGAGCGGACCTTGGGACGGGGCTTTTCTTTAGCAGGAGCATTTGTCCTTTCATGGTCAACGTTCGCTCCGGCCTATGACCACAGGGACCGGGTTGTTCCTGGTTATCTACGACTTGGCGTGCTCAAAACCATCGGTCGGCGACTGTTGAAAACTCCTCCTGATCGTGGATAACCGGGTTTTTCTCCGGCCGTGGGCCGCACAAGGGGAAAGCTAATTTCGTCCCGACTCTTTGGAACCCTTGCAAATACTGAGGTTCCGCACCCACCGATGAGCGAGACGAACTATTCCGAGGAACATATCCGGTCGCTGGACTGGAAGGAACACATCCGCATGCGGCCGGGCATGTACATCGGCAAGCTGGGGGATGGCAGCAGCTACGACGATGGCATCTACATCCTGCTGAAGGAGGTGCTGGATAACTGCATCGACGAGTACGTGATGGGCCACGGCAAGAAGGTCGAGGTGCGCATCGAGGGATCGCGGGTGGAGGTGCGCGACTACGGTCGTGGCGTGCCTTTGGGCAAGGTGATCGATGTGGTGAGTAAGATCAATACCGGCGCCAAGTACGACAGCAAGGCGTTCAAGAAGAGCGTCGGCCTGAACGGTGTGGGTACGAAGGCGGTGAACGCGTTGAGCAGCTATTTCAAGATCGAGAGCGTGCGCGATGGCCAATTGAAGCGAGCGGAGTTCGATCGCGGCAACCTGCGCAAGGACCTGAAGCTGGAGAAGACCGACGAGCGCAACGGAACGCGCGTGGTGTTCGAGCCGGACGAGCAGATGTTCAAGCATTTCCAGTACCGCGATCCGCACATAGAGCGGCTGCTCTGGAACTACTGCTACCTGAACACGGGCCTCGCGATCTACTACAACGACCAGAAGTACCAGAGCCAGAATGGCCTGCTGGACCTGCTCACCACCAAGATGGACGGCGAGCCGCTCTATCCGATCATCCACCTGAAGGGCGATGACATCGAGGTGGCCATTACGCACGCCAACCACTACGGCGAGGAGTACTACAGCTTCGTGAACGGCCAGCACACCACGCAGGGGGGCACCCACCAAGGCGCTTTCCGCGAAGCGGTGGCCAAGACGATCAAGGAGTACTTCAAGAAGGACTGGGAAGCGGGTGACGTCCGTACCGGTATCGTGGCGGCGGTGGCTGTGAAAGTGATCGAGCCGGTGTTCGAAAGCCAGACCAAGACCAAGCTCGGTTCACAGGAGATCGAGCCCGGCGGGCAGAGCATGCGTGCGTTCATTGGTGACTTCATCGGACGCGAGCTGGACAACTTCCTGCACAAGAACCCGGAGACGCGCGAGACCATCCAGCAGCGTGTGCTGCAGAACGAGCGGGAGCGCAAGGAGCTGAGTGGTATACGCAAGCTTGCCCGCGAGCGCGCCAAGAAGGCGAGTTTGCACAACCGCAAGCTGCGCGACTGCCGCGTACACCTGAACGATCCGAAGAAAGACGAGCGCAAGGAGGGCACCACGCTCTTCATCACCGAGGGCGACAGCGCGAGCGGTAGCATCACCAAGAGCCGCAACGTGAACACGCAGGCGGTCTTCAGCCTGAAAGGCAAGCCGCTGAACTGCTTCGGCCTCACCAAGAAGGTGGTTTACGAGAACGAGGAGTTCAACCTGGTGCAGGCCGCGCTGAACATCGAGGACGGCATGGACGGCCTGCGCTACAACCGCATCGTCATCGCCACTGATGCCGACGTGGACGGCATGCACATCCGCCTGCTGCTGATGACCTTCTTTCTCCAGTTCTTCCCCGACCTGGTGAAGAACGATCACTTGTACATCCTCCAGACGCCGCTCTTCCGGGTGCGCAACAAGAAGGAGACGATCTACTGCTACAGCGATGAAGAACGCCAGCGCGCGCTCTTCAAGCTGGGCAAGACCGCGGAGATCACCCGTTTCAAGGGACTCGGTGAGATCAGCCCGGACGAGTTCAAGAACTTCATCGGCGAGGACATCCGGTTGGAGCCAGTGATGATCACCAAGGACGCATCGGTGCAGAATCTGCTCGGTTTCTACATGGGCAAGAACACGCCCGAGCGCCAAGACTTCATCATCGCGAACCTGAAAGTGGAGAAGGACCTGGTGGAGGACAAGCCCGAGAAGCTCACCGCCGCCATCGCCAGGAAATTGGAGGAGAACGAAGTAGAGGTGGAGGTGTGATGACGATGCGGTGGAATAGAAGGTTCATCTGCTCATGTGTTCATGTGCTCATGTGGGGTTGTGCATTCGCACAATCCACCGGCAAGCTCCGATTGAACGTGGAACCGATCGGGACCACCGAGTACGTCGTGGACGGCAAGTACCGGATGCGTGACCGGGAGATCACCCTAGAGCAGGGCGCTCACCGTTTCCTGTTCTGGGCACCGGAGCGCCGGATCCTCGACACCACGCTGACCGTGGTTCCTGACCGCACCACCGAGATCTCTCTTCAACTGCGCTACTCCCAGGAGTTCATCGCACACCGCCAGGCGATGGGACGCTACACCGTGATGAACCGATGGGGACGCATCGCGCCGCCGATCCTCGCCGCCGGGTTCGGAGCCTGGTCGGTGGTGAGTTTTATCAATTACAAGCAGGCGAACGATGAGTTGATCGAGCTGAGCGACACCTACGGCGTGTCCACCGTCCCCGGCAGTATCAGCAGGTTGAAGGATGATGACATACCCGCAGCGAAGGACGACTTCGCAAAAGCCCGAACGCAGTTCTATTTGAGCACGGGCCTCTTCGCCGTCTCGCTGGGAGCAACGCTCTATCTGCGGCACAAGCTGGCGACGAAACAGCCCCCCAAGTTCGAGGACAAGGAGAAGTTGCGCTTCGATGGACTTGTCTGGTCGCCCACGCCGGAGGGCCGGGGAGCATGGGCGGCAAGGTTGACGATCCCGATCCGGTGATGCGCCGCACCCTTCCATACCTGCTACTTTGTGTCGCGTTCTCCGGCTGTTACAAAGACGAAGTGGATCTGCCCGCATTGACCACCAATCCCTTCGATGTGGACTATTCCGGTCCGTCGGTCTTCGTCTTCGACTCCACCTATGTGACCGCGATCGAGGTCGGCATACCACCGGCCCCCGCTCTTGTGCAGATCGTGCAACTCCACCTGCGCGCTGATCTACTTCCCGCGGGTGCGGTCACTTCTGTGCGCTTCAAGGACCCCCAGGCCAATGATCCGGTCATCGTTTCTCCGGTGCCCAGTACGTACATCTACCGGTTCCAGCGCAACGTCGTGGAACCCTTTGTCGAACGTTGTTACAGCGTGGCTCTTTGGAACGGATTCTCCGAAGCGCGTGCTGAGACCATCTGTTGTACCCTGCAATGAGCGAAGTGAACGACGAACTCCAGAACGGTAATGAACCTGCGCACGAAGGCGGGGAGAACAAGGGTGTGCCCGGCGCCAGTGGCAGTGCTACGTTCTCGGTGAGCGGCATGTACCGCGACTGGTTCCTGGATTATGCCAGCTACGTGATCCTCGAACGTGCGGTGCCCGCGCTGTACGATGGCCTCAAGCCCGTGCAACGCCGCATACTGCACGCGATGAAGGACCTGGACGATGGCCGCTACAACAAAGTGGCGAACATCATCGGGCACACCATGCAATACCACCCGCACGGCGATGCCAGCATCGGTGACGCACTGGTGCAACTGGGCCAGAAGGACCTGCTGATCGACTGCCAGGGCAACTGGGGCAATACGCTCACCGGTGACAGCGCCGCCGCGCCGAGGTACATCGAGGCACGCCTCAGCAAGTTCGCGCAGGACGTCGCCTTCAACCCGAAGACCACCGAGTGGCAACTGAGTTACGACGGCCGCAACAAGGAGCCGGTCTTCCTGCCGGTGAAGTTCCCGTTGCTTTTGGCGCAGGGCGGTGAGGGCATCGCAGTTGGCCTCAGCTGCAAGGTGCTGCCGCACAACTTCAACGAACTGATCGACGCGAGCATCGCCTGCCTGCGCAAACGCTCGTTCGATCTGGTGCCGGATTTCCCCACCGGTGGCATGGCCGACGTGGAGATGTACACCGAGGGCCAGCGAGGCGGTCGTGTTCGTGCGCGTGCCCGTATCCGGAAGGAGGACATCAAGACCCTCATCATCTCAGAGCTCCCCTTCGGTACCACCACCACCTCGCTCATCGAGAGCATCATCAAGGCCAACGAGAAGGGCAAGATCAAGGTGCGCCACATCGAGGACAACACCGCCGAGAACGCGGAGATCCTCATCCACCTGCACGCCGGGGTGTCGCCGGACAACACCATTGATGCGCTCTACGCCTTCACCGACTGCGAACTGAGCATCGCGCCGAACGCCGTGGTGATCGAGAACGACAAGCCACGCTTCGTCGGTGTGAACGAACTGCTGAAGATCAGCACCGCGAACACGTTGCGTTTGCTGGAGCTCGAGTTGAAGATCAGGAAAGGCGAACTCGAGGAGCAGTGGCACTTCGCTTCATTGGAGCGCATCTTCATAGAGAAGAAGGTTTACCGCAAGATCGAGGAGGCCGAGACTTGGGAGGAGGTGCTCACGTTCATCGATCGGGGCTTGAAGCCGCACGTGCAGGAACTGAAGCGTCCGGTGACCCAGGACGATATCCTGCGCCTCACGGAGATCCGCATCAAGCGCATCTCCAAGTTCGACAGCTTCAAGGCGGACGAGCACATCAAGCAACTGGCCGAGCAGATCAAGGAGGTGCAGAACAAGCTGGACCATGTGGTGGACCATGCCGTGGACTACTTCAAGGAGCTGAAGAAGCGCTACGGCGCTGGCCGTGAGCGGAAGACCGAAGTGCGCACCTTCGACACCATCGTGGCCACCAAAGTGGCCGTGGCCAACCGGAAGCTCTATGTGGACCGCACCGAAGGATTCGCCGGCTGGGGCCTGCGCAACTTCGAGTTCGTAGGCGAGTGTTCGGACATCGATGACATCATCGTGTTCCGCGACAACGGCACCATGCTGGTGACCAAGGTGGCCGACAAGAAATTCATCGGCAAGGGCATCCTGCACGTTGGTGTGTGGAAGAAGAACGACGAGCGCACGATCTACCACATGATCTACCAGGACGGTCCGAAGGGCGCGTACTACATGAAACGCTTCGTTGTCACCGGCATCACGCGCGACAAGGAGTACGATCTCACGGGCGGGGTGCCAGGTTCGTCCCTGGAGTATTTCACCGTGAATCCGGATGGTGCGGGTGAAGTGGTGCAGATCCAGCTGCGTCCGCGTCCGAGCCTGCGCAAGACCAAGTTCGACATCGACTTCGCGGCGCTCTCCGTGAAGGGCCGTGGCAGCAAGGGCAACTTGCTCACGCGTTACATGGTGCAGAAAGTCACGCAGAAGGAGCGCGGTGGCAGTACGCTCGGGGCCATCCCGATCTGGTTCGATGAGACCGTACGGCGCTTGAACGACACCGGCCATGGCCGTTACCTGGGCCGCTTCTCCGGCGACGACAAGATCCTGGCGATCCTCAGTACGGGTCAGTACCAGCTGTTCCCGTTCGCCCTCAGCACGCACTTCCCCGATGAGTCGATCACCGTGGTAAAGTGGGACCCGAAGTCCATCGTGAGCGCGGTGTATTGGGAAGGGGAGAAGGAGCAGTATCAGGTGAAGCGCTTCCAGATCGAACCGTCCAAGGAACCGGTGTCCTTCATCACCGAACATCCCGAGAGCAAGCTGGCGCTCCACAGTTTCGTGGGCCATCCGCGCGTGACCGTGAGCTTCGACAAGCGCAGCACCGACCGGCCCGATGAGGAGGTGGACCTTGAAGCGTTCATCGCGGTGAAGGGCGTGAAGGCACTCGGCAACCGGCTCACACCCGCCAAGGTGAAGGAACTCCAACTGCTTGATCCGGTCTTCATCCCGATGACGCCGGACCTCGAGGAAACACAAGCCATGCTGATCACCGAGGATGAGATCGGAAACATGGAAGCGCCCGAAGAGGAAGGCCTGGAGGAATCGCCGATGAAGCAGTTCCGCAAGCAGCAAGCCGCCGAGGAGATCGAACGCTCACCCGAAGATCCACTGATCGGCTACGCGCCGGGCAAGCAGATCACGTTGGGGTTGGACTAGCGAAGTCAGTATCCGAGCCATTGGTGGCTCGTCAAGTGACCGAGTGGTCCTTTGGGTTTTTGGATGATTCGATGTTAGTTGTACGTATGGTCGAGTACGTATCTTCGAACAATGAAGCAGAAGCTCACGCTCAGTTTGAAGGCATCGCGCGTAGCCATGCTGCGCAAGGCGAGCGCGCGGAAAGCGACTTCGATCAGTGAACTCGTTGAGGAATTCGCGAAGAAGGCCGATGCGGAGCCCACCGAGGAGATACCCGGAATTCTGCGGTGGGCCGGATTCTGGGCCGAACACCTGACCCCTGCCGACTTCGATGGAGACGATCGTTTGGGTGAGGAATTGCGCAAGACCAAGGCCTATGAGCGCCTTGAGCGGGAGAAGCGCACGAAGCGATGAAACGATTCTTCCTTGACACCAACATCCTGCTGGACGCACTGCTGGAACGCGCGCACGATCCGGAAGAGGCGATGCGCCTCCTGGCGCTCGGTGCACAGCGAAAGGTGGTCCTGGTGACCACTGCGATGAGCATTGGACAGGTGTTCTACCTGCTGCAAAAGAAACGGAGCAGCAGAAAGCCGGGACCCTTGCTCAATGCGGTGAGGGCAACGATGGTGGATCTGATGGCCTGTGTGGAGGTTGTTCCTGTGCTGAAGTCGCACATCATGCAAAGCCTGAACGGACCCTTCCTGGACCTTGAAGATGGTTCCCAATTCGCGGCGGTGTCGGCATCGGGGAAATTGGATGGCGTGGTAACGTGCGACGTGAAGGATTTCAGGGGCCGGGTAACCGTCCCGGTATTGAGCGCTGCACAAGCCCTGAAGTTGGTGGGATGGAACGGCCGGTAAGTGCTGATCGGCTACGCGCCGGGCAATTAGATCACGTTGGGGTTGGAGTGAGAATGAAGCTTACGAGAATCAAGTCGGTCAACACTCGACCGTTGTTTCGAATGACCGGATCGAGGAAGTACTGGAGGTCGTTGGTCGCTGGTGCGATTTTGATACTAGCCACAGCTTGTGAGCAGACGGAAGTTCCGAACCCGGATTCCGTGCTAGACACCGCGCGTGTCGAACGCGATACTGCCGAGATCAAGCCCAGGAGCAGCGTTGTAGCTGTGTCCATCGCCTACGGAGGATGCGAAGGACCTTGTCCATTGCTCTCGTATCGTGTGGACACTTCGCTAATCGTTTCACATTTTGCCGGGCTCCACACCGAAAGTCCCGGATTCTTCGAAGGTGTGTGCGAGCGGAGGGTTTGGGAGGATATCGTTGGACTGAGCGACACTCTCCGCAGTATTCCAGAGGGAAAACATGCAGATACCTTCGATGGCCGTCTGATGGAGGTGGTCGTTGTGAGCACCACCGACACCACGAGGATCTTTGGCGAATCACGGTTGTTGCCCCGGATAGTCGTTGACCATGTCGAGAAGATCCATGGTGCTTTGCGCAAGACCCGCTTCAACGGAGCCTCGGACGCGCTGTCCTTCGAGACAAGAATCCAATACACGGCTAACGATAGGACGAAGTATTGCAAGTGATGAAAACCAACCGAACGTCGGCTACGAACCGGGCATGCTGATGAAGACCAAACTGGTCGTAGCCTGTGGCTACGACCCAAGCGAGTCAGCTCAGTAGCCTTCAGCTATCTCACAGCCCCAACTTCCCGCCACCCAACTGGTCGTAGCCTATGGCTACGACCCAAGAGAGCAAGCTCATTAGCCTTGGGCTAGAACTACAACCCGATCTTCTGCGCGAGGTACTTGTGCACTTTGCCCACGCGTTCAACCTGCCCTTTGGCGGCGAAGCGCTCATAAAAGCCCTCGTCGCGGAAATCGCGCGTGATCTCGCCCCACGGTTGCAGCTTCGCTGCCCAGCGGCGTTCGCGGGTCTCTTCGTCACCACGATCGCGGGCGTTCAGCTCGGCGCATACGCGGATCATCGCTTTCAGTGTAACGGGCTTGGTCACGTGGTACTTCTGGTCGCCCCAGACATCGCCCCATGCGGCGCGCGCACCACGGAAGAACTCCTGCAGGATCCGGTAGCGTTTCTCCACGGCGGCATCGTTCACTTTTTCGCTCTTGTCGAAGGACTTCAGGATCCAGCGGTGTACCTCGTTGAAGAGTTCCGCCTGCATGATCCACTTCTCCTGCTTGCTGCGGTTGCCCAAGCGGTTGATGCGGTACCGTAGCGGGCTGTCCGGTTCGTTGTATAGGCGCTCGATCACTTTCGCGGCGAGGCGCTTGTCCGGCTTCTCCCAGCTCACCCGCTCGTACAGGTCGATCAGGTGGCTCTTGTTGATGCGCGTCGGCGTGCTGTTGATGATCACGAACATCTCCGCGGCGAAGTCCTCGCTCTCGCCATCGAAGATGATGCAGGGCACGTGGATCGTCTTCGCTTCCTCCGGATGCGTGCGCAGGTAGAATTCCAGCGCGGCGAGGCGGTGCTGGCCGTCGATGATGAGGTACTTCTCCTTCGGCTCTTTCAGGTCGCCTACGTTCTTGAGGTTGCTGAGCGTCGAGAATTCCAGGATGTCGCTGCTGAAGAGCAGTACCGTGCCGGGGATCGGCGGTTGCGCCACGGCGGTCTCGTAGAAATTGCGGATCGCCTTGATCTTGCCCTGCGACATGGTGCGTTGGAACGCGGCGTCGCTGCGCTCGATGCGTTGGATGAAGGAGGCTACTTCGTCACCCTTGCCCGCTTCATCCGGAGCGATCGACTTCTCGCCTTCGGCGTAAAAGCGACTGATGAAACGGACCCGGCGGAGGATGTCTTCGCAAGGGTAGGAGACGAAGTAGAAGCTGGCGTCCTTCTGGCGGATCTGGGTGGCGATCATGGGGTGGTAGGTCGGGGCTTGTCCCGATGGCCTCCTAATGTATGCCGCTTAAACCGATCGGTCCCGTCCCGGTCCGAACTCAGTCCACTTTAACCGCCCTCAAGTGCTGTATCCTGCCCGGGGCCGAGACCCGCAGGGTGTAGGTGCCGTTGGGCTGGGTGCCCAGGTCCAGGTTAAGCGTTGTGCCCCCCATTGGCAGGGAGGCCACAAGGCGGCCGGTCGCATCGAACACCTCAACCTGGGCGCTGTTCGCACCTGCCAGCGTCAACAAGGTGGTTCCGCTGAACGGGTTCGGCATAAGGCCCACGGCAATTTCCGCTTGTTGGCCAACCCCAGAGCAGATCTCCACTTCTACAAGCACCGTTTCCGTGCCTGGGCATTCGCCCTCCAAGGCTGCGGTAAGGGTCACAGGCCACAGGCCGACACCGATCGTGGCGGGGTCGAAGAGCACCGAAGAGCCTTCGCCGGTTACCGTGCCGCTCCAGCTGCCCGAAGGCGCGCCGCTGATCAGTATGGCCGGATCGACAGTACAAAGTGTGGCCAGTGGACCGATCGTGACAACGCTCTCATTCCAGATCTCGAAGACAGTGGGCGTGCTGGTCAGCTTGCAGCCATTCGGTCCACTCCAGGTGTAGGTCAGGTCATACGGTCCAGCGCTCAACACTGTGGGGTCCATGGAACCATCGGCATTCACCGGTGCGGACCAACTGCCGCCGACAATGGAAGCGTTGAAGGTCGTCCCGGGATCCGTCACGCAGAAGATCAGGTCCTCCGTGGTCCATGTCACCTCGATCGAATCCACGAGTTCCAAATACGCCAGGCCTGACGCTGAGCAACCGGCGGGATCTTGGAAGGTGTAGGACAACGCATATATTCCGGCAGTGAGGACAGTGGGGTCAAGAACCAAACCGTTGGTAACCCCGGGGCCGCTCCAGGTGCCGCCGCCCGGCTCAGCTCCGGTAAGGACGAAGGATGATCCGATCGCGCAATGCGGCGCGAATTCCGTGGTGGTCACCACCGGAATGTCGTCACTGACGGTGATCACCAGGGTATCGCTATTCGCGCATTGGCCGGTGTCAGTGGGCGACACATCCAGGATGACCAAGAAATCCCCAGCACCCTGCGAAGGAACGAAGGTGGCCCCAGCGGAATTCCAACTCACGATGTCGCCGCTCCATGAAACGCCCATGGGTGGTTGTGCCAATGCGGTGATCAACTGCTCGCCATCGGTGATGCAGAACGGCCCTGCTTGTGAGATCTCCGCAGGCAACGTGGTCCACACGTTGATCGGTCCGTTCAAGGTGGCGCACTGGGCGCCGGTGCTGTCCAGGAATATACAGGCGACGATGCCACCAACGAAAGTCGCGGGGTCCAGGATGTTGCCGGCATCGAGGCCCTGCCAGGTGGTATTGGCCGGTTCCGAACTCATCTGGATCGGTGCCTGCCCTGAGCAGATCACGCTGGGTAGCGTGGGCAACACCAGTGGTCCGTTGATCAGGTGCATGCTGGTGAGCGCGGCCACTGGACAACCCACGGGTTCGTAGTAGGTGTGCGCCAGCGGATAGTCGCCAGTGCCACCAAGGTTCGCACGGTATAGGATGTTCTGATCCACCCACTGGCCGGACCACTGGCCACCGGCCGGTTCGGCTTCCGGCAATTGGAGCGGTGCGCCCGGCAGGCACAACGTTTCGAATTGAGGTAGGGTGAGCGTGGTCGTGGCGTCGTTCAATTCGCTCGCGTACCACTGTGCACCGGTGGGGTACACGAGCACGAGGTCGTCCTTGGTATCGCCGTTCAGGTCGGCGAGCAGGGGAGCGGTGCCACGCGGAATACCGGGCACATCGGCACGGTAGGCGAAGTCATCGAGTTCGTCCACCCAGGCGCTCCAGCGCACGGGCAACCCGGGGTTTGAAGGAACGAAGACCACCGTGGTGCGGCCGCCGCATCCGTTGTGGCCGAACATTCCCCGGCCCGCACTGGTGAAAGGTTCCAGTGTATGATCGGCGAACGCCCCCCAGACACCGCCTTCGCCTACGGGATTCTCCGCCCAGTGGACCGAGACGCTCCCGGCTTCGGCCAGATCGAGATCACCGTCCATGTCCACATCGATCAATTGCGGCTGGCCGTACGGGTATTCGGATCCGATGCTGATCGTGTCCACATCCCACGCCGTGGCGTCGCCGTTCACGTTGCGCAGGGCCAACACCATATTGTCGCCATGAACCACCACATCGTTGCCGCCGACGAGGTCCATATCCGCAGCGGCGATGTACAATGAGGTGGCACCGGCGATCTGCAAGGGCGCGAAAGCCGGCGGCTCAAAGCCGGTGCCGTTGCCGACGAACCACGCGATGCCGACGCCATCCAGGTAGGTCAGGGTGAATACGAGGTCGGGAAACCCATCGCCGGTGATCTCCGCGACGCGCACTCCACCGGTCTCAGCGCCCAAGCCGCCCAACGGGATCGGAGCACTGAACACACCACCTCCGAGATTCCGGATCATCACCACTTCGTCATCGGGGTCCTCCAGGATCACGATGTCCGGCAGCCCGTCCGTATCGACGTCCGCGATATCAAAGCGCGAGCACGACTCGATCAGATCGACGATATCCAACGTTCCGCCAAAGGTTCCGAGACCATCGGTATTCTCGAACCATTTGAAGCTCTGCCCGGCGAAGAGCCCGACCATGTCCAGATCCGTATCACCATCCACATCCACGGCGCGCAGGGAGAGGTCGGAACCGGAAGGATGTACGGCCAGACCCGTGGCGAATTGCCCCTTGACGTTCCCGCAGAGGAAAGCAGTTATAGTGAGTACGAACGTGGTGTTGATCGATACCATCAGCGTTCCGGTATGCGAACTCCTTGGAATTGATCGACAAGATACGGCTGCGAAAGGCCGGTCCGTCTGGAATGGTCGACGGAGAAGGTGCGATAAAATTCCCCAATGGCTTTCAGGCGCAGAGTACGGGAATGAACGCGTCGTTCGTCAAGAGGCGTTCCTTTTCGGCGTCGGCGATGTAGCGATATTCGTCCGAGGCGTGCGCCATGATGGCAATGGCCCCGGCACCGACCTTGTTCGCATAAGTGATGGTGGGTCCCGCGAAACCGACGCTGAACTCGGTAAAGGGTTCGTTCACTTCGACGTGCCGGATGTTCTCGTCCTTCAGGCGCTGGAGCATGGTGAGCTTGTTCGCGAGCAGTTCGTCCGAGGGCTGCTCGTTCGGCCGCATCAGTTGGAACACATGCACTTCTGCGGCGTGGGCGCGCGCCAGCAGGCACACGGCATCAATGAGCTTTCCGATCGTGGAATGACCGGCCACGGGCAGGATGATCTTTTCGAGCACGGGGCGCACCGGGCTTTTCTCCTGGACCACCAGGCTGGGTATCGCCGAACGGCGCACCAACTTGAGGATGTTCGCGCCGAACAGGTTCTGGCGCAAGCCATGCGGTCCGTGCGTTCCCACCACCATGAAGGCGTGGTCCTTGGCTGTCTCTTCCGCGATACGATCGACGTAATCGCCCTCCATTAGCAGTGGTGTCGCCCGGCCAGTGCCCTGCGTCCGCGCGATCTGCTCGTCCAAGGCGGCCTCCGCCTGCGCATGACCCGCAGGGTTGCGTTCCTTGCGGCCCAGCACATGCAGTAGGGTCACCTTCGAGCCCATCCGGTCGGCAAGGCCCAACGCGTGCAGCAGTGCGTTGTCCGATACCAGAGTAAGGTCGGTGGTGCAGAGGATGTCCTTCATGGGGGCGGGAAAAGGGCGGGCAAGTTAACGGATGGCGCACCGTCTTCGGATCTGTCGTATCCCTTCGCCCGAAGGCTTCCAACGGACGCGTACTCACAAGCCGTGCGGGTTGTTCCGGTCGTCGCGCGATGCGCTACTTTGGCGCTCCTTCATTCCGAGACCCCCCATGAGATCCTTTTTCCTGGCTTGCTCCGCCTTGTTGTTCACCCCGGTCATCGCCCAGTTGAACATATCCCTTGTCGGCCACTTGAGTTACCAGGACCTGCGCAACAGCCATCTCTCCAACCTTTGGGCTATACGGATGAGTTGGGCAACGAATACGCGCTGATGGGCGTGAATGGCACGGACGCCTCGAATCCCGGTGGGCTTTCCGTCGTGGACCTGAGCGATCCCGCGAACCCGGAGGAGATCTTCTTTTACCCGGGCCCGGCCTCGTCCTGGCGTGAGATCAAGGTGTGGAACGATCATGCGTATATGACCACCGAAGCAGAGAGCGGCGGCATCACCATTGTAGACCTGAGCCCGCTTCCCCAGAGCACTGCGCTGACCGGCACGCTGTGGGACGCACCCGGCTGGACCACCTCGCACTCGCTTTTCATCGATGAGAACGGCCGGTTGTACTTGCATGGCAGTGACCGTGGCCAAGGCGGGGTGATCATGTACGACCTGACACAGGATCCGATGGTCCCCGTGGAAGTGGGCGAATACGATCAGTGGTATTGCCACGACAGTTTTGCGCGTGGCGATACGCTCTATGCCGCTCACATTTATGATGGGTTCTTTTCGATCATCGATGTTTCGGATCCCGCTACACCGGTGCTCCTTGGCACACGACCTACTCCGAACGAGTTCACGCACAACACATGGCTGGATGATAGCGGCGATCACATCTTCACTACCGATGAACAGGCCAACTCGTTCGTCGGTGCCTATAATGTGGACGATCCGACCGACATCAATGAGGTCGACCGGCTGCAGAGCGACAACGGCTCCGGTGCGATCCCGCACAACACCTACTGGCTGAACGATTACCTGGTCACCTCCTACTACACTTACGGTGTCGCGATCTACGACGCCACCTACCCGGACAACCTGGTGGAGGTCGGTAACTATGACACGTCGCCGTTCACGGGCGGGGGCTTCAACGGTGCCTGGGGTGTGTATCCTTTCTTCGGATCGCAGAACCTGATCATCTCGGACATTGAGGGCGGGCTGTTCATTCTCGCACCCACCTATGTGCATGCATGCTGGCTCGAAGGGAACGTGACGAACGCGCAAACCACGGCGCCCATCAGCGGAGCCACGGTCATCGTCCAGGGAACTTCCGCGCAAGACCTCACCGGACTTGATGGTATCTACGCGACGGGGTATGCCACCGCTGGAACGTACACGGTCCTTGTGTCGGCGCCCGGCTTTCTCAGCGCCACGGTGAACGGTGTTGCCCTGGTCAATGGAGAAGTGACCTTGCTGGACGTGGAGCTTGAGCCATTGGTGGCGTTCAGCCTTCAGGGCGTTGTGGTGACCGAAGGGACACTGGATCCGGTTCCGGGTGCCCGAGTGGTGATCGAGAGTTCCACTTACAGCCTGAACACCGTCGCGGACGCCAATGGTGCGTTCACATTCCCGGCCGTTTTCCAGGATGACTATTTGATCACGGTGGGCCAGTGGGCCTGGCATACGGTCTGCCTTCCTGAGCAAACCCTGACAGCCGGAACAGGCACCGTAACGATCGAACTGGAACCAGGGTATTACGATGATTTCGCCTTGGGCCTGGGTTGGACCGCCACGATCAATGCGGGAAGCGGCTTTTGGGAACGCGACGTACCGGTAGCCACCTTCTTTGAGAACGCCACCTCGAACCCCGGGAACGATGTAACTGGGGATTGCGGGGAGCTGGCGTTCGTGACCGGTAACGATGGAGGTGGTGCCGGGGATGATGATGTGGATGATGGGAGCGTGACGTTGACCTCACCGGTCTTTGACGCGACCGGCATGTTGGAACCGCACGTGACCTACCAGCGGTGGTTCTTCAACGACGGCGGTTCCGGTGGCCCGAACGATGGCATGGTCATTTCGCTGGACAACGGGAGCACCACTGTGGTGGTGGAATCGATCACGGTGACCACTCCCAACATGGGATCCTGGCAGCCTGCGAACATCAACATCGAAGATCACCTGACACCCACGAGCACCATGCGGCTCATCGTGACCGCGCGCGACGATGCGCCCGGACACCTGGTCGAAGGCGCATTGGACCTGTTCGAGTTGATCGACGAGGGATCGAACACGGTATCTGAGAGCATCGGTGCGGATGAGTTCTACATCGCGCCCAATCCGAACGATGGTCATTTCGAGATCATACTTCGAGGGAATGCGCGAGGCTCGTTCCAGATCTACGATGCACTTGGGAAACCTGTGCAGGGACCGCGACCGGTGGAGCCGGGAAGATCGAGCGTCGAACTCGACCTGCCGCAAGGGATCTACATGTTGCACATGACCACCGCGGATGATGGCGTAGCTGTGCGCCGGTTGGTGGTAGCGCGTTAGCGGATCACTACCTGGGCAGGGCCGGAACGCTCCCGCAGTTGTCCTTCACTAGCTGGTCCACCTCGGGTACGTCGCCCAGTGCCTTCGCCAGGGTGAGGTCTTCGCAGGCCTTCTCGCGTTCACCTTTTCGGAGCCGCAGCATGGCACGCGTGCGCAACGCGTGCGGGTTGCTGGGGTAGGAGCGCAGGCTGCGTTCCACGTCGGCCATGGCCTCTTTGTCGCGGTCCGTCTTCAGGTAGATGTACGCCCGGTTGCTCAGCGCAACGGGTTCGTCCTTGTCGATCTCCAACGCGCGCCCCACCATGGAGAGCGCTTCCTCATAGCGCTGCAACATGATCAACTCGTAGCCGCGGTTGGTCCAGTGCCCCACGTCGGCGGGTTCCATCTCGCACAGCCGTTCCAAAATGCGCAAGGCATCGGCGTGCCGTCCGGTGGCGTCATACAAACGCGCAAGGGTGCGCATGGCCAGGGCGTCAACCAGTTCAGTGCCCAGTCCCATCTCCAGGTCTTCGATCGCTTGTGTGTTACGTTTCAACTCCGCCCGCGCTTCCCCGCGAAGGATGTAAGCTTTCGAGCGCATCCGTTTGTCCGTGCCGTAGATGATCGCCTGCCCGGCGTGGTATTCGGCTTTCGCCGGATCCTCCGCGCGGATCGAGTATAGCGCGCGCTGGTAATGCGCTTCAGCCGATGAACTGTCCAGGCGCAAAGCCTTGTCCACATCCAGCACGAAGCGGTCCATGCGATCGAGCATGTACCACGCGCGGGCCCTTGCCAGGTATGACCCCGAGGATCCATCAAGGACGATAGCGCGCTCGAAGTGGTCCAGGGCACGCTGGGGTTTTTCCAAGCCCAACAAGGAATCGCCCTGTTCGATCAACTGTTTCGCGTTCTGTGCCAGTACAACTGTTGCCGCGAAGTACGATCCGATAAGCAGTACGGAACGGAGTGCAGGAAGGAGAATGGATCGCGAGGTGGTACGGACCATGAATGCGCGTAAAGGTAACCGGTGGTCCAACGTGGGACATTGCAGCGGACACCGGACGCACCGCCACGCTAACGGCGTGCCACGGGGAGCACGTCCATGCCCGCGTGCCGGCCGGCCAGATGCAGGTACTGTCCGGCCATGGCGATCATCGCGGCGTTGTCCGTGCAATACGCGAAGGGTGGCAGGTACAGGTCCCAACCTTCCCGCACGGCGAGCGCCTTCGCCTGTATACGCAGCGCGCTGTTCGCGCTAACACCGCCCGAGAGACCGATGCGTTGCACACCGTGCGTGCGTGCCGCCTTCTGCAGTTTGCGCAACAGGATGTCGACGATGCTGCGTTGCAGCGATGCGCAGAGGTGTGCCAACTCGTGTTGCGTGAACCCCGGCTCGCGGGTCTCGCCCTGCCGAACCAGGTTGTTGAAGGCGGTCTTCACACCACTGAAGCTCATGTCCAGTCCGCGCACATGGGGAAGGGGCAGTTCGTACTTCGAGGCATCGCCGTGCTCGGCATGTTGATCGATCAATGGGCCCCCGGGGTAGGGCAGGCCCAGCACTTTCGCACCCTTATCGAACGCCTCACCGGCGGCATCGTCCAGGGTGCTGCCGAGCACCTCCATGTCCAGCGGGCCGCGCACAAGCACGATCAACGTATGACCACCGCTCACCGTGAGGTTCAAGAAGGGGAAGGTGGGAACGGGCCGTGCCTCACCGTCGCGGATGAAGTGGGCGAGGATGTGCGCCTGCAAATGGTCCACCGCGACCAACGGTATCTGGAGCGCCTGGGCTAGGGAGCGGGAGAAGCAGGTGCCGACCAGCAAGGCGCCGATCAGGCCGGGCCCTTGGGTGAAAGCCACCGCGTCCAGGTCCTCCTTGGCGATACCGGCCACGCGCAAGGCTTCATGCACCACCGGTACGATATGCTCTTGATGCGCGCGGCTGGCGAGCTCGGGTACCACACCGCCCCACGCCTTGTGTACCTCCTGGCCGGCCACCACGTTGGAGCGCACGACACCATCGACGAGCACCGCGGCGGCAGTGTCATCGCACGAACTCTCGATACCGAGTATCACCAAGGGCTTTCCATGCGGCATGCGGTCACCGGCTACTTTTGGCCAAAGGCCCGTTAATTGCTCGGAAGCGGGCAAAACTAAGGGCACCCTGGCCGTGAAGACCATCTACCGTTGGATCAAGCGCGTGCTTCGCTGGACGGGGATGCTCGTGTTGATCTCGCTGCTGGCGATCGTGGCCTTCGCCGTGATCATGCAGCTGCCGCCCGTGCAGAACTGGGTGGCGCAACGGCTGGCCGGTATCGCTTCGGAACGACTGGGCGTCGATGTGCGCATCGGCCAACTCTCCATCAGTCCGATCGGAGGGATGCTCTTGGAGCAGGTCTATGTCGCCGATCTGAACGGGGACACACTCCTCACCTTGAATACGCTGCGCGTACACGGTGTTCGCATCCACCCGCGTTCACGCCTGATCAAGGTCTCCCACGTGGCACTGCGTGGAGGCCGCTTCGCACTGGCGACAGCCGCAGGCGACGGGCACAGCAACCTGACCAACCTGCTCGCGAAACTCGCATCGTCGGACAGCTCGGCGGGCGGGGATCCATGGTCCGTGCGCTGCGGCCGTTACCACATCGACGCCTTCCACTTCTCGTTCCACGATGCGAACATTCCGGCGAAGGCGTTCGGTGTTGATTTCAAGCATGTGGACATTCCCGATGTACACATAATCGGCAATGGCCTGCGCATGGCCGGGGATTCGATCCAGACCCACCTCAAGCGCGTATCCTTCAGCGAACACTGCGGGCTGCGGCTGGACGAGTTGAGCGGCACCACCACAGTGAGCGGGCGCGGCATCATCATCAACGGCATGGCGTTGCGCACCCCGATGAGCTCCATCGCCGGGGAACTCGCACTGCGCACCACCTCATGGGCGGACTTCGATGACTTCACGCAGAACGTGATGATGCGCCTGGAGCTGGACAGCTCGCGGCTGGACTTCGCGGACATCGCCTGGTTCGCACCCGAGTTGGAAGGCATCCGGCTGCCCATCACCCTGAGCGGAAGGATCCGGGGCACCGTGGCGGAGCTCAAAGGCCGTGGTCTGTCGATCGCCTTTGGAGAACACTCCGCGTTCAAGGGCAGTGCCGAGTTGAGCGGTTTGCCGGACATGGCCAACACGTTCATGATCCTCGACATCGATGAACTGCGTACGGACCAGCGGGACTTGGAACAGATCCCGGTCGCACCCTTCACATCCGGGGACCGGCTGGAATTGCCGGACGAAGTGAAACGCCTGGGGGCGATCGGCTTCCGTGGGAACTACACCGGCTTCCTGCGCGCCTTCACCGCCTATGGCACATCCACCACAGCGCTGGGTACGTTGCGCACCGATCTGTCCTACAACCGCGATACGCTCACCGACGTGTTCTTCATCACCGGACGGGTAGCCAGCGCATCGTTCTTGCTAGGGCCTTTGTTGGGCACTTCGGCCATCGGACCCATGGCCGCCAACATCAGGCTGAAAGCGAGCGGCAAGTCCCTCAAGACCATGAAGACCGATCTGGAAGGCCAGTTCCCGCTTTTCACCATCAATGGAACACCGATAACCGGGATCACCGCCAAGGGGCGCATCGAGCGCAACCTTTTCAATGGTGAGTTGAGCGCGCGCGACGAGCACCTCTTCATCGACTTCAAGGGCCTGGCCGACCTGCGGGGTCGCTGGCCCACAGTGGATTTCACCGCCGCCGTGCAGCACGCCGACCTGAACGCATTGGGTCTGACCAAGGTGGATGGGTACAGCACCATCAGCTTTGACGTGAACGCTGAGGGACGGCTTTCGCCGGACAGTTTGCAGGGTCGCTTGGAACTCACCGATATCCTTTACTGCGATGATGCGCAGGAGCACGACTTGGGCGTGGTGCTCATCACCAGCGGAAGACAAGATGGCGAGAACGTGTTGCGCCTGGACGCCACCTTCGCCGAAGCAGAAGTGGTGGGGACGTTCCTGCCGACGCTCCTGCCCCATGTGCTGGCCGACATAGCGTATAGCGCGTTCCCTTCGTTGGCGGAAGAGATGGGCCACGACCACATCGAGCAGCGGTTCCGCTTCAACATCGTTACGCGCGAGACGGCCGAAGTACTTGGCCTTTTCGTTCCCGGTCTTTCCCTGGCACCCGGCGGCACGGTGAGCGGTACCGTGGACAGCCGCGTGCTCGACATGGGCCTTGTCGCAACCCTGCCTCATGTGCGCTATGGCGCGTTCGATGTGCAGGAGCTTGAAGTGATCGCGGACAAAACCCTCGATGTGCTCGCCTTCTCGGCGCGGAGCTCCAAGCAGATCTTGAAGGACAGTACCTGGTTCGGCGGAACGGCGGTGACCGGCAAAGCCTACCAGGACGAGTTGGAGATCGCCCTCGGCTGGGATGAAAGCAGCGGGGGGACCAATGGCGATATCGATCTCGTTGGCGAGGTCCGGGGCAAGCGCTCGATCACACTGGACTTGCTGCCGTCGCATTTGTTCTTCGGTCGCGGTGAATGGCTCAATCCGTCAACGGCGCACTTCGTCATCGACTCCACCACGGTGGTGATCGACTCGCTGGTGTTGCTGAACGATGGCCAGCGCATCGCGCTCGATGGGACCATCGCCAAAGACCCCACCGCTTCGCTCGCCTTCGATCTGCGGCAGGTGAGCCTGGAGAACCTCACCCCGTTCCTCGATGGTCCGGTGGTGAAGGGGTTTCTGGAGGGCGATGGCCGCGTGTTCGACCTGTACGGATCACCGTATGTGATGAGCTACCTCTGTGCCGACAGTGTTGCCGTGCAGGACAACCTGATCGGCGACCTCCGCTTCGCGGCCAGCTGGCTCCAGGGCCAGGGCGCGATGGACCTGAACGGCACCTTGACGCGTGGCCCGATCAAGGCGCTCGACTTCAACGGCCGGCTTGATGTGGCCGGGGGAAAGAACCTGAACATGGAACTCGTCATGGACCGGTTCGACCTCACATTCATAGAGCCGTACCTGCCCGAGGGGATCAGCGATATACAGGGCCAGGTAACAGGTACCATCGCGGTGACGGGTGCGCTCGCCGAGCCGCAGGTGAACGGCGAAGTGGATCTGGTGGACGCCGGGTTGCGGATTGACTACCTGAACACGCTCTATCATTTTTCGCACCGTGTGAAGGTCGCCCCTGACATGTTCGCCCTGGACCTGGTAACCCTGGTTGACGAGGAAGGAAATACCGCGCGCATCGGCGGCACCATCCTGCACACCGGCTTGAAGGACTGGAACTACAACGTGTGGGGTACCATGGACCGCATGCTCGTGATGAACACCACTGTCGCGATGAACAACATGTACTACGGGAAGGCCTATGCCAGCGGCTCCATCGATGTGAGCGGATCGGCCGGACTCCTGGAGATCAACGTGGACGCGCGCACCGCTCCCGGCACGGACATCAAATTCCCCATCGGTGGAAGTACCGAAGTATCGAGCATCAGCTTCGTACACTTCGTAACCAACGACAGCCTCGACGTGGAGGAGGAGGTGGATCTTTCGGGTGTCTCCCTGGACCTCGGCATCGAGGTGACGCCCGATGCTCGCTTCGAACTCATCTTCGATCCCACCGTGGGTGATATCCTCTCCGGTCGCGGCCAGGGTAACATCGAAATGAACGTGAGCCAGGCCGGTGAATTCGCCATGCGCGGCCAGGTGACCTTGACGGAAGGTGATTACCTCTTCACCCTGCGCAACGTGGTGAACAAGCGTTTCCAGATCGACCCCGGTGGACGCATCGTCTGGTACGGCGATCCTTTCGACGCACAACTGGACCTTCGGGCGGTGTACAAGCTGCGCGCGCCGCTGTACGATATCATGTTCGAGAAGAACGATGCTTACCGCAAGCGTGTTCCCGTGGAAGTGGTGATGAACCTGCGCGACAAGCTGATGAACCCGGAGATCGATTTCAGCGTGCGGCTGCCGAGCGTGGATGAAGGCGTGCGCACACAGGTGAACAGTGTGCTCAGCACCGAACAGGAGATGAACCGGCAGGTGTTCGCCCTCATCGTGCTGAACCGCTTCGTGCAGCCACCGGCCTACGCCGGTTCGGGATCGCCCACGACCAATAGCAACGTGGCCAGCACCACCACCAGCGAGTTGTTGAGCAACCAGGTGAGCAACTGGCTTTCGAGCCTGAGCAACGATTTCGACCTGGGCTTCAACTACCGCCCCGGCGACAATATCACGCAGGACGAACTCGAGCTCGCCGTGAGCACACAGCTCTTCAACGAACGTTTGCTCATCAGCACGAACGTCGGCGTGCAGTACGGTGCGCAGAGCACCACGAGCAGCAACACGCTCGTCGGTGATTTCCAGGCGGAGTACCTGATGACCAACGATGGCAAGCTGCGCCTCAAGGCGTTCAGCGTGAGCAACGACCAGAACCTGAACCAGGCGGATCAGGCGCCCACCACACAAGGCGCCGGCGTAGCCTACCGCGAGGAGTTCGACTCAGGCGGTGAGTTGTGGCAGAAGGTGCTCAACATCTTCCGCAAGAGCGAGAAGGACCGGGAGTTCGATTGATCACTGCCCCTCGTCTAGGCGCAGGTGGTGCCCGAGTTTCTCCTTCTTCGTGCGCAGGTACTTGCGGTTGTGTTCGTTCGCGGCGATCTCGATCGGCACGTTCTCCACGATCTCCAGCCCGTAGCCCACCAGGCCGGTGCGCTTGCGCGGGTTGTTGGTGAGCAGCCGCATCTTGCGCACGCCCAGGTCGTGCAAGATCTGCGCGCCAACACCGTAATCGCGCACGTCCGTATCGAACCCGAGCATCGCGTTGGCCTCCACCGTGTCGGCCCCTTCCTCCTGCAACTTGTAAGCCTTGAGCTTGTTGAGCAGGCCGATGCCCCGGCCTTCCTGTTGCATGTACACGATCACGCCCTTGCCTTCGCGCTCGATCATCTCCATGGCATGATGCAGTTGAGGACCGCAATCGCAGCGGCAGGATCCGAAGATGTCGCCGGTGACGCAGGATGAATGCACGCGGACGAGCACGGGCTCTTTCAGGTTCCAACTGCCCTTGACCAAGGCGAGGTGCTCTTCACCGGTGGTGGTCTGCTGGTAGGCGACCAGTTCGAAATCGCCGTAGCGTGTGGGCAGTTTCACATCCACCTGCCGCTCCACGAGCCGCTCGGTGCGCATGCGGTAGGCCACCAGGTCCTCGATGGTGATCAGCTTCAGCCCGAAGCGAGTGGCGATGCCGCGCAATTGCGGTAGCCGTGCCATCGATCCATCTCCGTTCAGGATCTCCACCAGCACACCCACCGGTTCGAAGCCCGCCATGCGCGAAAGGTCCACGGCGGCCTCGGTATGACCGGTCCGACGCAGTACGCCACCATCCCGCGCTTTCAACGGGAAGATGTGGCCCGGTCGGCCGAGATCATGCGGCCTCGTCCCAGGGTGGATCAACGAGAGGATCGTTTTGCTGCGATCGCTCACGCTGATCCCCGTGGTGGTCCCGTGGCCCTTGAGATCGATGCTCACCGTGAACGGTGTCTCGTGTACCGCGGTGTTGTCCTGCACCATCATGTCCAGGTCGAGTTCCTTGCAACGTTGCTCGGTGAGCGGTGCGCAGATCAGTCCGCGGCCGTGCGTGGCCATGAAGTTCACCACCTCCGGGGTGGCGTTGCGTGCGGCGGTGATGAAGTCGCCCTCGTTCTCGCGGTCCTCATCGTCCACCACGATCACCACTTTGCCTTGCCGGATGTCCGCGATCGCGTCCTCGATCGGGTCGAATGCATACTCCATACGTCGTTCGGATAATGGATGCGAAGCTACGGAAGCCCCGATCGGCGGGCCGTTCTCAGGCCTGTGCCGGGCTGGTGATCAGCGTTTCGAGGTCCGCGGCGGCGCGGTCCCAATCGAAGTGCTCGCGCACGTAGCGATAGCCATTGGCGGCGATGCGTTCGCGTTCGGTGGCATCGGCCAAAAGTTGCAGGATGAGTTCGGCGTATTCCTCGGGGGAGTTTCCGATCAGGATGGCATCGCCCGCTGGCGCGCCCACCGCGTTGTTGGCCAATGTCGACGTGATGCACGGCATGCGCATGGCCATGGCCTCCAGTAATTTGTTCTGGAGCCCGGTACCGATCTGCATCGGCGCGACGAAGATCCTGGCGGCTGCGTACGACGTACGGATGTCGCGCACCCAGCCGGTAACTGCGATCAACGGATCCAGGCGGGCGAGGTCGCGTACACTGGCGCTGGGGTCCACACCGCTTACCAACAGGCTGGTTTGTGGTCGGGTCCTTCTAACGATGGGCAGCACCTTGTGTACCAGGAAGAGCACGCTGTCGATGTTCGGCGGATAATTCATGTTGCCGGTGAACAGCAGATCGTAGTGCTGGTCCAAGGGCTGCGGTACAAAGTGACCGGTATCGACCCCATTGGGGATCACCACCATGCGATCGCGCAAGGGATGGTAGATGTAGTCGCGGTCCTGTGCGCTGATGATCACCGAGTGATCGAACAGGTCGAACATCAGGTTCTCGTAACGGATCAAGCGACGGGTCTCCATGCGGAACACGGGCCGCAGGTGGAACGGCGCGGTCTCCGTACGGCGCTCCATGCCCTTGGAGAGGGTGTCCATGAAATCGAGCGTCTTCGGCAGTGTGTAGCGCGTGCGCACATACTCGGTGGTCCGCACGAGCTGGCAGATGACGTGGTCGGGCTTGAAACGTTCGATGGCCGCGTCGATGCTGCGCTGGGCTTTCCGGTGATGGAAATAAGCCACCTGGAACGGGAGCCGCGTGAACAAGGCGGTGACCAGCTTGAGCAGGATCCGCCAGCGCTCGATGCGCACCACTTCGATGTGCTTGCAGAATTCCTTCAGGTGATCGATGTGCGCCGGGTCGGTCCTCGCATCGCTCAGGCAGAAGAGGAACACCTCGTGCTTCCGCGCCAGGCGCGAGATCAGGTGGTAGGCCCTCAGTTTGTCGCCTTTCTCCAGCGGATAGGGCACGCGGGAAAGGAGCACAAGCAGCCTCATCCGTTCAACAGGCGCTTGTAGAACGCTACCAGTTCCTGCACGATGGGCCCGTCCGAATAGGAGGAGCGCACCAGCTTCCGTGCGTTGTTGCCGAGCTCGTTGGCCAGCGCCGGGTCATCGTGCAGCGCGATGATACGTTCCACGAACTCGGTGATGTTGCGCGCCAGCAGGATGTTCTTCCCATCGGTGTGCTCGATCCCCTCGGCGCCGATCGGTGTGGAGATGATGGCCTTGCGCATCGCCATGCCCTCGATGATCTTCACACGCATACCACCGGCGGAGAAAAGCGGTACCACCATCACATGCCGGTTCTTCATGTAGGCCAGCGCGCTTTTCACCCGGCCTTTTACCGATACGCCCTCCTGTTCCAACGCGACCAGGTCCTTGGGCATCTTGTTGCCCGCCAGGTGCAGCCGCGCCTTGGGGCGTTTCTTGATCACCCTGGGCCACACGTTCTCCAGGAGCCAGCGAATGCCCTCTTCGTTGGGCAGCCAGTCCATGCTGCCCAAGTGGAAAAAGATCGGTGCTCCACTGGCCGCTGATCCGCCATCGGCGTATTCGGCGGGGTCCACCCCGAAGGGTACGGTGGCGATCGGCGTGCGCGTACCATGCTCGGCGAAATGCTCCGCATCGGTCGGACTGATCGCCGCCACTCCATCCACGCGGTCCAGCACAGCCATTTCATAGTTACGCAGTTGCTTCGCCAGAAAACGGCGGTACGGTCGTTTCAGCAGATTGCGTTCTCCAGTGGCGATCCGGTCCTGGATCACGTACTCCAGGTTGTGGGAGCGCAGCACGATCCGTGCTTTGCTGTAGCGACGTATCGTGGGGATGTAGGGGGTCATGAACAGGCTCTCCAACTGCACGATGTCGAACTGCGCATCGCTGAGCAAGCGGATCAATCGGATGTCCATATCCGGAGAGAAGAACCGGCTGATGTTGTAATTGTCCGCGGTGATCAGGTCGGTGAAGGCGTCCACTACATTCACCGTGGTGTCCACATAGACCCCTTCAATGCCCGTGCTTTCCACGTAATCCTTGGGAAGGGACTTGGGATCGAGCGGCTGCTTGGGCGTG
>Ga0105046_10002930_pt1 | contig 27034 bp, 25 predicted proteins | sample MAT03_FD_78385 | JGI IMG/M metagenome (GOLD analysis project Ga0105046, IMG submission 78385) | Freshwater microbial communities from Lake Fryxell liftoff mats and glacier meltwater in Antarctica - MAT-03 (megahit assembly) | ecosystem: Environmental > Aquatic > Freshwater > Ice > Liftoff... | reverse complement strand
CTTGCCCGACGAGGTCACGGTCGTGAGGTCGGCGGAGACGGTGCCGTAGACCCAGCCGTCGTCGGTGTCGGCGCTGGCCTTGTTCGGCTGGAACACGACGTAGATGCCGTGCGGGGTTCGCTGCGGGGGCCGGGGCTGGTTCGGCACCCGGCGTCTCGACGACCGGCGTCGGCGTGGGGGTCTGTTGCGCGGCCGCCACGGCGGTCGGGGGCTCGCTGCGCGCGGGCTCGGGGGCGCACGCGGCCAGCGTCATGATTACGAGCACGGAGCGCATGCCCACGACTTTAGAGGTCGGCTCCGGGCTTGTCAGCGGGGGCGAGACGCTTTTACATGGACCGGACATGGGCTGGGCGACGGGATACATCGAGCGGCTGGAGGCGGGCGAGACGGTGAGCTTTCGGCCGCGCGGGCACAGCATGAAGGGCAAGGTCGACAACGGCGCGCTGGTGACGGTCGAGCCGGTGGGTGAGCGCGCGCTCGAGGTCGGCGACATCGTGTTGTGCAAGGTCGGCGGCCAGCAGTACCTGCACCTGATCAAGGCGGTCCGCGGGCCGAGCTTTCAGATCGGCAACAACCGCGGCGGGATCAACGGGTGGGTGTCTCGCGCGGCGATCTTCGGGGTGCTCGTGCGCGTCGAGCCGTGACGCGCGCGGTCGGAGTGACCTGTCCGAAGGGTCAGTCGACTTTTACGCCAGCGTGCGCGGCGTGGGCCCGGTCCTTGACCCACTTCGCCAGCGCGCGCAGTGGCTCGGCGCGGGCGCCGAACTGCTCCGCGAGGGCGTCGCACTCGCCGACAAGACGATCGACGCGGGCGAGCGCCTCGGTGCGCAAGGCCTGCTGGTCGTCGTCGAGGATGTCGTCGGCGTGCTGGAAGGCGATGCCGAACTTGAGGCCCCAGGCCTCGAGGTCGCGGACCTGGGCCGGCAAAGCGCCGCCGCACAGGGCCCCCATCGCGCCGCCTGCGGCATACAGGGCGCCGGTCTTGAGGGCGTGCACGCGCTCGAGCAGGTCCAGCGAGAGGATGTTCTGGCCGTGTTCGATGTCGAGAGCCTGGCCGCCGACCATGCCGTGGATGCCCGCGTGATGGGCGAGGTAGGTCATGGCGGCGGCGACCCGCTCGCCGGGGATGCCGGAGCCGGAGACGCCGCGCCCGAGGACCTCGAAGGCGTGGGTGAGCAGGGCGTCGCCGATGAGGATCGCGTGGGCGTGGCCGAAGGCGACGTGCACGGTGGGCCGACCGCGGCGCTCGAGGTCGTTGTCCATCGCCGGGAGGTCGTCGTGGACCAGCGAGTACGCGTGGATCATCTCCAGCGCGCAACTGGCCGGCAGCGCCGCGGCGACCGAGCCACCCGCGGCCTCGCAGGCGGCGATCGTGATCATCGGGCGCATGCGCTTGCCGCCCTGGAGCACCGCGTACTGCATGCCCTCCTTGAGCTTGCCGGGGTCGTCCGGACCGAGCTCGGGCAGCGCTTGCGTGAGGGCCTCGTCCGCCTGGCGGCGCCGGTCGCTGAGATATGCCGTCAGGTCAAACGTCGTCGTCGTCGTCATCTTCGGTGCCGTCCTCATCGTTCACGCCGGGGAAGGGCGCGGTGCCCTCACGGCCCTCGAGTAACATCTCCACCCGCTGTTCGACCGCGTCGAGCAACTGACCGCCTTGCCGGGCCAGGCGCACGCCGTCCTCGAAGCGCTGGAGGGCGGTCTCCAGCGGGAGGTCGCCGGCCTCAAGTTCGGCGACGACGCGCTCGAGGTCCCCGAGCACGCGGTCGATGGCAGGGCTCTCCGCGGGTGCCTGGGCCGCCCTGGCCTCGATCTCGGCGGTCGGAGCATGGGCAGCGCCGGAGCCGGCGGCCCGGCGCCGGGGTGTCGGGGGTGAGGCGGGGTTGGCCATGCGCGGCGGACTATAAGGGTTCAGTTTCACCCCTGCAACGCTTGCCGCAGGGCGGGCCTCGCGTTACGGTCACGGCCGATGCACGACCGCCGGCACCACCCGATCGTGACGGACGTCGAGACCTTGATGGGGCAGTTTCACGCGTACCTCGAGAAGAAGCAGCTCAAGTCGACGCGCCAGCGCGACCTCATCGCCCAGAAGTTCTTTAGCACTGAGGGCCACATGAGCATCGAGGAGCTCTTGAACCTCAGCCGCTCGGAGAACCCTCGCATCGGCTACGCGACGGTGTATCGCACGCTCAAGCTGCTGACCGAGTGCGGTCTCGCCGCCCTGCGCCGCTTCGGCGACGGCCAGACGATGTACGAGACCGCGGGCGACACCGAGCACCACGATCACCTGATCTGCATCGAGTGCCAACACGTGCTCGAGTTTCAGAACTCTGACATCGAGATGGAGCAGGAGCGGGTCGCCCGCAGCTTCGGCTTCAACCTCGTCCGCCACCGACTCGAGCTATATGGCCTGTGCCCCCGCGCCCGTGGCATCAAGGGCGGGTGGTGCCCGTCCGATGAGGCCGCGCATCGCAAGGGCGACTGACCGGCCCATGCTCCTGACCACTGCTTCCACCGCAACCACTGCTTCAGTCATGTTCGCAGACATTGGCCCGCGGCTGCCCGATGTGCAGGAGTGGTGGCAGGCCGGCGCGGTGCTGTTATGTGTCACCGCCGCTGCCGCGTGGCTCACCGCACGCTGGATGCTCCGTCGCAAGCGCGGGTGCGCGGGAGATTGCAGCCGCTGCGTCGCGGGCGGGGCCGAGACGCGACCCGGTCCGGGCGCCTGCGGCCACACCCACGGCGGTACTGGCATTCGTTCCGACAGCCTGCGCGTGGTCCAGGCCCCGCCGGCGAATCTTCCACCCCGGGGCGACGTCTAGCCGCCCCACTCGCTGTTGCCCTTCCCTGCCCTTCCGTCCGGAGTTCTCATGCGCACCTCGATCGTCACCCTGTCTCTGTCCTTTGCCCTCGCCCTGACCTCCGCGTGCGCGGGGGGGGTGTCTGGTAGCTTCAAGGGCAATGGCACCTTCGCCAAGCCGGTCGCGCCGCTCGACGTCAAGGTCGTCGCCAACAAGGGCGCGATGACCGGCACGTACACCGAGCTCGGCACCGCCAGGGGTTCGGCTCCGACCGCGCAGGCCGCCGTCGGTCAGGCCCAGCGCCACTGCGGCGACCACGGCGGCACCCACCTGATCATGAACACCGAGCCGTTCCAGTCGGGCAACAGCTACAAGGTCGACGCCGCCTGCGTCACCACCGGCCCCGCCGAAGGTAGGCAGCGCTGAGCCCCTGACGCGAAGTCGAAGAGGCGCCCCCGCGGGCGCCTCTTCGTGTTTAAGCACTATTTCTCCTGGCCCGAGGGACATGTCCCTTGCGACATATGAGCGGTTAGCGGCGGCTGTTACGTGTGGCCTCGGCGGCCTCGTCCTCGCGGCGCGCGTGCTCCATCAACAGGTAGGTGACGGAGGTCGGCTCCATCGGCCCGCCCTCGGCCTCGCTGCCGGGCGGCAGGGCGAAGAACTCGAACTGTCCGCTGGCCCAGTCGAGCAACTGGAACACGCGGTCGTGGGCGTGCTTGCGGTTACCGAGGTTCTTCACGTCGCGCAGCACGCCATGGACGATGCGCAGCACGGCGTGGTCGTCTCCGTTGTCGAGTCGCAGGTCGCCGGTCTTCTTTTCGGCCTCGAGGAACGACAGCACGCTGCCGAGGCGGACGTGGTGGAGGTCGCCCCGCAGGCCGCGGCTCTCGGCGCTTGGGTTCGGGTTACCGGCGCGGCGGGCCAGCACGCCCTGGATGCGCGCGACGATCTCGTCGGCGGGGAGGGTCTTGGGCAGGTAGTCGTCGATGCCCATGCGATAGCCCTGCAGGCGCGACATGTCGTCGCCGAGGGCCGTCAGGAACACGATCGGGATGTGGGCCAGCTTCTTGCGGGCGCGGGCCATTCGCAGCAGCGTCCAGCCGTCCATCTCGGGCATCTCGACGTCCGTGAGCACGAGGTCGGGCTCTTGCTTGAGCGCGGCGGACATCGCCAGCAGGCCGTTGTCGGCGGTGCTGACGATGAGGCCGCGGGCTCGCAGCGCAGCGCCGAGTTCGGTGCGCACGCTCGGCGAGTCATCGACCAGCAGCACGTTGATGGGCTTCGCTGGCGCAGTCTCGGCGGCGGTGGGCGCGGCGTCGACGAGGACCGAGTTCACGCAGAGTCCGAGGATCTTGTCCTGCTCGGAGGTGAAGGCGACGAGCTTGATGAGGGTTCCCTTACCCCCATCGGCCCCCGGGTCGCTGACGGCTCCGCTCAGGTACAAGATGGCCCGATTGGGCAGGCTCAGCTTGATGCGCACGACCTGATCGACCGCGAGGTTCACGACCCCCGGCAACATCAAGAAGCCGCGCCGCAGGTTGTCCGTGTACTCGACCAGAAAGTCGTCGTAGGATTCGAAGCGAACGCCGAACGTGGCGACCTTGGCTGGTTTGGGCGTCTCGGCCATTCCCGGCTCGTATCCTACGGATTTTGCCGCGGGGATCCAACCCGTCTTCAGGCATCTCCGATTTCGGCTAGTATCCCGGCCGTGAACAAACCGCGCCTCGGACGCTCGAGTCCACCCGTCACCGCGAGTTCGCGGGAGGGGTCGAACGGCGTCGTCGCAACCCTCATCACGGTGCTGTGGGTCGCGCTCGTGTTCACTTCTGTGCTGGTCGTGCCGTTCGCGCTGTGGTGCAACTTTGCGCTCGCCCGCGTCACCCAACTCGACCCTCACACCAATACCTCCTGGCTGCTCCTGCTCAGCATCTTCGTCACCCTCGGCGTGCCCCTCGCGCTGGCCCTGTGGAAGCACGCGGGGCAGCCTGGCCATGCCCGGGAGATCTGGGTGACGTTTGCGTGGTTGCCGCTGCTGTGGAACGCTGGCGCCCTGTTGCTCGCCACGCAGTTCGCGCCGGAGGTGCTGGTCGAGGCCTTGCGCACGCAGGACAACTGGGCCGCGCAGCGCTTCGGTGACTCGCACAAGGTGACCCGCGTCCTCGGCGCGATCGGACACAGCTTCGCCGACCAGATCGACCCGCCCGACGACATGCCGGCGGTGCCGCCACCGCCGCCCGCGCCGGTGCGCGCCGCGGTCGCCACGGAGATCGCCATCCCCTTCTCCGCCGCCGGTAACGCGATCCTCATGAGCGTCGAGCTGCGCGGACCTGCGGGGCGCGCCGAGCTGCCGTACCTGTTCGACACCGGCGCCTCGTTCACGACCGTCAACACCAAGACCGCCGAGCTGCTCGGCCTCGATGTGCCTGCCGACGCGCCCACCCTGCAATTCAACACCGCCAGCGGCCCGCGCGAGAGCCAGATGGTCTACCTCCCGGGGCTGCGCCTCGGCGACACGGTGCTCGAGGGGCTGCTGGTATCGGTGTGTGATGGCTGCGTCAACGAGCGGACCTCCGGGCTGCTCGGGCTCAATGTCATGCGCGAGTTCTTCGTGCAGATGGATTATCAGGCCGAGCGCATGCATCTCATCCCGCGTCAGCACGAGGGCCGCCCGAACCGGGCCTACGACATCGGGCCGACGATGAAGCTCGAGGTCGAGGGCACGCCGGAGATCTGGCTCGGCCGGATCCGGTGGATCTTGCTCTGTCAGAATCGCGGCACCGTGGCGATCGAGGGGGTCGTGCCGGAGGTGCAGTTCTCGAACGGCCAGCGCATGCGCGGCGCGCCGATCACCCGCATCGAGCCCGGCGCGTTCGGCCGCTCGCTGGTCGAAGGCAAGACCCAGGCCCCCGGCGACCGGCCCACGCGGGCCAGCGAGAAGGACGAACTCGGGTTCACCCTGATGATCGCCGAGGCCTACTGGTGACCGCATGATCTTCGGAGTCCTCATCACTCTGGCGATCCTCGTGTTTTACCTCGGCAACCGGCGGGTCCAACGGATGCTGAGCGCGCGCAACACTGAGCCGCGCGGGCGCCGGCTTCCGGCCTCGAAGATCCGCCACGACCCGAAGTTTGCCGCGTTGGTCGGCCGCATGATGCAGCGCGGGCTGGCCACGCCGATCGCCGAGGCGCAGGCCGAGCCAGTATTGATCCGCGGGGTGCTGACCGCCGCGGACAGCACTCTCGGCGGCGCGCCCGGTCGCGAGTGTGTCTGGCAAAACCGCAGCGGAGCCCCGCGTGACGCCGCGATCGCCGTCGACCATGTGTTCGTGCAGGACGCCAGCGGGCAGGCGATCCTCGAGAACCTCGCGCTCGCCGATGTCGTCGCGCCCGAGGACAAGCTCGGGCCGCACCGGGCATCTTGCGCCCTTCTGCTCGGCGACGAGGTCGAGGTCGTGGCGCGTTTCAAACCCGAGCGCGACGGTGAAGATCCCGATCTCTCGCGCCTGGTTTACGGCACACTCGGCGCAGACGGGAACCTTCACGTCCGCGTCTCCAGGCGCGACCCTGCGCCGCCCGCCGAGCGAGATCCCGCCACCGATTGACCGCGGCTTTCGCCGCTCTTGCCGCTCTCGAAACCCCATCGTCAGGACTCACGAACTCATGAAGCGCACCCTGCTCTGCCTCACCGCCTTCGCGCTCCTCGGCGCTTGCGGCAAGAAGCCCACCGACACCACGCCGCCTGGCGACCCGACCACCGGTGACACGGGGACGAAGACCAACGACCCCGCGGGCGGCCAGACCGGCGTCCCGCAGGAGCCCGATCCGCCGGCGATCGCCCAGGCCCGCGAGCAATACTTGCTCGGTAATTACGACAAGTCCAAGGAGCTGCTCGAGCCGCTGACCGCCGACCTCAAGACGCGCCAGCAACTGCGCGCCTCGGGGCTCAGCGCCGGCTGGCTGGCGCTCGCGGTGGTCGACCCGGTCGCGGAGAATGCCAAGGAGCCCGCCGAGCACGCGGTCGCGATGGGCGACCAGACCGGCGACAAGGAGGTCCAGATCCTCGGCAAGCTGGCGCTTGGCAGCTATCAGCTCGGCACCGACGACCCGGCGAACGCGGCGACCCAGTTCGAGGCCGCATACAAGCTGCAGACCGACGGCCCGCACGCCAGCCTCGCGCTGGTGCTGTACGGTCAGGCCAAGGTCAACATGGCCTTCGGCGGCGAGGAGAAGGACCAGATCGCCCACCCCGAGGAGCTCGACTCGGCCGCCTCGACCTTCATCAAAGCCCAGCGCTTGGCCGCCTCGCAGCCCGGCAGCGAGATGGTGGCCGCCCGCGCGTACGAGGGCATCGCCTCGGTCGCCAACTACAAGAAGAACTTCAAGGAGGCCTGCACGCAGATCGCCGAGGCCGCCAAGATCTACAAGACCAAGGGCGCCGGCCAGCCGCTCGTCGAGCGGGTCAACGCGATCATGGATGCCGCGAAGTGTGAGAAGGCCGCCGGCTAGGGCCGGTCCCCTCGCGTTCGTTGTCTCCGCTGTTTCCGCTGTTTCATTCTTCAGGTCCGGGGGCCTTGTGCCCGCGGGCCTGTTTGCGCGACAACCGTGCACGCCATGGAGTCGCACGACCCCTATCTCAACCATTGGGCCGACCAGGCCGCCGCCAAGACCCTCGCTGCGCACCCGGACGCGAAGGTGATCACGGTCGCCGCCGGCATCACGCCCTCGGGTGTCGTGCACGTCGGCAATTTTCGCGAGGTCATGACGGTCGACCTGGTGGCCCGCGCGCTGCGTGACCGCGGCGCGCAGGTCCGCTTCATTTATTCGTGGGACGACTTCGACGTGTTTCGTAAGGTCCCGAAGGGCATGCCGAAGCCGGAGCTGCTGGCGACGCACCTCGGGCGCAGCATCGTCGACGTGCCCGACCCTTACGACCAGCACGACAGCTACGCGTCGCACCACATCGCGCACTTCGAGGCGAGCCTGGCGCCGCTGGGGATCGCGCCCGAGTTCATCCGGCAGTCGACGCGCTACCGGGCGGGCGCCTACGCGGAGGGCATCCGCAAGGCGCTGGCGAGCGCCGCGGAGATCCGCGGGATCTTGAACAGCGTGCGCGAGCAGACCACCGCCAACTCGCGCGTCGAGGACGATTGGCTGCCGCTGTCGGGGTTTTGTGACGAGTGCGGGCGCGACAAGCTGCGCTTTCGGATCGTCGGCGAGTGGAGCGTGCACTACACCTGCGACCGCTGCGGCCACGCCCGCGAGGTCGACCTGCGCGAGGGCGGCAACCTCAAGCTCCCGTGGCGCATCGACTGGCCGATGCGCTGGGCCCACGAGGGCGTGTGCTTCGAGCCGGGCGGCAAGGACCACAGCACCGCGGGCGGCAGCTACGACACCGCCAAGGACATCGTGCGCGAGGTCTACGGCTGGCGGGCGCCGGAGTACGTCGGCTACGACTTCGTGCGGATCAAGGGTCGCGCCGGCAAGATCTCGAGCTCGAGCGGCGAGGTGGTCACGGTCGCCGACTGCCTCGAGATCTACGAGCCCGAGGTCCTGCGCTGGATCTTCGTGTCGTATCGGCCGAACACCGAGTTCCAGATCAGCTTCGACATCGATGTCATCGCCCTCTACGAGTCGTACGACCGGCTGTGCCGGCTGGCGTACGGGCTCGAGACCGCGAAGGACGAGCAGAAGAAGCTGGCCGCCCAGCGCACGCTGCAGCTCGCCAGCGTCGACCACCACCGGATCGCCGCCGACGAAGTGATGCCCTTCGTGCCCGGCTTTCGCCACCTGAGCATGATCTTGCAGATCCACGACGGCGACCTCGAGCGCACCGTCGCGCACTACGAGCAGAGCGGACAGGTCACCTCGGAGGCGGCGCGCATCGGCTGCCGTCGCCGCGCCGTGTGCGTGCGCAACTGGTTGGCCACCTACGCGACCGACGAGTTTCGCTACACGATCCGCCGCGAGCCCAAGACCCGCGCGCTCACAGACGACGAGACCACCTGCCTCGCCCGCATCGTCGAGGTGATCCAGCAAAACCCCGACATCGATGAGGATGGCCTGGTACCGACGATGAAGACGCTGACCGCCGGCACCGCGCTCGACAACAAGACCTTTCTCCCGGTCGTCTACGACCTGCTCATCGACCGCGACAAGGGGCCCAAGCTGACCACCCTCGTCACTGCGATGGGTACCCGGCGCGCGCTGTCACTGCTGACGCCGAGCCTCGCGGCGCGCTGAGCGTCGCGGACGCGGAGTCGTCGCACTCCGGGGTCCGGCGATAGAGCCGCATCAGCGGCGTCACCGACACCCCGTGGAGCACGATCGAGGCGGTGATGACAATGAGCGTGAGGTCGGCGAGGAGCCGCGCCTCGCCGCCGAAGACCCCGAACACGAGGGCGTAGCTGAGGTAGTAGAGCGAGCCGACGCCGCGCACGCCGAACCAGCCCATAAAGGTGAGCTGCACGCCCGACAGGCCGGCGCCGAGCAGGCCGAGGTAGACCGCGAGCGGGCGGATCACCAGCAGCAGCGCCACCAGGAACACCACGCCGTGGTCCGGCCATGACACCTGGGTGACCATCGCGCCGACGCACAGCACGAGCGCGACCTCGGCGAGCCGCTCGAACTGCTCGTTGAAGCTGAGTACGGCCTGGGCCATGGGCGCCGGGACGTCCGGGCCGCTCGGCTCGGAGGCGCGGACGAACTCGTCGACCGCGGGGGATGGGGTCGCGTCAGGGCTGTGACCTTCGGTGCGCCCGAGCGCGACGCCGGCGGCGAACACCGCGAGGAAGCCGTAGGCGCCGACGAGCAGCGACAGGCCGTACGCGAGGGCGATCAGGCCGAGCGCGAGGAACTCGTCGAGACCGAGCGCCTCGCGGTGGCGACGTCGCAGGTAGAGCACGAGTCGCGCGATCGCGGCGCCACAGACCGCGCCGATGACGAGACCGACGACGACAGCCCACACGACATCGACGGCGAACCAGCGCCAGCCCCACCCGCCGAGCTCGTGGAGTCCGAGCAGTCCGAGGCCGAGCATCACGAACGGGAAGGCTGCGCCGTCGTTGAGGCCGGCCTCGCCGGTGAGTCCGAAGCGCACGGTCTCGGTGTCTCGTTCGTGTTCCACCTGGACGTCGGAGGCGAGCACGGGGTCGGTCGGTGCGAGCACGGCGCCGAGCAGCACGGCGGCGCCGAGCGAGAGCCCGAGCAGATAGAAGCCGACGGCGGTGACGCCCGCGACGCTGAGGATCATCGTCAGGGACGCGAGGCGAAGCGGGGCGCGCCACAGCCGGTGGCGCAGCGGCACGCGCAGCTTGAGGCCGGTGGTAAACAGCGAGACGATGACGGCGATCTCGCTGAGGCGCTCGAGCAGCGCGGCGTCGCTGACCGGGTCGAGGTCGATGAGGTCGGCGACCCGCGGGCCGAGCAGTACACCGGCGCCGAGGTACAACATCGCCGGGCTAAACGGCAGCCGCTTCACGGCGGAGCCCGCGAGCGCCATCACGATGAACAGCGCTCCGAGAGCCAGGAACCACGCGGTGAACGGCACCGGCCAAATAGAGCACCCCGCTAGCTGTTGGCCACGTCACGGACGATGTCCGCGAGCCACGAGCTGAGCGCCGCGACATCGGCGTCGGGGAGGTCCTTGACCCACTCGATGTGGTCGACGTGGGGCTCCGCGGGGCTGAGCACCAGCGGACAGGGGTGTTCGCGGCTGGTCCGCAGCGCGGGGGCGTCGATGCCACGCTCACGCAGGAAGCCGCTGAAGCGGGCCTGGCGCTCGGCGATCGCCAGGTCGATGCTGGTGATGGCCTCCTGGGTGACCGTTCGGACATGTTCGTAAGGACCGGTCTCGGGGGCGCGGCGCAGGCGGATCTCGGTGTACCAGGCGCGTAGCGCCAGCAGCTCGGCGATGAAGCGGGCGTTGTGACCGGCGCGAGGCTCGGGCGGGTCGATCGCGTCGTGGGGGAAGGGGCGCTCGAGCTCGCGGGACGGCTGGATCACCATCCTGTCCTCGGCGACATCCTTGCGCAGCACCTGGCCCGCGCCGGTGACCGCGCCGAAGCCGACCAGGCGCGGGCCGACCATCCCGCCGCTGCCGCCGAGGAAGACCCGCCGCGCCCGCAGCAGCGCGCCGCGGGGCACATCGCCGATCAGTGAGGGTGTGGCCTTGTCGCCGCGCTCGCCCCACGGGGTGAAGTTGAAGTGGATGTAGCCGCTGCCGACCTCGGAGTGGTCCGTGCGCGAGCTGCCGCCGGCCATCAGCAGGTCGCAGAAATTCACGAGCGAGCCGATCGTCACGAACGCCATCAAGATCGTGTGCTTGAGGCCGACCGCGTGGGCCGTGCTGGCCTCCTCCTCGAGCAAGGTGCCCTCGCGCAGATGCGCCGCCGAGCCCGCGGAGGCGCCACGCAGCAGCACGGCATCACGTGCATATCCGCCGTCGAGGCGGGCGCGCTCGCCGAGCACACAGTCGATCGCGGTGACCGGACCCTCGCGGCCGAGCTCGGACTCGGGGCCGAGGAAAGTGCGTGGACCGATCAGTCGCGTACCCGGGTGCAACACGACGCCAGGATGGATCCGCTCCGGGAGGACCGCGGCGTCCACGTAGGTCTGGCGTGGGTCGATGATGTGGACCCCGCGCGCGACCAGGTCCGCGAGTCGGCGCTCCTGCACGGCCGCCATGAAGGCAAGATCGGTCATTTCTCGATCTTAACATGGGCCCACGGGCTGCACGTGGCGCGGCGTTTCCGCTACGCTGGCCCCGCGATGGACGAGCGGGCCAAACTCACTGATCAGGAGCTACGCGAGGCCGCGGCCGAGGCCGGCATCTCGCCCGAAGAGCTGCGTCAGGCGCTGGTCCAGAGATCCGGCGGCGGACCAGGCAACGCGCTCGCCAAGTCCGCAGGCGCCGCAGTCGCCGGCTACTCGGCGCAGACCCGGTTGGCCCTGCCGCCCGAGCGCGCCCAGGAGAGCGTGCGTACGGCGATCGCCCGCCAGGTCGGGCACAGAGGCCATCGGCAGGGCAACGGCGACATCGACATCCTCGACGACCGCACCAACATGCTCTACCGGATCCACGCCGAGCCCGACGGTCAGGGCGGGGCGCTGGTGGCGGTGCGCAGCGAACGAACCGGCTCGAGCCTCGCGCTCGCCGCAGTGATGTTCGCAACGGTCGCGCTCGCGGTCACCGCGCTGGGCTTCATCGTCTCTTCGCTGTTGATGTGGCTCGGCGTGGTCCTGCTGCTGGCTGGTGGAGCCGGCGTCGTCATGGCCGGCGGCCGCGCGGCGGGCATGCAGCGGCAGTCGGAGCTGGTGGTCGCGCAGGCGCTGGTCGAGGCCGAGGAGGGCGTGCCGATCGACGCTGGACCGCCGCGAGCGCTGCCGCCGGAGTGAGTACCATCCGTGGGCCCGGCCCTGGTATGTTCGGCGCCATGGCGGAGGAGGCCCCGAAGCTCTTTATTACGGCCGAGGGCCTGAGGTGTCTGCGCGCCGAGATCGACCATCTGTGGAAGGTGGAGCGTCCGCGCGTGACCGCGGAGGTCGGCGCGGCGGCTGCCCTTGGGGACAGGTCGGAGAACGCCGAGTACATCTACGGCAAGCGACGCCTGCGTGAGATCGACCGACGCCTCGAGTTCTTGGCCAAGCGCCTCGACCGCCTCAAGGTGTTTCATCCGCCGGCGAAGGAGCCCGAGAAGGTGACCTTCGGCGCGTGGGTGACGCTCGAGGATGAGGACGGCGGCTGCGTGCATTACCAGTTGGTAGGCGCCGACGAGTTCGACGTGAGCCTCGGCAAGATCAGCGTCGCCTCGCCGGTCGGCAACGCCCTGCTCGGCAAGGAGGAGGGCGACGACGTGGTCGTCGAGCGCCCTCGCGGCCGGGCTGTGTTCACGATCATGGCGATCAGCTACAAGCGGCCGGCGGCCGCGCCCACCGTGCAAGTTAACCCCGAACCCGAGCCCAGCCCATGACCACCACGACCCCGAGCCTCCACGGCAAGACCATCTTCATCAGCGGAGCGAGCCGCGGCATCGGCCTCGCGATCGGCCTACGCGCCGCGCGTGACGGCGCCAACGTCGTCGTCGCCGCCAAGACCACCGAGCCCCACCCCAAGCTGCCCGGCACGATCTATAGCGCCGCGCAGGAGGTCGAGGCGGCCGGCGGCAAGGCGCTGCCGCTGATGGTCGACATCCGCGAGGAGGCGCAGGTGCTGGCCGCGGTGGCGAAGACCGTCGAGACCTTCGGTGGCATCGACATCCTCATCAACAACGCCAGCGCGATCAGCCTGACCGGGACGCTCGAGACGCCGATGAAGCGCTACGACCTGATGCATCAGATCAACACGCGCGGCACCTACCTGTGCTCGCAGGCCTGCCTCCCCCACCTCAAGAAGGCCGCGAACCCGCACATCTTGAACCTCTCGCCGCCGCTCAACATGTCGGCGCACTGGTTCAAGAACCACGTCGCCTACACGATGGCGAAGTACGGCATGAGCATGTGTGTGCTCGGCATGGCGGCCGAGTTCGCCGACGAGGGGGTCGCGGTCAATGCCCTGTGGCCGCGCACCGCGATCGCCACCGCGGCGATCAACATGATCGGCGGCCCGGCGATGATGGCCGGCTGTCGCACGGTCGAGATCATGGCCGACGCGGCGCACCTGATCCTCACGCGTGACAGCCGCAAGTGCACCGGCAACTTCTTCCTCGACGAGGACCTGCTGCGTGAGGCCGGCACCACCGACTTCGAGCGCTACTCGGTGAACCCGGGCGCGACGTTGATCCCCGACTTCTTCCTCGACTGATCGACGGGCGTGAACCCGATCGTCCTCGGCGTCGCGCTCTACGTGCTCTCACAGCTCGCGCTCGGGCTGTGGGTGGCGCGGCGGGTCAGCAGCCAGGAGGACTACCTGCTCGCCGGTCGCAGCCTCGGCTACGGCCTGGCGACCTTCACGATCTTCGCCACCTGGTTCGGCGCCGAGACCTGCGTCGGCGCGGCCGGGCAAGTGTTCGAGCACGGACTCGCGGGCGGAGCCTCGGAGCCCTTCGGCTACGCGCTGTGCCTGCTGCTGATGGGCACGGTGTTCGCGGCGGCCCTGTGGCGCAAGGGCTATACGACGGTCGCCGACGTGGTGCGCGAGCGCTTCGGGGTCGGGGCCGAGCGCTTCGCGGTGCTGTTGGTGGCGCCGAGCTCGGTGATGTGGGCTGCGGCGCAGATCCGTGCCTTTGGTCAGGTGCTCGCGGCGACGGCGGGCGTCGACGCGGAGCTGGCGATCGCGGTCGCGGCGGCGATCGTGCTGCTCTACACGGTGTCGGGCGGCCTGCTGGCGGACGCGATCACGGACCTCGTGCAGGGCCTCGCGCTGATCGTCGGCCTCGTGGTGCTGCTGGTCGCGGTGGTCACGCAGCTCGGCGGTGTCGGGCCCGCGCTGGCGGCGATCGATCCGGCCAGGCTGTCCTTTGGGTCATCCGGGCTCGGCGCGCTGGCGATGATCGACCGCTGGGCGATCCCCGTGTGCGGCTCGCTGGTCGCGCAGGAGCTGGTCGCCCGGGTGCTCGCGTGCCGGTCGGCCACGGTGGCTCGCCGCGCGACGATCGCCGGCGCCCTCGTGTACCTCGTGGTCGGCCTGATCCCCGTGTTCATTGGACTGGTCGGCGTGACGCTGATCCCGAACATCGAACATCCGGAGCAGATCGTCAGCGAGGTCGCGCGCCTGCACCTCGGCACGCTCGGCTACGTGGCCTTCGTCGGCGCGCTGATCTCGGCGATCCTCTCGACCGTCGACAGCGCGCTGCTCGCGGCGGCCTCGTTGACAGCCCATAACCTGGTCGTGCCGCTGCGACCCGGGATCTCGGACGCCAACAAGCTCCGGGTCTCTCGCGTGTGTGTGCTGGTGTTCGGGGTGGTCGCGTTCGTGCTGGCGATCAACGCCGACGGCGTACACGACCTCGTCGAGGACGCCTCGGCGTTCGGCACCGGCGGGCTGTTCGTGGTGTTCGTGATGGCGATGTGTACGAAGCTCGGCGGCCCGCGCAGCGCGATCGCGGCGCTGGCGTGCGGGCTGGTGGTGTGGCTGCTGGGGCGCCACGTCATCGAGCTGCCGGCGCCGTTCCTGTGCTCGGTGGCCGCCGCGGCGCTGGCCTTCGCGATCGTGGCTGTCCTCGAGGCCAGGTTTAGGCGCTGGCCTCGGACTTGACGCGTACGGACAGCTTGCCGATCACGCGGAACAGGAAGTGCGGGCTGAATTCCGGGTCAGCGGCGAGGGCCATGGTCGGGAAGCGCTCGAGGATGAGGGGTAGCGCCTCCTCGATCTCGAGCCTGGCGAGGTGAATGCCGATGCAGGTGTGCGGGCCGACGCCGAAGTTGCGGGCCTTGTCGAGGTCGATGCGGCCGATGTCGAAGTCGTCCGGACGCTCGAAGACCTCGGGGTCCCGGGTCCCGGCGCCGGTTATCGGGATCACCATCTGGCGCCGCTTGATCTCCACGCCGCGGATCGTGAGGTCCTCCAGGGCGTAGCAGGGCGAACCGAGGCGGTTGAAGTGGTCGTAGCGCAGGGTCTCTTCCATGGCCGCGCGCGTGAGGCCGGGCTCGGCACGCACCCGCGCGAGCTGCTCCGGGTGACGGAGTAGATCGAGCAGCATGAAGCGCAGCGTGTGTACGGTGGTGTCCGAGCCGCCGATGATGATCGCCCCGACCAGGCCGAGCAGCTCGTCCTCCGACAGCTTCAGGCCCTCGTCGGTGTGATGAATGAGGGTCGACAACAGGTCGGCGCCGGGATGCTGGCGTCGCTCGGAGATCAGGCCCTTGAGGTCGCTGTAGCCGGTCGCCACCGTGCGCATCAGGGGGTCGCGCACCGCCGGCGGCAACCCGGGGCTGAGCAACTGAATGCGGGCCTTGCCGAAGCCCAGGAAGCCCTCCAGGTGCGTGGCCGGGATGTCGAGCATGCGGCCGATGACACGCAGCGGGATGTAATCCGCCGCCGGCGCGAGGTCGACGATGTCCGCGTCGGGCAGCAGCGCGAGCGCCTCGCGGGTGAGGTCGCGGGTGTGTTGACGCAGCCACTCCACGGCGCGCGGTGAGAAGGCCGCATTCACCAGACGGCGCTGCCGCAGGTGGTCCTCGGCGCCGACGACGAACACGCTGTTCTCGGAGGCGACGCGAAAGTCGTGATACTCGGGGAGGTCCGGGACAGGCTGATAATTGTTGCCGTCGCGGGGCGAGCGAGAGAACCGCGGGTCCTTCATCACGGCGAGCACATCGTCGTACTTGCTCAGCAAAAAGGTCTGACCGCGGTCCCACCAGTACACGGGGGCGTGCTCCCGGAGCTGACGATAGGCGGGACCGGGGTCGGCTTCGAAGCCGGGCGCGAAGGGGTTGAAGACGAAGCTGTCAGCGGTCATCGGACCGCGAGGATCGCAAAAAGTTTGGCGGTCGACTACTCGGCGGCGCTGGTCATCTCGGAGCTCGCATGCGCCAAACGTGCGCGCATATCCTCGATCGCGCGCAGGATCGCCTCCGGGGTGCAGGGGATCGCCAGGCGCGGCTCAAGGCCCGCGCTGCCGAAGCCGGCGATCGCGTGACGCAGCGCGGCGACCACGGAGATCGCGAGCATCAAGGGCGGCTCGCCGACGGCCTTGCTGCCGTGGATGACGTTGTCCTGCGCGGCGTCCGTGAGGAGGGTGAGGCGAAAGTCCTCTGGCGCGTCGCCGACGGCGGGGATCTTGTACGTCGATGGGCCGTGGGTGAGCAGGTGGCCGCGCGGGTCCCAGACCAGCTCCTCGCAGGTCAGCCAGCCCAGACCCTGCACGTAGCCGCCCTCGATCTGCCCGCGGTCGATGCTCGGCAGCAGCGAGCGGCCGACGTCGTGCAAGATGTCGACGCGCAGCACCCGGTGCTCGCCGGTCAAGCCCGAGACCTCGACCTCGGTCAGCGCGGCGCCATACGCGAAGTAGTGAAACGGCTTGCCGCGCCCGATGTCGCGGTCGTAGGTGATGCCCGGCGTCGCGTAATAACCGACCGAAGACAATGAGACCCGGCGCGCCCACGCGGTGCGGGTGAGCTCGGCGAAGCTGGTGCTGCGGCCGCCGGGCGCGAACACCTGGCCGTCGGCGAACCTGACCTGCGTGGGGTCGGTGAGTCCGAGCAGCTCGGCGGCGATCGGGCGCAGGCGCTCGCGCAGCTCGACGCAGGCGCACTGGACCGCGGCGCCGTTGAGGTCCGAGCCGCTCGAGGCGGCGGTCGCGGAGGTGTTGGGGACTTTATCGGTGGCGGTGACCATCACGCGGATCTGTGCCTCGCGCACGCCGAGCTCGTGGGCGCAGATCGCCAGCATCTTGCTATGCAGGCCCTGGCCCATCTCGGTGCCGCCATGGTTGAGCTGCACGCTGCCGTCCGTGTAGACCAGTATGAGCGCGCCGGCCTGGTTGAGCATGGAGTTGGTGAACGAGATGCCGAACTTGACCGGCATGAAGCCGAGGCCGCGCTTGAGGTGCGGCGAGCGGGTATTAAACGCGTCGATCTCGGCCCTGCGCTCGGCGTACTCGGCCTGCTGCAACAGCTCGCGGTGGATCCTCGGGAGCCGGCAATCCTCGACATCCTGATAGTAAGGCGTCAATCGACGCGCGTGCAGTTGGGTGACCAGCGGCTCCTCGTGCTGGCCGTCGGGCAACGAGGTCGCGCCGCCGTCGAGGGCCTCGACGCCGTAGTAATTGCGACGACGCAGCTCGGCGGGGTCGATGCCGAGGCGCTCCGCTGCCCGCGACATCGCGTCCTCGACGATGAGCATCCCTTGCGGCCCGCCAAACCCGCGAAACGCCGTGTTCGAGGCGGTGTTGGTGCGCACGGCCCGACCCTCGAAGCGCAGGTTGGGGATGTAGTAGGCGTTGGCGGTGTGAAATAATGCGCGGTCGAGGATCGCCGGGGTGAGGTCGACGCTCCAGCCGCCGTCGGCGTAGGTGACGACCTCGAGCGCGGTGATGCGGCCGTCGGCGGTGAAGCCGGCCCGGTAGCGCGACCAGAACGGGTGGCGCTTGCCGGTCATCTGCATGTCGAGTTCGCGGCTGAGCCACACCTTGACCGGCCGGTCGAGCGCGCGGGCAGCCAGCGCGGCGAGGGCGGCGAAGTGGGTCGCTTGCGACTCCTTGCCGCCGAAGGCCCCGCCCATGCGCGGGACCAGGACGACGATGCGACTGCGGTCGCAGCCGAGGATCTCCGCGGTGGCGGTCTGGACCTCGGTCGGGTGCTGGGTCGACGAGTGGATCTCGAGCGCACCATCTTCGCCGGGGATCGCCAGCGCGGCCTGGGTCTCGAGGTAGAAGTGGTCCTGACCGCCGCTGGCGAGCTCGCCCTCGATGCGCAGGGGAGCCCGGGCCAGCGCGGCGTCGACGTCCCCGCGGCGCATGCGGTGCGGCGTGCCGAGATACGAGTCCGCCGCGATCGCGTCGGCGATCGAGAGGATCGCTGGCGCCTCCTCGACGTCGATCTGCAGCCGCTGCGCCGCCGCGCGGCAGATCGCCACCGACTCGCCGACGATCAGCGCGACCAACTGGCCGACCGCGTGCAACAAACCATCGGCCAGCAGCGGCTCGTCATGCACGATCGGGCCGAGGCGGTTGTGGCCCGGGACGTCACTGGCGAGCAGCACGGCGTGGACGCCGGGCATGGCTTGCACCGCCGCCCGGTGGACCGCGAGCAGTCTGCCGCAGGCGATCGGCGAGCCGACCGGGAGGCCGACCAGCATGCCCGCGGGGCGCGGCATGTCGTCGACATACCTCGCGGCGCCGGTGACGTGGCCGTGGGCGCTCTCGTGGCGGGACGGGCGGTGGAGTGGGCTGTTGGCCGCTGCGTCGCTCATGGCAAGACCTCCAGGTGCACGGTGCCAGATGGCCGTTGGGACAGGTTGGGGATCCGGGTCTGCTGGGTCTCGAGCACGAAGCCGCGGACCAGGTTGCCGGCGACGACGCCGCGGTACCAGGCCGAGCCGCGCAGGTCATCGATCGGGCGGAAGTCCTGCTCGAGCGCGGGCAAGGCCGACTCGACCTGGCTCAACGACCATGTCCTTCCGACCAGGGCAGCCTCGAGCCGACGGGCGCGCGCCGGGGTGGCCGCCATGCCGCCGTAGGCCAGACGCGCGACGGTCACGCGGCCATCGGCGTCGAGCTCGACGTAACAGCCGGCGGCGACGGTGCTGATGTCGAGCTCGCGCCGCTTCGACACCTTGTAGGCGGCGGCGCGCGCGTTGGCGGGCAGGTCGGGCACGGTGACGGCGGCGAGGATCTCACCCGGGCGCAGGGCGGTCTGGCGGTAGGCGAGGAAGAAGTCGTCGAGCGCGAGCTCGCGGGCCCCGGACGAGGAGAGCAGCTCGGCGCGCGCGCCGAGCGAGAGCAGCACCGGCGCGAGGTCACCGATCGGCGAGGCGTTGCAGAGGTTGCCTCCGACGGTCGCGCGGTTCTTGATCTGGCGCGAGGCGAAGTACCGCAGCATGCGCAGCAGCGGCGCGTAGGTCACCATCTCGGCGAGGCACGCGGCCTCGAGGTCGGCCAGAGTGGTGGTCGCGCCGATCCGCCAGCCGCCGGCGATCCGCGAGATGCCACGCAGCTCGCCGAGGCCCTCGAGCGAGATCAACGCGGGCAGGTCCTGATAGCGCCTGGTCAACAACAGCGAGAGGTCGGTGCCGCCGCAGATCAGGCGGGCTTGCGGGTGCGCCGACAGACAGCGCCACAGGGCCTCGTAGGTGGTCGGCGTGGCGTACACGCGCTCGCCTTCCTCGCGCAGGAACTCCTGCGAGCTGGGCTGGGCAGCGGCGAGGTGCTCGCTGAATGCATCGGGCGGACAGGTGGCAGCGACGGCGCGCGCGGCGTCGCGGATCGGTCGGTAGCCGGTGCAGCGGCACAGGTTGCCGCACATCTGGTCGTCGAGCTGCCACGCCTCGCGCATGTCACGGCGATAGCAGGCCTCGAACATCGACATCACGACGCCGGGCGTGCAGTAGCCGCATTGCGAGGCGAGCTCGCGGATCACGGCCTCCTGCGCGGGGTGGTGGACGCCAGCGGCGTCGCGCAGGCCTTCGACGGTATATACGCGGCGACCCTGGACCATCGGCAGCAGCACCAGGCAGGCATTCACGCCGCGATAGGTCGGGCCGCCGGGGGCGTCCGGGTCGAGTACGGCGACCGTACACGCGCCGCAGTCGCCCTCGGCGCAGCCCTCCTTGGTGCCGGTCAGGTGCAGGTGCTCACGCAGGTACTCGAGCAGCGTGGTGGTGGGGCGCGCGCGCTCGTCCCCGATGAGGAAGTTGAGGCCGATGAGCCGGTCGTTGACGTGGAAGCGGAGGGTCTGCTGCATCGGCGCGGGGCGATGCTAACACGCCGGCCCGGACCGCAGTACCCGCCGGCGTGGGCGTGCAGGAGACCTCAGCTCGGGTCGAACACGCTGGTATCGACGTGGAGGATCGTGAACGGCAGCTCGGGCGGCTGGTTGGTGTAGAGCACGCGGAACACCTCGCTGTCGATCGCGTAGAGCTGGCCCTCCGCGACTGTCAGGCTGGTGAGGCCGGTCGGCACACCGGTCGTCGTGGCGACGGTGGCCGAGGTGAAGTCGGCGTCGTCGAAGGTCAACTGCTGCACGCCGCCGTCGTAGGCGACGTACAGGCGGTCCTCGACGAACTCGGCGCCGTCGGGGCCGGGGAAGCGCGGGTCGCCGGGCATTGCGAACGGGTCGCCGGCCGTCTGCACGGCGACGAAGGCCTGCGGGTCGGCGACCGGCACGCTGTAGACCGCGGCCGGGAAGCTGGTGACGACGAGCAGTCGGTCGCCTGCGGGCGAGAGGTCGAGGCCATTGAGCGCGGGCATGCCGGGCTGCACCGGTGTGAAGGTCGGCGAGCTGAGGAACACCGAGAAGCTCTTTTTCTTCGGGTCGACGAGATAGATGTTCGGGTTGGCCGAGTCGGTGGCATAGACGCGACCGGCGTCGTCGCTGACGAGGTCGTTGCAGAACGACACCTGCGGCAGGGGGATCACGTGGGTGCGCTTCTTGGTCTCGATGTTGAAGGCCCACACCTGCGAGGTCGGGAACGGGTTGGTCTGCACGTCGACGACGCAGACCCACAGGCGCCGGCGCTCCTCGTCGACGTGGGCGCCGCCGAAGGACAGCGTGGGGTTCGTCTCGCTGTGGAACACGATCTCCTGGCCGAGCGGCGTGACGCGGGTGATCTGGCCGCCGAAGATCGCAGTCGCGAAGAAGGTGTGCGTGACGTTGTCGTAGGCGACGCCCTCCGGCAGTGAGGACTGGCTTTGCAGCGGATACACCTCCTGCAGCGGGACGTCGCAGGACGGCAACACCACGAGCGAGGCGAGGAGCGAGGGGACGAGGGTGGCAGCGGCGAGCTTGTTCACGGTGGCGGCTCCAGAGACGGCGAGGGGCAGATACAAACATCGCTGGCTGATCCAAAGCAGATCAGCCAATTAACCGACGCCGAAATGACCGGGCGCGGATCAGAATAGGGCCTAAAAGCGCGCCAGGAGGCTTGTACGAGACAACCGGGGTCCGCGAGGACCGAGGAGAAGTTTCTTTTTAGGCATGCAGGCACTGCGAGATCAAGATCGATGACCGCGCGTCGCAGTCCCGCGAGCGATCTGCCGGACCTGCATCGGACCTGCGCCGACACCCGCCGTGCCCGTGGGCTCGCGGCGACCTTGCACGCATGAGGCGCCCCACGCATTTCATCGCCGTACAGCCAGACATGCTCGCCACAGCCCCATGGGCTCGCCGCGCTGGCTCGCACCCGACGATCGCTGGCCATTCTCGCCCGATCGGGGCACAGTCGATGGCATGCGTCGCGCCCGTTCGCTGCCCGCACTCGTCGCGTCGCTCCTCGCGGCCCCGGCCCTGGCACACGCACAGAGCCCCGCCGAGGCCGGCCCGGTCGTGAGCCCGGCGGCTCCTGCCAGCCCCGCGGCCGCGACCCCGACAGGTGACGACGCGGCGGCTCCGGCCAGCACGCCAGAGGTCGCACCCGGGCCGACGGCGACGCCGGCGCCCGCGAGCACGCCATCCGCGAGCACACCATCCGCGAGTACGCCGCCGGCATCGACGTCGCCGCCGACTGGACCTGCCCCGCTCGCCCACGTGCCGCCTCCGGAGATCTCCCCGTCGAGGCCGCGATTGCAACTAAGCGCCGGCCTGGTGCTCGGGCCGCACGCGCTTGGGGAGGCCGACTGCCAGAACACCGACGGCATCTCGGAGTGTCAGCACCGCGGCAACTTCCTCGGCGCGGGCGCGACGATCGAGCTGCGGGCCCAGTTGTTCAAGTTCCTCTACATGCACGCCCGCGGGGTCATCGTCGGCAACATCCGCAGGCGGCCGTACGCGGTACACAGCGGGCTCGGCGGTGGTGGCCTCGGCCTCGGCATGTACTCGCGTCAGGCGTTCATCCGCGGCGAGTACATGTTGGTCCCGACCTTCGGCCCGGACACCTACGTGCCGCCGTTTTATGACAAGCAGGTCGCGCGCGACCGCTACGGCCTGCACGCGGGCATGATCAGCGGCGGGATCCACAAGTACGTGTCGCAGCGGACGGCGCTCGAGCTGTGGGCTGGCATGGTGATCGGGCCGAGCTCGCGGCGCACCAGCTTGTCGGAGCAGGTCGCCGAGAAGCGCGTGCTCATCACCTTCATGGTCAGCGTCGGCGTGCTGTTCGACGTGGTGCTGGCGAAGGGCCACGTGCCGCCGCCGAAGCAGCAGCGCAAGCGCAAGCGCCGAGTGTGGTGAGTCAGCGCGGCAGCGGGAGCTTTTTGTGGGCGCAGAACGCCGCGAGGGTGTCGGCTCGTAGCGCGGGGTTCTGCGCGAACTCCCAGGTGAGCGTGCTGGTCGGTGTTCGTCCGTAGTCGTGTCCGGGGTAGAGGCGCGTGTGCTCGGGCAACCCGCCGAGCCGTCGTTGGAGGGTGTCGAGCATGGCGCGTGGGTCGGACGCGCTGCCGCAGGAGCCGACGAACAGCACGTCGCCGGTGATCACGGCGGCGGGCTCCGGCACGAACCAGCACACGCAGCCTGGCGTGTGTCCGGGGGCGTAGATCGCTCGCACCGCGCTGGCGCCGAGCGGGACCCACTCGTCGTCGGCGACGGACTCCACACGAGGAGCATGAACGCGCGCGGTCTGGACCTCGAGGGGATGGCAGCGGACCACGGCGCCGGTGAGCGCGGCGGCTTCGTCGAGCCCGGCGACGTGGTCGTCGTGGGTGTGCGTGAGGAAGATCGTCGTGACGCGCCAGCCGCGGCGCTTCACCTCGCGCAGCAGGCGGTCGACCTCGAAGGCAGGGTCCACCAGCGCCGCCTCGCCGGTGCGCGGGCAGCCGATGACCTCGCAGAGGTTTTGCAGGAGGCCGACCTCGAGCTGCACGACCTCCAGCGGTGACGTCGGCGCGTCCACCGGGGGACGATAGACACACCTGCGCGCGTGATACAAGACTTGCGGGCTCGGTGCCGCGGGTCTTACAAGTCCGGCCTGATCGCCCGGCCCTCCGGGCCTGATCGCCTTCATCACGATGGATCTCAGCGCCCTCAATCCCGATCAGCGCGCGGCCGTCATGGCGACCGAGGGGCCGCTGCTGGTGCTCGCGGGGGCCGGCTCGGGCAAGACGCGGGTCATCACGCATCGCGTCGTGTACCTGCTCGAGCGCGGCGTGCCGGCCGGGAGCATCGTCGCGCTGAGCTTCACCAACAAGGCCGCGGACGAGATGCGCGAGCGGCTGCAACGGATGGTCGGCAAGCAGGCGGACGCGCTGGTGCTCGGCACTTTTCACAGCCTCGGGGCGGCGATGATGCGCGAGCAGCCGGACCAGTTCGGGGTCCCGAAGCGCTTCTCGATCCTCGACCAGAGCGACGTGTACGGGGTGGCGCGCACGGTGCTGCGCGAGCTCGGGCACAACGGTATGGGCGCGGACCGACGCTTCGACCTCGGCGCTGTGGTGCAGCGGATCTCGCTGTGGAAGAACGAGTTTATTACGCCGGAGGACGCGCAGGAGCTGGACCACGAGACCGACTACGACGAGGTCGCCGCGGCCGCCTACGGGCCCTACGAGGAGCGCCTGCGGACGCTCGGCTCGGTCGACTTCGACGACCTGATCACCCGCGTGGCGCACGTCCTGGAGGATGACGACGCGGCGCGGGCGTACTGGCAGGCCAAGTTTCAGTACCTGATGGTCGACGAGTTCCAGGACACCAACCGGGCGCAGTTCGAGATGGTGCGTCGGCTGGCGAGCGGGCGCGAGAACCTGTGCGTCGTCGGCGACGACGACCAGGCGATCTACGGCTGGCGCGGCGCCAAGGTGACCTACATCCTCGGCTTCGACATGTACTTCTCGCGCCAGAGCGAGGTGCAGACGATCAAGCTCGAGCAGAACTATCGCTCGTACGCGCCGATCCTGCGCTGCGCCAACGAGCTGATCACCAACAACCGCACGCGTCACGACAAGCAGTTGGTGTGCCAGCGTCGCGGCGGTGCGCCCGTGCAGTTGGTGGTCGCCGCGGATGGTGACCAGGAGACCCGCTGGATCGGCAAGAAGATCTATCGCCTGATCCACGAGGATGGCGTGCCGGCGAATTGCATCGCCGTGTTGTATCGGTCGTCGCGCCAGTGCGACCCGGTCGAGGCGCTCTTGCAGGAGCACGGCATCGCCTACCGGGTGCTCGGCGGGCAGGCCTTCTACGACAAGAAGCAGGTCAAGGACGTGCTCGCCTACCTCAAGGCGATCGTGGCGCCGCAGGACGACCTCGCGGTGCGCCGCGCGGTCGACGTGCCGTCCCGCGGCGTCGGCCTGAAGACGATCGAGTACCTCTCGGACTTCGCCCGCCGCCACAACCTCTCGCTGATGGAGGCGATCCACCGCAGCGCGGAGATCGCGGAGATCCCCGGGCGCGCCGGCCCTGCGCTCGCGCAATTCTCGGCGCAGATCAAGCGCGGACAGGCCCACTACTATGCCAGCGGCTCCGCCCTCGGCGCGCTGCGCAGCGTCGTCGACAGCGTCGGCCTCAAGGCGGCGATGCTCAAGGAGAACGGCGGCTCCGAGGCGGCCGCCGCGAAGTGGGACAGCGTCGAGTGGATGTACGAGAGCCTCGGCCGCTTCGAGGGGCGCGCCAAGACCAAGGGCGGGCGGCCGCGCTGGAACGACTTCTTCCAGGCGATGAACCAGGACAACAAGCAGGACCAACCGGACGACGCCGCCGGTCGCGGGCAGGTGACGCTGGCGACGATGCACAGCGCCAAGGGCCTCGAGTGGCCGCACGTGTTCATCATCGGCTGCGAGGAGGGCACGTTGCCGCACAAGCGGGTCGCCTCGCCGCGCATCAGCGACGCGATCGCCGGCGACATCGAGGAGGAGCGGCGGCTGTTCTACGTCGGCATCACGCGGGCGCGCGACCAGCTCTATCTGACACGCGCGGCGACCCGACTCGAGCGCGGCTCGGAGGTCCCGCGCAAGCCGAGCCGCTTCCTCGAAGAGCTGCCCGAGAAGGACCTGAAAATTTATGAGATAGCCCGCGAGGAGCGGCTCACCGGGCAAGACGTGCAGTCGATGGCGGACGCCTTCCTGGCCCGGCTCAATGTCAATTCTGCGGGCTGAAGTCGCGGAGAGTCTGGTGCTCACGCCGCCGAGGCATCAACGGCATGCTGGGTCCGTGATGGGATTAACGGTGTGAACACACGACCCAATTAACTCCAGAGGGACCGGAAAGCGACGCGAATCTATCGATCTCGTTATTTCGCCTTCTGACCAGCGAATTGGCCCGCATAACCCCGCTCTGGCGTTCCGAGCGTTTGCTCAAAAATTAATTGACAGATCTTCATCCCCGGCACGAACTTGATAGGAAGAGGGCTATGATTAAATACCTCTAGCTGAATATTTCCCTCGAATCCAGCATGAATCGTTGGCGCCGTGACATGGACCCCTACGCCCAACCTTGCCAAGGAACTTTTTCCTTCAACGCGTGCGGCCAGTTTGGCTTGTGAAGGAAGGCTTACGAATTCTTTCGTCCATGCCAAGATGAAGCCACCGGGCTCAATCTCGAATCCGGCTTTCATGTCAAAAGACTCTGTATACTCTTCGAATACAGTTTGATAACTGAAGGCGGGATCAGCCGGCGAGATTACTACTATCGCACCGCCCTTCGGCTTCTTCCATCGCGCCCCACGCGCGTCCAAGGTGAGATCAACGCTTGTCGAACTGAAACAGCTTGGATCCGGGCGTGGGGTAATGACGATCTGCCCACTATTGAGTGCTGCCTGGATTTCTCGATCTGTCAGAACCATTGCATCACCATCATTCAACCTACGAGTTGGTCTTGCGAGACCCAAAGCCTCCAGCTACCAGAGGCACTCTCCCGCGGAAGCTCAACGAGTGCGCGAAGGCCATCTTGGTCGCGAAAAATCAACGCCGTCTCCACCGTTTCCCCTTTCAGGGTATTGCTATGAGTGACGAGTTCTTCCGACGTCCCATCAGCCTTTTTGATTCTTACGATCTTCTCTTGTGGACCAGGGCCTTCGCCAAGAATCGTGACGCGTACCTTGCACATGGTTGGTTTCTTCCCCTCCAAGGAGGGAGGTCCCGTGCTCCCTTGACGCCTGTGGAGCGCTCGGGTACCCTGATCCTCCCTCGCTGTGATAGAGCAGGGTACCCGAGCGCTCCACAGGCGTCAAGGGAGCACGGGACTCTTTCCTTTTAGGAGAAAACTGCTCTGAGCTGGATCCAAATTGGCGATCCAAATCGGCACTGTATCTCACATATGTCTGGTCGGCTCACGGGGTTGGACCAACAGCTTTATCGACAGGTTTAGGCGCCTTGAGGTGCCAGCGCACCAATGCGACGCCCCAGCCGGGGGCATCGCGTTTTCCTGGCCCGGCTCAATACAGCGGGGTGAGTTCGCAGGCGTCCTGCTGCGCCCGCAGCTCGGCGTAACAGGCCGCGTCCGGGTGACCGCCGACGGCTGTCACGGCGTCCGGCAGGTCCACGCAGGCGACCGCGGCGAGGCACTCGAGCGCGGCGAACGATGACTCGCCGCAGGCGGTGTCCTCGAGCGGGCGCTGGTCGCCGATGCACTTGCGCTCACACTCGACGGTGTCGCCGCCGGCGTGGCCGTCCGGGACGCACGCGACGCGGGTGTCGCAGAACTCGGCGCACAGGTCCACGACCTCGGCGCGCCGCTCCTCGACGGGTTTATCGCGACACGCGCTGACCAGCAGCAGGCTCATG
>Ga0105046_10002927_pt1 | contig 27042 bp, 22 predicted proteins | sample MAT03_FD_78385 | JGI IMG/M metagenome (GOLD analysis project Ga0105046, IMG submission 78385) | Freshwater microbial communities from Lake Fryxell liftoff mats and glacier meltwater in Antarctica - MAT-03 (megahit assembly) | ecosystem: Environmental > Aquatic > Freshwater > Ice > Liftoff... | reverse complement strand
TTTCTGTTCCGCGCCGCACGCCGACGGTTCGCTGAGTCATCCTGATGACGATCGTTTTCTGATGAAGCCATGATCCAGTCTTTCTGTCAAAGAAATCGTACGGAGCATCCAGCGACGCTCCCCCGACAGACAGATTGACCAGCCACCATTGCCAAACGCTACAACTTCCCGATACAATCCACTTGCAAAGAACCCCGCCGCGTCAGCGGCTTACTTGAACTCGTAGTTGGGCTGCGGCCGCATATGCCGCGCGTGGTTGAGGATGGCACATTCGTTTAACCGCAATACCGTTCGAAAAGTAGCAGGCACACTCTGTGTGCCGTCCGGCAAGCTGCGGAAAACGTTGTTTTTGTTGCGGCGGCGGCATATGGAATGTGCCTGCTACTTTGAATCATTGAACGGTATGGCGATTGGCCCTGGCGATGCATTCTACCGCTTGATCAGCCTCTTCAACGCAAACTCAATCGCATTCATCAACGCTGTGATATCGTCAACGGTGTTGTAAGCCGCAAGGCTGACACGCGTCGTCGCAGAAACTCCAAGATAGGTGTGAAGTGGCATCGTGCAATGATGCCCGTGCCGGGCAAAGACGTTCTGCTGGTCGAGAATTGCAGCGAGATCTTCCGGATGAATGCCGTCAATGCGAAACGTGATGATGCCGCCGCGATGAGCCACATCCGGGCCATAAATCGTAATGCCAGGCACGGTCTGCAGTCGTTCCATCGTCTCTTTCGTCAGTATCTGTTCGTGCTGATGAATGGCCGCAAGCCCGGTCCGCTTCACCCATTCAGCAGCCGTCCCCAGCGCGATGACCTGCACGATCGGCATTGTGCCGGCTTCAAATTTCGCTGGAGCTGCGGACCATGAAGTCTCTTCAATGTGGACTTCGGAGATCATGTGCCCGCCAAAAATGATCGGGTCCATTTCTTCCAGGCGTTCGGGCTTTCCATACAGGATGCCAACACCGGTGGGACCGTACAGTTTGTGGCCACTAAAGACCAAAAAGTCTGCATCGTCAGCCATCACATCCGTCGGCAGATGCGGCACGCTTTGAGCCCCATCCACGACGACACAGGCTCCGACCGAGCGGGCTCGACGTACCAATTCACGAATCGGGTTGACTGTTCCCAGCATGTTCGACATGCCTGTGATCGCCAGCACACGCGTGCGTTTGGTCAGCACAGAATCCAGCCGATCCATATCCAGTCGGCCGTCGACCGTAAGCGGAATCAGCTTCAGCGTCGCGCCTCGCTCTTTGGCCAGCTGTTGCCACGGAACAAAGTTCGCATGGTGCTCCATCACAGACGTCAGGATCTCGTCGCCAGGTTGAACATGTCTGCGGCCCCAGCCGGACGCGATCATGTTCAGGCCGATCGTCGTGCCCGGTGTAAACACAATGCTGTTCGCTGACGGAGCGTTCAGGAATCTCGCGATCGTCCTGCGCGCCGCTTCAAATTCCTCATCGATTCTTTGGCCGAACTGATACGTGCCACGATGCGCATTCGCGAAATACTGCTCTTCCACCTCGCGTTCTTTATCGATCACGCACTGCGGCTTCTGCGCCGACGCGCCGCTGTCCAGGAAGATCGGTCGCGAACCGCTGGGAAGCGTCTGGCAAAGTACCGGGAACTGGCGGCGGATGTCGTCGGCATTGAGGACATCGACATGCTTCGGTTCGAGTTGTCCGTCTGGCAAGCCGAGCCGCCTCAATTCCCGAACGGAACGAGCCGTGCCGTTCACTCGATTCACTGAATCGGGCTCACGACCACCACTCTTCACAAGATGCATGCGTGCCAGCTTCAGCACTCGATCGACCATGCCTCGCAAACCGTTGCGGCGCTGCGGCGTGATGTGCTGCTGCAGGTTGAGTCTGTGGAAGACGGCATCAATATCGTATTCCAGAATCTCACGGGCTGTTTTGCCATTGTAGGATGCTTCCAGAATCGCGATCAGCCCGCGGACAATATTCGAATCGCTGTCAGCGACGATATTGAATCTGGCCGTATTCTTGTCACCATCAACATCAGTAATGAGCCAAACCTGGCTTTGGCAACCATGCACTTTGTTTTCGTCAGTCCGCGCAGCGACCGGAAGTTCCGGCAATCCATCGCCCAGCTCAAGCAGATACAGCGACTGGTCCTGCCGATCCAGGTCCGCGAATTCTTCAAAGATCTCTTCAAGTGTCAGGATCATTGGACGATTGACGAATCAAAGTTTGAGTCTGAGCTTCACAGGATTTCCAGGAGCGGTCCTGACGGTGACTTGATCAATTCTCTGAACACCTGCATTGCTACGTTCTGGCAGACGTTGCGAAGTGCATCGCGGGACGGATTCTCTTCCGTCAGCATTTCCATAATCTTGCCTCGGTCGCAGTATTCGCGAATGCAGCCATTCATCGGGATTTCGCCAAGGAACGGAACTTTGAGTTCCTGTGCCACCTTTTGAGCACCGCCGCGACCAAAGATGTCCCCTGACATATTCTCTACGAAGCCGAGAATCGGCACGTTGACCTTTTGATACATATCTACGGCTTTGATCGCATCCAGCAGCGCGACCTGCTGCGGCGTGCAGACTACGACCGCTCCTGCGAGACTGACCTGCTGAGCCAGCGTCAGTGCGACGTCACCGGTGCCGGGCGGAAGATCGATGATCAGATAATCCAGTTCGCCCCACTGAGTGTCTTTCAGGAATTGAGTCAATGCCTTGTGGAGCATCGGGCCGCGCCACACGACTGACTGCCCCTGCTCGATAAAGAAACCCATGGACATCAGCTTTACGCCGCCGACATCGATCGGCTCCATGCGCATGACGCGATTACCCTGCTCATCCTTCATCTCAGTCGCTGCCGGTTGGCCTTTGGCGTTCATCATATGAGGGATACTTGGGCCATAAACATCCGCATCCATCAAGCCCACGCGGCAACCCATCGAATGCAATCCGCAGGCCAGCGCGGCGGCCACAGTGCTTTTGCCGACACCGCCTTTGCCACTGCCTACAGCGATGATGTTATGGACGTTGAGACCAATACGTCCGCCTGCGTCTTTGCCGCGAACAGTCGAATGCATTTCAATGCGAGGTTCCAGTTCCGCGGCTGCAAATTTGATCCGCTGTCGGATGAGCTCTTCCAGTTTCTTCGACGCTGGATACGCCGGCGTGGGCAGTTCGATGCGAACTCGAGCGTCATTACCGTTGACAAATGTATCGCGGACCATCCGCAGGTCGCCCAGCGACTTTTCCGTGCAGGGTTCAATGACGTTGGAAACCAGAATTTTGAGTTGTTCGGCGGTTGGCATGGAAATGAACTGATGAGATTCTGCGGAGGAAACATACGGAATCGGCAGGCCTTTTTTTCGGGCCATATTCCAGCATCGTATGTCGCCAGGACGTCAGTTCAACCATCGAGAGAACTCAAGTTCCCTTGATTCGCAGAAACAACTCAAGGGGGCCGAGATCCGCTAAGGATTGCTCGATTACATAACTGTCCAATATGAAGTGAGCGGCAAGGCGCTGGCCGCCGGTCCACTGCAGTCTATTTCACCGGCGGCTAGCGCCTCGCCGCTCACTTATTGATCGGGCGATCCTAAGCAGTGCGGACGAATCTTAGGCGATCGCCATCCAGCGTTTTCACAACGTCAAGCGTGCGATTCGCAATGCGCTGCGCTGTCTCAAGCCCGACCAGCAGCAAGGATTGACCGCTTCGAGCGAAGACGACGTCGCCTTTTTGTTCGGTATCGGGGCGGAACTGGACGTGTCCATCCTCCACAGTGATTCGAACAGCAACACCTTCTGGCTGACGCTTCAGCTTGCGCTTCAGACGTGACAACGCCGTGTCTGTGACTTTAACCATACTACCCCCCAATCAACAGGACATACCACAATCGCTCGGTGTTGCACGGGAACGTGCATCTCCCGAGCCCTACTCTAACACATCGCAATTCTAAAGCGAGTCCAGCAACGCAGACCGGCGACCCGTGGCTGCACCGAACGGCGTTGCTTCGTCCCGAGTTCGTGCTTCATTGACGGTCATCGTTCGCCCGCCGAGTGAATTGCCGTTCAGCCGCGCAATCGCTTCTTCAGCGTCTTCCATGCCGGGCATGTTCACAAATGCAAATCCGCGAGGTGAGCCAGAACCACGCTCAGTCATCACGCGCACCGTTGTCACGCGACCAAAACGTTCAAACACATTTCGCACTTCAGACTCCGTGGTCTGGAACGAAAGGTTACCAACAAAAATCGTTGTCATTCCATACTTCTTGCCTAGAACAGGCGTTACGACAAGTCAGTGATGGTCGCAAAAGATTGCAACCGCACACCGGGCCTCGCACACACGTGAAAAGCCGGACCGGAACAATCCGGAGAAACGCCGCGCAGACGGCGACTGACTTGCAGCGATGTCATTCGAGCCGCACATTTCGGCGGCTGTCATGCTGCGTAAAGGTCTTCTATGCGAATGACCGGCGGAGCAAAATATTCTGACTGCTATCCAGAGATTCTCAAGCCGGTCGTTGGTGATCACTGTAACCGACAGTGTCACTCAGGAGGCTCTGAACGTCATGCAACTGACGAATCCACGGGCCCTATTATGAATAAGCCCGACAGGCAGAATGAAAGTTAAACCTGAGCACAGATATAGTTGGCTCAGCAGTTCGTCAAACACAGTATAGGGGTTATCGACGAAGATTGTGAGTAGAATCTCCAAATACTTCTGTCACACTTCTGTCAAAAGCCGCAACAACCGCTACAGACAGTGTTTATGACTCCAGCGGCTGCCCCGATTCCTCGATCCACACCTGACGTTTCAAGGGTTGTACCCGTATTTGACACTGAGCAGGCTGCTATACTGCACGCGAGAGTGAGCCAAAGATCCTGTCGTCGCCGAAATTGTGAGATTTCGAACAGAATCACTTGCCGCTCTGTATTCTCGCGAAACCGGCTGTAGCTCATTTGCCAAACTCCTGACAGGTGCTCATTAATGATTGCCATCAATCGAAGACAGAAATTGGAAGCTATGCTGGCCGCGTCGCCGAATGATCAGATGCTGCGTTACATGCTGGCAATGGAACTCGACAAGGAATCCGATCACGAACGCGCCTTGGAACTGTTTCGCACTCTGATGAGCGACGCGCCACCGTACGTACCGGCATTCCTCATGGCTGGCCAGTTGTTAGCCAAACTGGAACGCGCGAATGACGCTCGGGCGACATACCAGAATGGCATCAAGGAAGCGCAAAAACAGAAGAACGATCACGCTGCTGGTGAAATGACAGCTTTTTTGCAAGCGTTGGATTAGTGGAAGTCCCACGACATTATCAATCCTCACAGTTCATCCCGGATTTACTGGCGATCAGTCTCAATTTTCCGATCCTCGATACACTAAAATCAGCTTCCCTTGAAACAAAGCCCCGAACCGCCGATACTCCCCTTTGTCCAGACAGTGATTACGGGCGCTTAGCTCAGTTGGTTAGAGCACCTCGTTTACACCGAGGGGGTCGGGGGTTCGAGCCCCTCAGCGCCCATCAGTTGTTCCCGCAAGGGAGCGAAACCATCCCCAGAACCCCGAAGAACCTTGAGTTTTTCGGGGTTCTTTGCTTTCACCGGTTCGGCCCGTTCCTGGCAGAGGCTGGTTTTCGAGTAGAGCGTTACCTTTCTGAAACGGTGATCTGGGCGGACTTGCCGAACGCTGCGGCATATCGTCGCGGAGTGGCAATGGTCGGGTTGCTTGAGCCGTTCTCGAGGCGAGACAGATTGACGCGCGAGATCCCGGTGGATTCCTTAAGGTCTCTCAATGAGATTCCTGCGGATTCGCGCGCGGCTTTCGGGGTCGCCATCACGTCATCCAGTGCGGCCTGCTTTTGTGCGGCCTGAGCCTGTATTGTTGTACCATAGAACAACCAGAAGGCAGAGAAAAATCATCGATCGCCGCTCTTCACGCGAACGATTCGAGGTTCTTCAGGATGCGTCCCAACTGGCCAACGGCATCGGCCAGGGCTTTCAGAAAGTGCTGGTTTGCCAGTGTTCTGGTCAGATTGTGACTTGTATCCATCGCCACAACCGTGATCACTCCAACATTTGCTGCCGCGCCGAATTCAGAAAAAACGAAGGAAAATCTCCCCAACTCTGATTTGCTGAATGTACACGATGCGGTTATACCCTACCCTGAAGTCTGCGATGGAGCATTACTGCGGGAATTGCGGCATGCCACTCGCAGGTTGAGGGGTCGCTCAGACTGACTGGTTTTGAAAGAATTCTGATTCCGTACGGGGTCATGCCGTCCCGTTATCCTGAAATTTGGAGGTGAAAAATGAAAAACTTTCTGTTCATTTTATTTGTGTGGAGTCTTGCTTTTCCGTTCGCAAATACAGCGAATTCGGGGGTTTGTGTTTGCCCATTAGTACCGTTCTTTCCAACGAGTGGGGGCAACTGGTTTCATTATGCAGGTGTCTGCCACACAACGCCGACCGGCTGCAAAGATGATTATCCGACCGGTTACAGTGGGCCGCCGACATCTGGTCGATCGTGCAGCACTTCTCCAGGCTCATGTGTCAACTGTATTGACGTGGGTGGCACGGCTCCGTCCGCAACTCGGTCCATTGACGTGCGTGGCACGACTCCGGCCAACTTCACGATGTACATTGGTGACCCCAAGAACAATGCCGCATCGTATCAAGAACTGGGCACTGAGGACCGAACTAAGGCGTATCTCAAAGCCTATGCGCCTGAAGGGTCCAACACGAAACCGTACGACAGCCTCAGGTTTACCCCTGCATTCGCAATGACTTATGAAAAGCCATTTGTCGTTTTGCTGACGCGTACAGTGGAGGGCGTCTGCGAAGAATTCTACGCCATCGTCTGGCAGGTTCAAGGGACCGAACCGAACGCAAAAGGATACCTTGGCATTGAAATCTTCGGGCCAAGTCCGAACGGCGTCAGCGTCCTGAACCCATGTCACGTCTGCAATGCTGTTGTCACCGCGAGCGACGGGGCTGGTGGAGTTCAGCATACTCCGATTCCGGGACTGCTGCAGGTGCAGTTCAGCTCATCAAAGTACGACGTTGCTTATGTTCGCCTGCACGATTCCGACAAGAACCGAAATGCAGGATACAAACCCTGCAAGCCCTGATGCCATGGCGCTGATCCCTCTGGATTTTTCAAATTCAAATTATTCGTCTGCTCCTGTGCGAGACAATTCGGACAGGAGTAGAGAATAATTTTGATTGCTTCTCAGCGGCGGGAACCACACCCGGATTCCCAGGCGAGCGGCAGATCAGGAACTACCAAGCCAAACAACCGGACGCTCACGCGTCGCGGCTGATTTTATTAGCCGCAGGGCGTTAGCCTGGGTTTTCGACGGTAACCAGAAATCTGCCGCTCGCCCTATTCGATCTCAATTGGCGGCGCAGACCGTGCCAGCCTGAAGCCGACGTGCGGGTAGAGAGTGTCAATGGTTGCCACACATGTCCCGTTCGGATCCCGTGGATAGTCTTCTGGTTCGCAGTCTACAACTCCGCCGCGGATGATGCGTTGCAGTCGCGGTGGCGCAGATAAGGCAGCATCCGTCTCACGGGACGTAGTGACAAGTGGCGATGTTGGCCAGGTACTGGTCCATTCAGCGTAGCCGGTCAAAATTCCGCGGATTGGCGGATTGGTCGGGATTTCATCGAACGCAGTACCGCCAGCTACGTCAAACAACGACGCTGGTTCCTGTGGTTGTCCGCGTTGACGTTGCGCATCGTCGGCGAGCTTTGCCAGGTACGAGAATTCGAGGTCCGTCAGAAGCCGACATCCCGATTCTTCCGCCCAGTTTTCGGCCATGTCATAGCGGGTTGGCATCGAATTCACAGGCGGCTGATCCGGGGCAGGCCTCCCGGGTACTTCTCCGACAGCTCCCGGCACCAATTTCACATAATCACCAAAAGTGAATTCCCGAGGAGCAACATAAAATGGAGCAATCGAAACTTCCTTCCTTCCTTCCGGGCCTTCAATCATAAAATTGTCGGTTCCCTCGACATAGACCATGTCATTGACGATTTCAGCAGCCGGAATCATGATCCGGGGCCACTCGATTTCGGTTGGCGAGACAATCTTGAATCGCTCCCAGCCGACTGTCATTGAAGGCCACTCACCGTCTGCTCCGGGAACAGTTCGATGGACCACGTGAGTCTGTACTCCTTCTGCTCCCGTCAGTGAAACATACACGCGGTATCTCCCGGGCGTCAGTTCCATTGTGGTCGGAGTGCGCTGACCATTTCCGGCAAAGCGGCCTGGGATCGGTTCCCCTGTTGTCGAGTCACATGCAACCGCGACCACGACAGCATCTTCTGGTTCAGTTGACACATGCACCATCCACGTCTTCTGCGTTGGTAGTCCAGGCACTGGAGGTGCTGGTGTTACGCTGCCATTCTGGTCCTTTTGCACCACAATTATGGTAAGCAGCACGATCACGGCGAGGCCAGGTAGAAAGGACCTCCTATGCTGTTTGACCCATCGAGAGAAGCGAACTCGACGCGGCACGGCGCGGACATGAACCGGTTCGCCATTGACGAATCGTTTCAGATCGACCGCCAGGTCCTCGGCGGTTCGATAGCGATCACTGTTTTCCTTCTGAAGACACTTGTAACAAATTCCCTCAAGGTCGGGATGAACTCGATTCACAATTGTCGATAGTGCCGGCGGTTCAGCGAACAGGATTTTTTGCATCACTTCTCGAGGATCACCCTGAAAGACCCGCCTGCCGGCAAGCAATTCGTACAGAATGGCACCCAGCGAATAGATGTCTGATCGCCCGTTAATCTGGTGTGACTTTCCTTCGGCCTGCTCGGGACTCATGTACGCAAGAGTCCCCACAATGACGCCGGATCCTGCCGCCGTGGAACCGGAATCGTCGCGCTTCGCCAAACCGAAGTCTGTGATATGCGGTACCCCATCCTCGTCGATCAGAATGTTACCCGGCTTGACGTCCCTGTGCACCACGCCTTGAGCATGAGCATATGAAAGTGCGCTGGCCACGTGACGACAAAGTTCAGCAGCCTTCTGTGGAGTCACTTCATGGCGCTTCATCCACTGCTGCAGCGTGACTCCCTGAATAAAATCATAAACGATGTAGGCAATGCCGCTCTCAATACCAAAGGCGATCACCCGCACGATGCCGTCATGATTCAGCTTCGCAGCCGCTTTTGCTTCACGCTGGAATTCTGCAACGTATTCGCGACTCAGACTCCTTTCGGTCGGCAACTTGACAGCAACTTCACGCTCAAGTCTGGAATCCCATGCTTTCCACACGACACCAAACGATCCGGAACCAACCTTCTGAATCAACTTGAAATGGCCAATCTCCCTCATCTCAGCGAGATGCTGAATACTCGAATGCGATACGGGCGTTCGCAGTTCCACAAGCACCTTCTCAAACTGAGGGAATCGATTTGCATACTCTTTGACGGTCGGCGTCTCACCCAGAGTCGATCGATACTCCATATCCAGTCGAACGAGTTCAACGAACAGGTCAGCCCACAGATCGGAATCCGTTCGATGAAGGTAGTCGCCTATGTTCGGCTGTTCTCCACGCTGCCATGATGCTTCAAATTCGTCGCAAAGCTGATCGATCGCGTTCCGCGACGACAAGTGAGAAATTCGTGTCGATTCGTCATATCTTGACATGATCTTCGCCTTCTTCATCAATCGCCTGCTGCCAGGTCTCCCTGATCAGCCTCAACTTGCGCGTCGCAGTGGCGGATGAGACATCCAGATTCCGGCAGATTTCTTCGTTTGAGTGACCTTCCAGCTTCAGAACCGCAATCTGACGAAGTTTGTCATCACGAAGCAGCCTCAGCAGGAAAGAAAACTGGTCCCGCATCATCACCACAGATTCGGCTGTCGGTTCGTCCGATACCAGTTCCTGATAGAGACTTCCTGGCGACACACTCGACAGTGACGCAGCGATTTTCCCCGGAAACCGCTGCTGGGCCATCGAGTGCCGAATGTGACTGACCACCTTTCGCCGCGTCATCGCCAGCAGCAGCCACCACAATTCATCTCGAGCGGTGACCTGCTGAAACCTTCCCCTGTTGGCTCCTTTCCAGAGACTCTCAAAAACCGATGCCGCAACATCCTCGGGAACAACGGCCCCTTCCGGACAGTTGTGCGTACTAATCCGCTTTTCTGCCTGTTCGACGAGTTTTTGAAAATAGCGATCCCATAACCTCTGAGCGGCCTCAGCGTCGCCATCTTTCAGACGGCACACCCATTCGGAAACAGACTGTTGCTCGCTGCCCGAAATCGGTTTCGATGAACTTTCCGGATCGTCCTTCACTGTTTTGTCCCGAACCTGCCACAGAGAGATGTGTCAGTCAGGCGAGCGGCAGATTTCTGGTTACCGTAAAAAACCGGGGGATAGCGCCCTGCGGCTCATAAAATCAGCCGCCACGCGCGAGCGTTTGGTTGTTCGGCCTGGTAGTTCCTGATCTTCCGTTCGCTTAATGACCGTTCTTTTCCCGGGCCAGATTTGACGCAGGTGTGGCCAAGAATATCAGACCGGTGTCAGAATCCCACGAGCGGAGTATAGCCGGATTCGTCAGAATTCAGAGATTTGGATTATTTATGTCCGAATTCTGACGAATCCGGCAAAAACAAATCATCTCACTCGGACCAGGGCAGGGTTCAGATATCCCCCGCAGTCCCCGCCCGTCCCGACTACATCGGTCGGCAGCGCTATGGAGTCTATTTGATGGTGATGGGAATCTGAACATCGTCGCGAGTTAGTCTGATCCTTTGAGTGGATCGGGATTCTTCCGGCGTACGAGCGTGCCGGATGATTTCGAGGTTGGCGGTTCCAGCGACGGCTTTGCCAAGGACAAAGCGGACTGTGGCTTTGTACTCGCCGTCGGTCGCGACGCGGCAGACATACTGTTCGAAACGTTTGGCACTACCGTCCCTGGCTGATCCTGGATCGTCATGCGTGAGGCGGCCACCGCCTGTTGTGAATCGATTCCGGTAGCTGCATTGCTCACCGTTCGGTTCGGTCACGACCAAATCAAGATCGGCCGAACCGACCCAGCTCAAAGCGAGCATCAGGTCGATGGCAGATGCTTCGCGGAGTTGAGACCGGATACGTTCTGCCTGCGGCGAATCTCCGGCTTTGTCCAGCTGTGCTGCGATCGCGGTGATGACTTTATTCGCTTCTTCGTGTAATGCAGCCGAATCGTCAGTCCAGACGTGTTGCAGGATTCCGCAGCGAGCCCACACCCGGTGCTCCGGCTTCTTTGATTTATCTGCCACGCTGCGGGCCAGTAGCCAGGATTGTGACAAGTCTGGATCGAGTTCGGTGGCTTCGCGGCAGATTTTCATCGCTTCGTCCCAGACTTCGAACCGGGACAGGAGTGCGACGGCGACCAGCAGCTCTGGGATGTCGGCGTTGGCAAAGTCGATTCGCGACTCCACCACGCGTGCGATATCTTTGGCTGGACGTTCTGCCAGTTTCATCTCCAGTGCCAATACATCGTACATCCACGCCGCAGCCAGATCATTGCGGATGGCACTCTGAATCGCTTCGACAGCGACGTCATACTCGCGGCGTTCATGCAGAATAGAGACTGCCTCGACCAGGATCGAAGACTCTACGGCTTGATTTATCAGGATTTCGTCCCAGACTTTCGCAACTGGTCGCGATTCTGCAAGGACGCGATCCACGAGATTCTGAGCATTCGCGGATTGCTCAGTGGCCTTCTGATCGGGCGTTGGCAGTTTTTCGTCCTGCGGATCAGCGATCAAGATGGCGCAAAGTTTAACGGCTGACCTATCAGAGTGAACTGGGTGCGTCGCGACTATGCCTTGCGAAGTGCGACGATCCGTTGCCAACGCCGGTGTAGCCGGAGTCAAATACCGGTTAAAAATAACGGGCGTGCAAATCGCTGTTGCGGCGACTTGCACACCCGAGGAAGTCTGAATCAAATCAGCGGCCGAAGTCGCCGATTCTATTTTTTTGCCGGTTTTTTTTTGACGTCATTCAGCGATTGATTGGAAATTCCGCCCTTTGACTTGGCCGCAGGAGCTACGCCGGTTTCCGGAGGGAGACTGAATCCGGCACCGCCACCACCGCCCATTCCGCCACCACCCATCCCACCACCCATCCCACCACCACCCATCCCGCCACCCATTCCGCCACCGCCCATCCCGCCACCGCCCATTCCGCCGCCACCCATTCCGCCACCACCCAGCTGAACCGGAGGTATAACAAGGTCGCCGACCTGATAGACACGAGTCACGAGGTTTTCGTCTGCTTCCGCAAAGGCTTTTGTCGTGATGAACATCACTTCGTTGCGAATCATATACGTCAACTCGGGATCCGTCTGGCTGAGAATAATTGCGAGCGCGTTTCGCAGAGTGATGCCATCCAGCTCAATGTCCTTGATGATTACGTCCTGCAAAGTGATGGAGTCTGCTTCCAGCGCGCCGACGTCCGGCAGAATTGTCATGCGATAATCCGCGCCAGCTCCACCACCAGCCGCACCGTACGTCGTCGAAAAGTGAACACCGATCTGTTCCAGAATATCGGGGAGCGGATTCTCGCCGGGGAAACTCAGGTTCTTAACCGGTTCGTCCAGCATTCGTTCGAGCCAAAGTTCCGCTGGCTTTTCTGATCGCAGCGAGATTGATTCATACTTTTTCTTCCGGCTCAGTGTCAGCGCTCGCCAGACATCGGCCGGTGGGTAGATGACTGGTGGCTCATCAGGGAACGGAACAGCTGACAATTCTACCTGATACAGAGTTTCCAGGAAGCGGTCCTGTCGCAGATACACGAGGCGATACGCTTTGCTTAACTGATCTTTTGCGACAGCCATCATAAATGCCGCCGTCGCGGCTCCGTTTCCAGGTTTCATGTCCAGGGCGTTTTTCGCGACTACTTGTGCATCTTCGTAGGCTTCGGTGTCCCCATGTGCAGCACGGTCCAGAAGTCCTCGAACCCGACTAATCAAGGTCTGCAAACGCTCCTCGTCCAGCCGCATTTCAGTAATCACACGCCGTTCGTTTTCCAGCACCGCACGCGATTCACTTTCGACGCGGCGATCAATCGCAACTTTTTCCGCGCGAGACTGCACAAAACTGATGGCCTCAATCACCCGACGCTCCAGTTCATTCCGTTTTTCCGGAGCAAGCTCCGGGGCTGAACGCACGGTTTCAAGGATATCCTTGAGGCGCGTCAGCGAATAATCCGGCTGTTCTTCTGCAATTTCTTTGGCTTCATTGATGGCCGCTGAGGTCATCTGCACCAACTGTTCTGTGCGAATCTGAATCTCTTCTTCTGACTTGTCCAGGATTCCACTGTCACCGGGTTGCGGAGGCCCGAGGATATCATCGCCCGACGCCGTTGAGGGCGAAGGTCGCTTTGGCGGTACCGGAGGTGCCGGGTCAGCAAGTTCATCCAACAGTGCCGTGAGTCGAACATCTCCACCGGCAAGTCTGCTGGCGCGCCCTGCAAGATCCAGCGCACGAGCTTTTTCACCGTTATCGGCAAGCTGACGCGCCGTCAGAATTGCACGATTGACTGATGCCGCAAGTTCAGCAGACACTGACTGCAAACCTTCGATCCCGACGATGGGTGCATTCAGTCCCTGCGATGAAGCGGCTCGTTCGAAGAGAATCCGGACTTCGTTACCGGATGCATTCTCCGTTGCCGTGGCCGTCCAGTTGCAAGCGTGGCCATCGGAATCGTTTGCTGTCAACTTCAGTTCGCGGGCAGCAGCGCCCTTTCCAAATACTACTGTGTGTCGGTCAGAACGCAAGGCGACTCTCGCTGGACTGGCCAGTGAAAGTGCGACATCGTTTGAAGTGAGGTTGCTCACAAATTCCGGTGCGATCGAAATGGCATCCGACAATTCCTGAGCCACGACGTGGGCGGCAGTTCGAGTGGGATGCTGACACGTCCCACCGGTCTGATTGGCCAGAATTCCTGAGAGTTCAGTATCAACTTTTGGTCCAAGCAAAATGGCATGGAACGAAACTTCAGCGTCGTTCATGCTGGTCACGATCTGTGACAGATCTTGTGAACTCAGCAGGTTTGCAGAACTGACACCGTCGCCGATGTACAACAATGATGCCGGTAGTTCAGCGTCAGCAAGTGCCACAGCTTTCCGCAGCGAAGCTGCAAGATCTGTCGCACCCATCGGAGTTCTTTCCGATAGTTTGTGAATCGCCGCTGCAAACTCGGTCGAACCCGGTGCGACGAAATCTCCTGAAAGGGTTTCGAATGTGGAATCGACCGCAACAACAAGAATCTGATGATCCTGTGGCAGCACGCTCGCAAGTGAGTTTAACACCTGCAGACTGTTCTCGCGAAATTTTCCAGTCTGGCTGGCGGACGTATCGACCAGCACGATATGTCGCTGAATTGATATCGGCGGCCGCAGTGACTTAATCGCTACGGCGAAGTGATTGTCGGCACTCTGAACGGTGCGAAAAACCAAGGCGTCCGTCCCAGGCTGCTGCAGATCGGAATCCGCGATCACGGCATGACAGAGAGCAGAAAGGCCGAGACCGAGTGAACAAAAAGAACCAGCCAGATGCCGCATAAAAATTCCCCTTCAGGTTCTACACTGCGAACCATTTGTCGGACACATTCTACACCCCACTCGTTGCGCACGATGCTCCGCGCCGAATAGTCTACAGTCGTTCTCGGATAACCGGAAAAGGAAATCCCTGTAAAAACTTTCAGAAGTTGATAGCCGCCGTCAAGTTACCGACTGTTGTCGTTGAAGCCGCTGAACCCCTCAAAGTCGGACACGCCGAATTTCGAGTGTGCAAGCCCGTTTTCGAGCAGACTAACCCGAAGCGTAAGTTTTGAGGTTGCGCCTTTCCAGAGCTTGCAGCCCGAAACGTAAGTGAGGGATTTTGTGTTTTGGCTTTTCGGCGGCGAACCCAAAAATCCCTCGCTGACGCTTCGGGCTGTAATAATTGCCTTGCTTTTCGAACGATTTATGGCCAAGCATTTCAGATAGCGCGACTTCAAAAAGCGTCAGCGAGGGCGCACGTTACGTCGCTCGCTTCCGCTTCGGGTTCGCATCAGACATGCCCGCGTAGAATATAACGAGCTTTCTCCGTCAACGTCCGGGCAGATTGCATCAATTTTTCGGATTATTCCGTCGATATTATCTCCGGGGCGGCTGAAGACATGGTGAGTTCCTGACAAATACCGGTTGCCGCCGGGGGGCGGGGTGCTTCATGGGGCGGCATGCCGGTGATTATCTGCTTGGAACCACATTCCTTGCCGTCGCGATGTTCCTGGCGCTATCGCATGGAGAATCTGAATCAGCAATTCGGCATCCCTACAAACCTGACGACGTCAGCCCCGAATTGAAGATATCCCAATCGAAGCGCGCCACAGATCGTCGCTATGAGCCCACAATCGCAGATTCAACCCTGCAGGCTGCGCGTGCCGTCGTTAAAAAACTGTCGCGCGGTACACGCATTGTAGTGGGGAGCCTTGACGTGTCCGGAGGGCATCATGGGCTCCTGGTCACGGTCGGCAGCGATGATCCTGTGCAGATTGAATCGCTGTCAGTCACGCGCTGTTTCGCCAGAGACATTCGTCGCTGGCGAAATGCGAAAAGCTCGTTGGGCCCGATCTGCCGCGGCGTGGAGACAGAAGCAGGCATTCCCGTCGTCGTGGCTTTTGGCATCGGCTTAAGCGATTCGCCGGGGCGTGTCTTTCTCACACCGCATTTTATTGACGCCGGAGCCATTCACGAGCCCGCCGAATGTCGGTTCATCGGCGAAAGTCCGCGAGTCCGCATCTTTGTTGATCAACGCCTTGTGCAATCCATCAATGGCGGACAATTGACTACCTGGTTGGGATCTCTGACGTCCGCAGCCGAATTCCGAGCCCTTCCAATTGTAGACGCATGGGTCGGGGCGATCCGTGATGTTGACCACGATCGGAAATTGTCCATCGTCGTCACGGATCTTGATCGGCGCGGGCAGCGCACATCCGGCAGTTGTCCGATTCATGGCTGTATTCGTGAGAGTGACTTTCGGAGCGATTCAGACTTCTGTGGCGATATTGTTTACATTGACCCGAGCATTTTCCAGCAGCCGACCGACGAATTGGCCGCTTTGTTGACTCATGAAACAACCCATGCAGCTGTATGCTCAATGTGGCCCGACGAATCGATTGGCGCTGTTGCTGATGCTGACAAAGCAGAATCCAACCGCCCATCCACAGAATCACGGGTTCCGGCGTGGCTCAATGAAGCGGTCGCTCATTTTGTGGAATTGCAATGCGACGACGAAGGGATTCGTGCTGCCGGAGTGTCGCAGAACTTCCAACGCAGGATCGATGACTTTTTTGCGAACCCGGCGGGAAGTCCGATCGTCGCGGCTGAGGATGTTTTGAGTCTGGAAGAACGTCGTGGCGGAAGTCGCGGAGCCGCCACATTGTTTCTCGCACGCTGGTTTTCGTCTTCGGAAACTCTGCGTCAGTTCGTTCATTCCAGGGCTCCTTTCGATCGCCGAATTGAAGATCTTGCCCACGCACCATTCGCCGACGTGTTTCGGGACTGGACGCTTTCGCTTGCTTCGCTGTCCGATCTGTCATCGTCGCCGGCGGCTCAGTCAGCGACGTTCTGCGAACACAGATCGTTGCGTTTTGACCTGCTCCCTGCAGGCAGAAATCAAGCACGATTTTCGCTGCTCGGTACGGCATTCCGGTGCTTCGAATGTTCAGAAGATATCGAGTCGCTGGTGATCGAATCCGATGACGCAGCCAGACTTCAGATTTCGATCATTGAGCCCGAAGCCGACATCGATACAATGGCAAGCTCAGCGACTCGCCACTTCTGACAGGCTTTTGAAAGCCCGGTGAAAACAGATTGCGCCATGCCACACTTCCGTGATGACTCAGACGACGAATTCCAGGATGATGACGACGTCTACTCGGAATTCGATGAAACGCCTGACGATGAACCGACAATTCGGTGTTCCAGCTGCGGCGTTGAAATGCTGGAAATCGTCTACCAATGCCCGCGCTGCGGTGAAATCCCGTCCCGCGAGTTCCACAAAACCTCAACCCAGCCTCGCTGGGTGTTCTACACCGCTCTGATCCTGCTCGGCGTACTTCTCTCGTGGATTCTGATTTAGGAGTCCGGCGGCTGCTGAGACAGCGATTTTCTAAACGGTCCTTAACCCTTTTTCACTGCGGGCGCAGACAGTGGATTCTCGGGCCAGGCATGTTTTGGGTATCGGCGTTTGAGTTCTTTTCGGACATCTGGATACGTGTTCGCCCAGAAGCTGGCAAGGTCATCGGTCACCTGTTGAGGTCTCATATTCGGGGCCAGAAGATGCAGCAGCGCAGGAATGCGCCCGCCTGCAATTCGCGGCGTCTGTTTTAATCCAAAGATTTCCTGAATACGGACGGGCAGGACCGGTGGACTGTCAGCCTTATACACCAGGCGAATACGGCTTCCGCTGGGTACAGTGATGCGTTCGGGAGCTTCACGTTCAATTGTCTGCACCTGCGCGTAATCAAGTCTGGATTGCAAAGTGGCGAGCCACGGAGCGGTCTTGAGTTCAGAAAACGCCCGTCGTCCCTGGCAAAGATCACGCAGCACATCCCGCAGCAGCGCGTCGTCGAATCGTGGCAGTGTCAGTTCCGGCATCCAGTCTCGGAGACATCGTCCGCGGGCCAAAAAGCTGCTGAACTCATCGTTGTCGTTCGGCACCACGACTTCCAGCTGACTTTGAGCCGCCTGAAACAGGACGTCGGCTGCTGCAACCGTATCGACAATCGACGTGGGTGTCTCTTCCAGCATCAGATCATCAAACGAAACACGCCGCCGCGCGACAACCTGCTGCTGTGTCGGATGAAAGAACATGACATCTCTGACACGAATCGACGATTCCGGTAACCATTCTCGCAGCACTTCAGAAGCCTGGCGAACGGTGGCATCTGATCCCGCTCCATCAATATCGACGCACAGAAACAGCGGCGATTTCTGAACCGCAGACCGTGGTCCCAGTCGAACACCTCGACCACCCACCATCAGACCTCTATCGCCGGTCGCATCACGTCGTTTCGCAACTCGATCGGGAAAACCGGCAACCAATGCCCGCAGGAGAGCCTCATCCGGATCGTGGGACGTCACTGCGTTTAACGCCGCCGATTGTGCAGCCGACACGGATTCATCACGCAGCACCGACGTCAACTGCTTCGCGACCTGTGTCAACGTCTTCACCGCACCGCGATTGATTTCGCCGCAGAGCGATTGAATTTGTCCGGTTGCCAGGTAGTCTTCGACAGCGTGCAGGCGATCCAGCACATCTGAACGCGAACGATGAATCGTTGTTGTTCTGACAGCTGCACTGCGGTCAGGTCGAAGCTCGCGCTGGCCGCGAAGAAACGGGTCGCGTTCGGACAGCAGGGCTGCCATGAGTGCCGCTCGGTCAGACGGACCAAAGCGTTGAGCTTCCACCAGCAGTCGGGCGATGCGTGGCCCGAGAGGAATGCGTACAAGCCGTCGACCCAGGCCTGTAATACCGCCATCATCTGCCGCTCCCAACAGTTTCAGGAGTTTCTGCGCGTGCTCAACGGACGCGGCTGGCGGAACTTCGAACCACGGAAATGCGGCAATATCGTTTTCACCCCAGTCATAGAGTCGCAGGACGGCGGAGGACAGATCTACCCGATGCAACTCTGCAATTTCGAAATCTGCACGGCGATGTTGAGTTGCTTCCTCCCACAATCTCAGGCAAATTCCCGGCTGCGTCCTTCCAGCGCGACCAGCACGCTGGTCCGTCGATGCCTTTGAAACGGGCACGAGTTCCAGACGATCGAGTCCGATATCCGCGTCAAACTGCATCTGGCGAGCCAGACCCGTGTCCACAACGGCCGTGACGCCTTCGATTGTCACCGACGTTTCGGCCACATTGGTCGACAAGACAATTTTTCGCTGATCACATGGAGCGAGCACGCGGTCCTGGTCTTCGGATGGCATGTCACCAGACAGGGTGAAGACGGCAAGGTTGTGACGCCGGAGCAGGGGTTCGAGTTCGCTGCGTGTTCGCAGTATTTCTCCGACGCCGGGAAGAAACACAAGCACGTCACCGTCTGTCTGTGGCAATACCTGTTCAATGCCGTTTGTGACGAGTTCTGTGAGCTGTTGACGTTCAATTTTACGCAGGTAGCTGATGCGAACCGGATGCAGCCTTCCCTCGCTCTCCACGATCGGACAATCGCCGAGATAGCGGGAGATGTCTGCGGGATTGAGCGTCGCTGACATCACGACGATTCTGAGATCCGGACGCACAGTCTGCTGGACTCGCCGCACCATTGCCAACGCCAGATCGCTGTCCACGCTTCGCTCGTGAAACTCATCAAAGATAACCACGGCGATGCCATCCAGAAACGGATCCTCCTGCAACCGCCGCAGCAGCACGCCTTCTGTCACGACAAGAATCCGCGTATCGCGGCTGACAGATTCTTCAAAGCGAACGCGGTAGCCAATTGTCCGGCCCACACGCTCCCCGAGCTCAAACGCCATCCGTCGTGCAGCCGTGCGGGCGGCAATGCGGCGCGGTTCCAGCATCATGATCTGCCCGTGCTGTCCTGACAGAGTCTGCAGGATCACCGGTGGTACGCGCGTCGTCTTGCCGGCACCGGCCGGAGCTCGCAGAACGACGGAGTTCGAATCCTGTAACGCGGCGACGACCTGAGGCAGAACGGAATCGATTGGAAGTGGATTGAGCATGCAGAATACGATCTACTTCCTTGCCGCGAAGCGTGCATCATGCCAGACTGTGGCAGCAGATTCTGACCTTGATGATCAGGATACTATACTCCACGCGGTCAAGATGGGGAGCATTGGCGAGCGGCATGCGTCAGCTTGCCGGTACAAGAACCAGGTACCGGAGGGCTCACGCCACTCCGCTCGCCGGACTCATTTCTGGCCGCTCGGAGTATAGATTTCCTTCAAGTTTTCGACAGTTCACTTGTTTTTTAAGGCGGTATACGATGAGCCAGCCCTTCGGATCGAATCCCGATTCAAATAATCCGTTTTCACCGCGTACGGATGTTCAATCCGCAGCACCACAACGCCCGGCAACCAAGCCCACGATGGCGACGGTGTTTGGAATCCTGAATCTCGTCTTCGGTGCGTTGTCACTGCTTGGCCAGGGATTCGGACTCATCATGATGCTGTTCCTGCGAGAAAAAATTGAAGAAATTTCTCAGCAAGCCATTCCCGTTCCTGGTCCCTGGCAATGGATTGGAACGGGAATTCAGATATTGTTGACATGCTGGTTGATCTACAGCGGCGTCCGGGTGTTACGCGGCACAATGGCAGGCCGGAGTGCTTTTATCGCGTACTGTGTTGGTTCATTGGTCATTCGACCGTTCATCGTGGCCATCAATCTGGTCGCTCAACACGAACAGATCCAACAGCAAATCGCGGCAGGTGGTGCTCCGCTGCCACCGGCGGCAGTCATTGGGATCATTATCGGGGCTGGTTTGTTTGCACTGGTACTCGCGGAAATTTATGAAGTCGTGGGTTTCTTTGTCATACGATCAAAAAACGTGACCAAACAGTTCCAGGCATGGGACGAAGTGGTCAATGGCCAACGCAGCAATCAAACCTTCAATTTCAATTGACAGGACACCCTGCATGAAAACCATAATCTGCTCACTCACTCTTCTCCTTATCAGCACAATCACCTCTGCGACTGCCGATGATGCAGCCTTCGCGAAGTGGGAAAAAGACATCGCCGCTGTTGAAGCAAAGATTCAATCCGGTGAATCGCCGCAGGGCAGTATTCTGTTTGTCGGAAGTTCCAGTATCCGGCTCTGGAATCTGAAAGAGTCATTGCCCGAACGTATGACATCAAATCATGGCTTTGGCGGTTCGCAGATGGCGGACAGCGTGCATTTCTTTGAACGCATCGTCGTCCCCGTGAAGCCCTCCGTGATCGTGATTTACGCCGGTGACAACGATCTTGCGCAGAAGAAGTCACCGCAGGTCGTCGCGGAGGACTTCGCGCAATTTACAGTGAAAGTGAAGGAACAGCTGCCCGAATGTCGTAAAGTGATCTTTGTGGCAATCAAACCCAGCGTCAAACGCTGGGCACTCGCAGACACAATTAAAGCCACGAATCAACTCATCCGCACAGACTGCGAAAAAGATGATCGGCTGCACTTTCTTGACGTCTGGACGCCAATGCTCGATGCCAAAGGCGAGCCTCGACCGGAGCTGCTGCTGGAAGACGGTCTGCACATGAACGCAGACGGCTATCAGATCTGGAATGATGAGTTGGAAGTGGTTTTGTAGTGCTCTGTCACCAATGGATTGATGGATGGCCAGGGTTGGAGCGCGCTCGCCCAATATTACTCGATTTGCGAATAAGCACCGATGCAGAAGTTTTCGCACAACACTTGTTTAACCGCGTGGGCATCGCCCCGCGTTTTCCTCACGAATGCGCGGGGCGATGCCCACGCGGTTAAACGAAGTAACTTATGAATTGGTGCTTAAAGTAGCCGTCACTCTCCGAGTGACGAATGCCAAAGGCCGCGTTTTGCGGCCTGTCTCACTCGGAGAGTGAGGTCTACTATGTGAAATCGAGTACCATTGGGCGCGAGCACGAACCTCCGGGGCTTCCTTCGCTCAGTCCAGCCAAGGCCACCCGATCCATCAAGACGAGAGTGACAGAGCACTCGTCACTTGCGCGCGATTGGTTTCGTACTGTCAATCACCAACGCGGTGACGCCGGACAGCGCGAAGACCGCAGTGCAGAACGCGAACAAGGAATTCCATTGCGTGAGTGACGGCGTTTCGCCCAGGATTGCGTTGTAAAGGAGCGGTGCCACGGCAGCGCCGAAGTTGCCGTGCATGTTGGCCCAACCCATAATCGATGCTGTGTACTTGCCACCAACATCCTGCGAATATGCCCACATCGCCGGTACACCCAGATCACAACTGAACGTGGCGATGCTGAGCCCCGCGACAATCATCCACGGCAGCCAGCGCGAATCCGGATCAGGCATGCAGAACAGCCCGAGGATCATGCACATGCCGTAACCGCAGGCGGCCGTGAATCGTGTGGCCAAGATGGGCAGACGTCGGCCCCATTTCAAACCGAAGCGGCGAGCTGCGACGTCGGTCCACCAGCCTCCGCAAAGCATGCCGGCAATTCCGGCGACAGTGGGTATGGCGGTCATCAGGGCCTGCTCCTGCAGCGGCACCTGATGCACATTCCCCAGATATCGCGGGAGCCACGTCACGACAAACAGCCAGCCAATGTTCGTGAAGAACTGAGTCAGAGAATTTCCCCACAGGCTGATGCTGGTCAGCACGGGAATGAAGGGAAACCGCTGGCTTTCACTATCGGACTTCTCTGTTTTGTCGGATCCTGGTATTTTCTCTGCCCCGTACGAACTGTCTGCTTCGATCACACTGTATGGACTTTCTGTTCGATAGGATTCATCCATTCCGGATTGTCCATGAGCCTCCCCGACAGAAAAAATCGCAGAAACAACCGGAGTGTGGCCCGAGATCAGCTCACGTTCAGCCTCATTGCACAGCGGATGTTCCCGCGGCGTGTTCCGACAGATCCAGGCAAACACGAACGCCACCAGAATTCCAACAAGGCCGTACACAATCAGAACGGGTCGCCACCCGCCCACGAATGCCGCCATCAATGCGGCTGTCAGAATCGGAGCCAGAACGGCCCCGGAACGACCGCCCATCGCGACAACGGAACTGGCAGCTCCTCGTCGTGCGGCCGGGAACCAATGACGAAGCATGCCGGAACAGACTGGGTAAGCACCTGCCTGAGTCGCGCCGCAAAGAAATCGCAGAAGCAGCACCATTCCAACCTGTGTGGTCACTCCCAACAAACCAGTGAACAAGGACCATCCCAGAATGTAGGTTGTCAGCATCACGCGCGGTCCGAACCGATCGCTGAGCCAGCCAGCGGGAACCTGGCACAGGGCATACGACCAGAAAAACGCGCTGAGGAACCAGCTCATTTGCGTCTGCGTCATCTTCAGATCGACTCGCATCGATTCGGATGCAATGCCCACCGCATAACGGTCAAGGTAAAGCAGGCAGGCCATCAGAGTCAGGAGACCCGCGACGGCGATTCGAATTGACGAAGGTCTTGTCATAGGGGAATTCCACAGGCCGACCATTGACCTCGTTTACAGACGGAGATGGGAACAAGCCGTTCCGATGCGATGCGAATCTGACTCTCAACGTCCATCAGCGGGAAACTTGCGCGTTCGCGTTGGAGCAACACAATGTCGGCCTGGCGTCCCGCCTGCAGCATGCCAAGCCGGTCCTGAAGACGCATTGCTGCGGCAGGAGCAGATGTCGTCGCACGAATGATCTGTTCAAGCGGCATGCCAAGGTACAGGAATTTGCTCATCGTCGTAGGAAGATCCACGACCGGGCCGCGCAGATTGAAGTGATGCAGGTCGGTGCTGATCGTGTCGGGCCAGAAGCCGAATTTCTGACAGGCTGGTTCCGCAACTCTCCACACAAATGCGCCAACGCCGTGGCCCACATCGAAGAGAACTCCGCGCGAGCGGGCCTCTTGCATGGCATCGAGCGGAGCTCCGTGGTCATCGAAACCATGATCCGAATGCGGATGATAAAGGTGCGTGTACATATCGCCGGGGCGCAGCGTCTGCAGCACGGTTCGGATGGGAATTCGCGACGCCGCATGGTGAATCATGCAGGGGCGGCCCGTCTGTTCAGCGGCCTCGAAAACTCCGTGAAACCCGGCCCATTCATTTTTCTCATCAAAGTTGGCCAACCCCGAAGTCAGGCGGACCTTCATCCCCACAAGTCGCTCCGGATGCCGATTCACGCATTCCACCGCCGACGGAACGTGGGCATGTCTCCCGTCATTCAGGTCACCCATGTACGGCGGGATATTGGGATGCCCCTGAATCGCTCCAATCATCGAAATGTTCAGCAGAGCAAAGACATCTTCCTGCGAGGCCGGGATGATAAAACGCGCCATATTTGCATACGTCAGCGCCCCTGCCGTTCCAGTGTCGAGCATCGTCGTTACGCCGGTTCGCAGGCCAGCCTCAAACGGATCGATCGAATACAGCCCAATGCCGCTGAAGACGTGTACGTGCAGATCGATCAGTCCCGGAGCCACAATCAGACCATCGGCCTCGATCACCTCTTCACCGTTGGCGATGAGGTTCGGACCGATTTCCTGAATGTGCCCGTTTGCCACACGAAGATCGACCCGCTGCGGCGGACTCCCGGTGCCGTCGTAAACATCTCCATTGCGAATGAGAGAACTGCCGGGACTCATTGCACGAGCCGATCACGGTGAGTTGACACGGCCTGCCGAATGCCGGAGATGATCTCCTCGGCATTACCTGATTGCAGGCATTGGGCATACAGGAACGCCCGATCGGGAGACTGTTCGTCCTCGCCCAGAACAATTCTCCGTGTCTGGTTTCTAAGCGCCAACAGCAGATTCCGCACACTCAAGCCATTTGGCCCGGACCCCGATTCAATTTGCAGATTCGGATAGAGCTGACCGTTCATTCCTTGCGCGAGTCGAGTGATGCGAAGTTCCTGGACGTCGCGAATGCCATCGAAGATTTTTTCAATCGCGGCTTGCCAGTCTGCGTACTCGGCCGCATGGTCTCGCGTGGTGTAGCGCTGCAAAGCCACCATCACTCCGACGATCGACTCTTTGCTGACCTTCATCGAACGACCAATCCCGTGCCGCGGAGGTCGTGACAGCCAGCCGTTTGCGATCCAGTGCTGCAGCGACCACGTTCCTTCGCGCACATCCATGTCCACCATTTGAACCCACGCACTCCGAATCAGGTCCGCTCGACCACACAGGATTCCGGAAGCCTGAGGTCCGCCGAGATGCTTGCCACCGCTGTACGCCACCAGATCCGCCCCGCATTTGCTGAAGGATGTGAGATTCTCCCTCGGTGGCAATGCGCAGGCGGCATCGACGATCAAAGGAAGTCCATGCCGATGGGCGAGCTCGGCGAGCGCTGTCATGTCAGGTCGTTCGTCCACTCGCAGCCAGACAAACCCGATCGCCGCCGTTTTCGGTGTGATTGCCTGTTCGATTTGTCGCAGCGCGTCGGTCGCTCGATAGTCGATCAGTACCAGCTTCGCTCCGGAGAGACGAATCGCATGATCATAGTCAAACGGTCCAGGCGCCGGGAAAATGATCTCATTTCGCGGGCATGTGGAAACATCCGGCAGCTCATCCATGATTTCCGGGCGATTTCCGGCAAGGCATGCGGCGGCGGCCAGCGTGAGCGCCGCACCGGCTCCACAGGTCACGATGCCAGCTTCCGCTCCAGTGCATCGCGCGATGAGTGAACTCGCCGCAGTCAGCAGATCGTCAACTTCGAAATACTGAGCGCTGGCAGCGCTCATGGCGGCGATGACTTCCGGATGCGGGCAACTGCCACTCACACGGGTCGCATAACCCACAGCGTTGATAATGGGGCGAATGCCGAACTGTTCGAACATGTCAGACAGCATCGCGGCGTCTCCGCGAAAAGGCTCTGGCTGGGTTGACGACCATCATCTGGTGGATCTGTTCATCCGTCACGCCACGTTTCCGCAGGAGCGGCACAAAGATCTCCAGCAGATATCCGTAGCCCTTCCCGCCTGTGTATTTCAGATGGTTCAGCATGCAGATGTCTTCCGACAGCAGAACCTGATCGACGAATCCTTCGGTCACCAACGCGGCCACGTTGTCGGCGCGGACATACTCCGGCTGATAGTCGAGATAGCCGATGTTGTCGACTTCCAGATAGACGCCCTTCTCGGCGATTGGCAGCAGATGCTTCACACCGATGCGATCGCCAAGATGACCGATGATCACGCGCGACAGATTGGCACCAAACTCCTGCAGCAGGGCGATCTGTTCCATCGCCAGCGTGCCCCAGCGAGTCGTGTGGGTTGAAATCACGACATCCGTTCGAGCCTGAGCCAGGGCTGCCGCGCGAAAGACGCGTTCTTCCGCCGGCTTGATGTAGTGTCGCCCTGTACCAATTTCACCGATGAACCCGGCTCGAATACCGGTATCACCGACGCCGATCTCAATCTCTTTCACCAGAATTTCAGCCAGTTCTCCACTGGTTTTTTCCGCGACGATCGGTGGATACCCGAAATCGCGGTACCAGCCACAGCCCATGACGACATTGATTCCTGTCCGTCGCGAAAACCGAACCAGCCGCTCCGGATCACGCCCGATCTCATCGAGCGTGACATCGCAGATCGTCCGTCCGCCGCGAGTTGTGAACTCCAGGATCTCCTGGGCCATCACGTCTTCGTCATCAATGACCAGTTGATAGCCATAACTGCTGTAGTGATCCATTGCATCGAGAAACAAGTGTTCGTGCGGATACGTCACTCCCATCTCTTCAGGCCGGATAATGCCCTGGACGGTTATCACTTCCCGAGAATTCCAATCATTACTCAACGTCCGTTCTCCTGCCGTAATATTGCCGATACCGTGGATACGGGTGATCGACAGACCCGAGGCTTTCGCGGCGGGGTGATTTATGGTGGTTCACCGCTGCGAGATCAACGTTCGACGCGGTCTAATTGAAGAATGCCGCAAATTCGAGGCGGCATCGCAGTGGCAACGCTCACGTGCTGGCGATTGAGAAGCGTTGTACAGCCACTGGTAGACGGGATGTTTCTGCAGACCGCAGCCCTCACTGTACCACACAAGTCTTCGGCAGATAATGCTGATTTTCGGGCTGCTATTCTTTTCAGGCAGGGCGAATCTGGGCGGTCGTTGGTATTTCTGCTGGAAGAGCCATGATCACGAAAACTGAGAGTGTTCATACCATGACAGTGTGAAAGATCTGCAGAAGAAACTCGACCACGGAGGCGAGTCGCTTCAGAATAACCTCGATGAGGTTTTGAGCATGAGTATCACACTTCAGCAACAGCCCGGTACGCTTCCGCCACAGCTCGGCGAATTTCAGCCACAGCCCGGTATCGCTCTGGATCGCAAGCCTTCGACGCTGAAAGACGAAGTCTTGGCTGCAAATCTGGG
>Ga0105046_10002925_pt1 | contig 27049 bp, 24 predicted proteins | sample MAT03_FD_78385 | JGI IMG/M metagenome (GOLD analysis project Ga0105046, IMG submission 78385) | Freshwater microbial communities from Lake Fryxell liftoff mats and glacier meltwater in Antarctica - MAT-03 (megahit assembly) | ecosystem: Environmental > Aquatic > Freshwater > Ice > Liftoff... | reverse complement strand
TTCGAGCACTACAAGGATCTCGAAGTGGGCAAGTGGGTCAAGGTGCTGGGCTGGGAAGGCCCTGAGTCCGCACTCGAGGAAATCGTCACCGGCATGGCGGCCTGGGCCAAGGGGCGGGCGGCCTGAACTGCCGGTTCAGTCGGCTTTGAAGGGGTTGCGCTCGCGCAATTCGTTCACGTACTGCTCGACACCCGCGCCCTCGCTGGCCAGGAAGTCAGCCACCGCCGAGGCAAAACGCGGGTCGCGCAGCCAGTGCGCTGAACTGGTGCGCACCGGCAGCAGGCCACGCGCCATCTTGTGTTCGCCCTGGGCGCCGCCTTCGAAACTTCGGTAGCCGTTGGCCAGGCACCAGGCCAGCGGCTGGTAGTAGCATGCCTCGAAGTGCAGGCAGGGCACGTAGCTCGTGCTGCCCCAGTAGCGGCCCCAGGCCGTGCGGCGTTCGGGGTCGATGGCGATCAGTGACGCGGCGACGCGCTGGCCGTCCATGTGCGCCACGAACAGCAACCAGTTTCGCGCCATGCTGGCGGCCATGCGGCTGAAGAAGTCGCGCGTCAAGTAGGGCGTGGAGTGGTGGGCGGCGTAGGTGAGTTCGTAACACTGGTAGAAAAAGTCCCACAGGGCCGGCGTGATGGCCGCTCCCTCGTGGGCGGTGAAGCTGATACCCGCCTCGAGGACGCGGCGCCGCTCCTGCTGGATCTTCTTGCGCTTCTCCCGCTGCAGCCGGCTCAGCAAGTCGGCGAAGTCGACAGACGGCGTGGCGGCGTCCTGCGTCCAGTGGAACTGGACGCCCTCGCGCATCATCCAGCCAGCGCGCTCGAACGCCGCACGATCGGCCTCATCACCGAAAAGCACATGCACCGATGACAGGCCGGCGTCGCTGGCGTGCTGCTGCACGGCGCGCACCAGCAAGTCGCGATGTCCATCATTCCGTGCCAGCAGCCGCGTGCCCGGCACCGGCGTGAAAGGCACCGCGCCCAGCAGCTTGGGGTAGTAGCGAAGTCCGTGGCGCTGGTAAGCGTCGGCCCAGGCCCAGTCGAACACGTATTCGCCGTAGGAGTGCGCCTTCAGGTACAGCGCGCAGGCGGCCTGTAGGGCGCCGCCCGACTCGATCGTGATGAACTGTGGCGCCCAGCCGGCCTGCGCCACGGCGCTGCCCGATTCGTGCAGCGCGAGAAGGTACTCGTGGCGCATGAACGGTGTCGGCCCATGCTGCGCGGCCAGCAGTTCGTTCCACGCCGCTCCGTCCACACTGGCCGGGTCGCCGTGGACCCGGATGACATAATCTTCAGCTCTGATGTCGACCTCCGAACGGACCTCTGATGCACCTTTGCGCCAGCGTGTGAAAGTCGCCCTCGCGCAGTTCAACGCCACCGTGGGCGACCTCGCCGGCAACGCCGCGCGCATCGCCAGAATGTCACGTGCCGCCTACGCCGATGGTGCCTGCCTGGTGGTGGCGCCCGAACTCTCGCTCACCGGCTATCCACCCGAAGACCTTCTGCTGCGCCCGGCATTCCTGCAGGCCTGCGAGCAGCAACTGCTTGCGCTGGCCGCCGATCTGGCCGATTGCGCCGGTTTGTGCGTCGTCGTCGGCCACCCGCAGGATGACGCCGGGCTGGCCGATGTTAGGTCGAAGTCGCTGGCCGTGCAGCGGCGCTTCAATGCAGCGTCGGTGCTGTCAGGGGGAAAGCTGCTGGGCACCTATTGCAAGCGCGAATTGCCCAACTACCAGGTGTTCGATGAGCGCCGGTATTTCGTCTCGGGGCGTGACGCCGGGCTCGGCCCGCTGGTCTTCGAGGCCGGCGGCCGCCGTTTCGGCCTGCTGATCTGCGAAGACGCCTGGTTCGACGAACCCGCGCGGCTGGCGCGCGACGCTGGCGCGCAGGTGCTGTGCGTGATCAACGCCTCGCCTTTCCACCTCGACAAGGCCGAAGAGCGTGAGCAGCGCATGGCCGCGCGCGCGCGCGACGTCGGCCTGCCGTTGCTGTACTCGCACCTGGTGGGCGGGCAGGACGAGGTGGTGTTCGACGGCGCCTCGTTCGCGCTCGACGCCGCTGGCGCAATGGCCGCGCGCGCGCCGACCTTCGAAGAGGCGACGCTGATGGTCGAGTTCGACGTCGGCGGCGTGCCGAAGGGCAGCGTGGCGCCGGTGCCGTGCATCGAAGCGCAGGCCTGGAAGGCGCTGGTGGTGGGCGTGCGCGACTACGTCGGCAAGAACGGTTTTCCGGGCGTCATCATCGGGCTGTCGGGTGGCATCGATTCGGCGCTGGTGCTGGCGATCGCCGTCGACGCGCTGGGCGCCGACCGCGTGCGCACGGTGATGATGGCTTCCCCCTACACGGCTGACATTTCCTGGATAGACGCCCGCGACATGGCCGAGCGTCTGGGGGTGCGTTACGACGAGATTCCCATCGCGCCGATGTTCGACGCCTTCCGCGACGCTCTGGCCGGGCAGTTCGCCGGGCTGGCCGAAGACACGACCGAAGAAAATCTGCAAGCGCGCATACGCGGCACGCTGCTGATGGCGCTGTCGAACAAGACGGGTTCGATCGTGCTGACGACCGGCAACAAGAGCGAGATGGCGACCGGCTATTGCACGCTGTACGGCGACATGGCCGGCGGTTTTGCGGTCATCAAGGATGTTGCCAAGACCCTGGTTTACCGGCTGGCCGAGTGGAAGAACCGGCAACCCACGCGGCGTGCCGACGGCAGCCTGGGGCCACTGATCCCGGAGCGCATCATCACCCGGCCGCCTTCGGCCGAACTTCGGCCCGACCAGACCGACCAGGACAGCCTGCCGCCCTACGAGGTGCTCGACGGCATCCTGGCGCGCTACATGGAAGACGATCAGGGCATCGAGGAACTGGTGGCGGCCGGTTATGCACGCACCGATGTCGAGCGTGTCACGTACCTCATCAAGGTGAACGAATACAAGCGGCGGCAGGCCCCGGTGGGCATACGCATCACGCACCGCGCCTTCGGCAGGGATTGGCGCTACCCCATCACCTCGAAGTTCCGTGCTTAAATCGCTGCAGCCGCGTTCAGCCCAACTTCAGCCCGCGTTTTTGCATCAGCCACGAATACCCCGGAGCCGCCATGAAACAGATCACCGCGATCATCAAGCCCTTCAAGCTCGAAGAAGTGCGCGAGGCGCTCGGTGACGTGGGCGTGTCGGGCCTGACGGTCACCGAGGTCAAGGGTTTCGGCCGCCAGAAGGGGCACACCGAGCTGTACCGCGGCGCCGAGTACGTGGTCGATTTTCTGCCCAAGGTGAAGGTCGAGGTCGTCGTCAAGGACGTCGATGTCGACCGCTGCATCGAGGCCATCGTCAAGGCCGCCAAGACGGGCAAGATCGGTGACGGCAAGATCTTCGTCACCGGCGTCGATCAGGTGGTGCGCATCCGGACCGGCGAGACCGACGAAGCGGCAGTCTGACGTCAGGCGGCTGGCCGGCCGGCGGTCAAACCCGGCCGAAGTCTCCCTGGCCGCCGCCAGCCAACTTCAGGGCTTGCAGGCGCAGCAGCAGTTCCAGCGGCTCGGTACCGACCTGCACCACCGCCATCTGCTCGGCAGACAGAAAGCCCTCGTCGACCGAGCGCTGCATGAAGCGCAGCAGATCGTCGTAGTAGCCGTCCACATTGAGCAGGCCGATCGGCCGCTGGTGGTAGCCGAGTTGCCGCCAGGTCCATACCTCGTAGAGCTCTTCCAGCGTGCCGATGCCGCCGGGCAGCGCGATGAAAGCCTCGGCGCGCTCGGCCATCATCTGCTTGCGCAGGTGCATGGTCGGCACGACGTGCAGTTCATGCAGGCCGGGGTGGCCCACCTCGCGCTTCATCAGGGTGTCGGGAATGACGCCGACGACCCGCCCGCCCGCTGCCAGCACGGCGTCGGCCACCACGCCCATCAGCCCGACATTGCCACCGCCGTAGACCAGCTGCCAGCTGCGGGCGCCGATCTCGCTGCCCAGCGTGCGCGCGGCCTCTGCGTAGGCCGGGCGGGCGCCATGGCGCGAACCGCAGTAGACGCAAACGCTGAACGGCGGGGTGGGCGTCATGGGATGAATCGGTGGATGAGGGCGGCGACCCAGATGCCGCCACACAGCAGCAACGACAGCATCACGGCGGCGCTCGCGAAATCCTTGGCGCGCTTGGACAGGTCGTGGATTTCGAAGGAAACGCGGTCCACCGTGGCCTCGACGGCGGAGTTGAGCAGCTCGACGATCAGCACAAGGATCACCGAGCCGGCCAGCATCGCCACTTCGAGCCAGCTGCGGCCGAGCCAGAAAGCCGCCGGCAGCATCACCGCCGCCAGCCAGAACTCCTGGCGAAGTGCGCTTTCGCCGCGGTAGGCGGCCTGCAGCCCGGCGATCGAATAGCCGGTAGCGTGGAGCACCCGGTCAAGGCCGGTGCGTCCCTTGTGCGGGTTGCTCATTGTTGTGGATTCTGCCGCAGCGACCGCGCTCACCTTGCCTGATGGCCGGTCGGGCGCCAGGTCACCAGCCGGGTGCCGCAGATCAGGTCATGCAAGTACTGCCGTGCGGGGTTCAGGCGCGCGAAGGCGGCGTAAGCCAGCACACCGCCCATCAGCACGGTGGTGGCCACGGGCCCGCTGGTCGGGCCGGTAAGCCACAGTGTGAACAGCGCGGGAAGGAACCACAGCCATGCCAGCAGATAGCGGCATGACGCGCGCCAGCGCGATACCGGGCCGCCGTCGGCCATGAGCAGCCGGATGTGCCAGGTCTGCATCGCCAGGGTCTGCCCCTTGCGTGACCAGAACCAGACGAAGTAGATGCCGAGCACGATGAAGACCACCGCCTGGAGGCCAAGCTGGCCGACCAGCGCTTGTCTCTGCTCCGTGAGCACGCCCCAGGCCAGCCCGGCTGCCATCACAACGCCGAACAGCAGCACACCTTCATAAAGGAAGCAGGCCAGTCGGCGTCTCAGGCCCGGCGTCTCGAGAGCGCCAGCGCCTGTGGGGCTCGACATCATTTCCCGCTGGCGGCCGGCGGCGCGGATACTGATGCGGGTTGTGCAGCAGCGCCCTGCGGGCCGCGATTCGGCAGAAGTGTGGAGGGGTTCACGAATCCCTCGGTGGCAGCGATCTTCGGCAACCCCGGCTGATGGTGCGATGGCGGCAGCGCCGCCGGGGACGAGATCAACGTGGTGGTCGCTCCCGGCTTGGCCTGCAGCACGGTCGGCGCGACCGGTTTGGCCACCACGGCGCGCCGTGGTGGCACGATATTGAGTTTGCTTTCCGCCGACGTGCCGGCCTGAACCTCGAGCGAACTGGCCGCCGCGGCCTTGCCGTTCACCGCAGGCTGGGCACGTTCCGCCAGTTCGCGCCGCTGTTCCTCGGGCAAAGCCTGGTAGGCATCCCACTTCGCCTGACGGTCGTCGGGGCTGATCTGGCGCGCTTCCTTGAACTGCAGGCGGGCCTGTGTTCTCTCAGCCGGCGACAGGCGGGCCCACTCGCCCATCCGCTCCTGAACGCGCTGGCGTTCGGCGGCAGTCATGCTGGGGAATCGCGAGGCGACCTCGAGCCACTTTTCACGGTGACTGGAGCCAATTTTCTCCCAGTCGCGCTGCAACGGTGCCAGCGCGCTGCGTTGCGCGCCGTTCAGCGCTGCCCAGGCAGCGCCGGTCTGCGACGTGCGGGCCACGGCGGGTGTGCCGGGCACCGGTTCGGCGGCGAACACCGCGCCCATCGACGTGGTGAACAACAACGGAAGAATCCAGCGCGAAAGGCGGCTAAGGATCGCGGTGACCGGCAAAGCAGACATCAAGGCGGCGGCGACTTCAGGAATTCGGCGAAGCCGGGGTCGGCGTAGGCGTCTGGCGGCAGGTCGTCCGAGAGCAACACGGTGTCGATGTCGGCGGCGGCAAGTACCTGCTCGCGGGCGGTCCACTGTTCGATCAACAACAAGCCGGCCACCAGCACCAGCAGCGGCAGCACGTTGGCCATGCGCTGCCACCAGGCAGATGGCCCGCCGAATACAGCCAGACCGCCGGGCAGAGCGACGACCGAGGACGCCGAAGCCGGCGCCGTCTCGGCGTGCCGGCGCGCCATGCGGGCACGGGTGACCGCTTGCTCGCGCGAGACGCGCAGGCGTTCGGTGATGTCGTGCGGCAGAGCGGCCGCTTGTTCGCCCAGCAAGCCTGCCAAGCGCGCTGCCAGCCGCGTCTGCAGCAGTTCCTTTTCTTTCGCGTCGATCAGACTCGTCATGGCGTGATTCCCTTGGCTCTCAGGGCCTTTGCCAACGCATGCACGGCCCGCGAACAGTGCGTTTTCACACTGCCCTCCGAGCAACCCATCAGCGCAGCCGTTTCGGCAACATCGAACTCTTCCCAGTAACGCAGCAGAAAGGCCTCCCGTTGACGGGCCGGCAACTCGGCCACCTGGCCGTCGATGAGAGCCAGAATCTGGCTGCGCGACACGGCGTCCGACGCGCTTTCTGTGCCCAGTGTGCCCTCGACCGCCTCAAGCGTCTCCAGGAGGTCGAAATCCCCCTGTTCGTCAGACCCCTCGAAGTCCGACAGGTTCGTCATGACCGCGTTGCGCACCTTCTGGCGGCGGAACCAGTCCATCGTGGCGTTGGACAGAATGCGCTGGAAGATCAGCGGCAATTCCGCGGCCGGGCGGTCGACGTATTTCTCCGCCAGGCGGATCATCGCGTCCTGAACGATATCGAGCGCCGCGTCGTCCCCGCGCACGGCGTACACCGTGCGTTTGAAGGCGCGTTTCTCGACGCTCTTGAGGAAGTCGGAAAGTTCTTTGTCGGTGGCCAACGAGGATCGGGCGGCATGTCGCCCGGTGTGGGCGCGCCGGATTATGTCACCGCACCTTGCGGGTGCGTCTCCGGCCCGGCGGCGTCTGCCCGGATGCCATAATGTTGCTTCGCACAACGCAATTTGATCTCATGCCGGCTGTCCGACCCGGACGGCGGCGATTTGATCGCGCAGGCGCCACACCCGTCTCATGAGGACGCGGAGAGGCGCACCGATGGTTTTTCGTCAGAGAAATTCACAAAGGTTCTTCATGGACATGTCTGCCGCGGAAGTAAAGCGTGCCGTTTCGGCACAGCCGCAAAATCCTCCCACTGACCCGAACGGGTCGGAAATCCTGGTTCGCTGCCTGCAGGCCGAAGGGGTCAAGTACCTCTGGGGCTACCCGGGTGGTGCCGTGCTCTACATCTACGATGCCCTGTACAAGCAGGACACCATCGAACATGTGCTGGTACGCCACGAGCAGGCCGCCGTGCATGCCGCCGACGGCTACGCGCGCGCCACCGGCGAGGTCGGCGTGGCACTCGTGACGTCCGGCCCGGGCGTGACGAATGCCGTCACCGGCATCGCCACGGCCTACATGGACTCGATCCCGATGGTGATCGTCACGGGCCAGGTGCCGACGGCGGCGATCGGCCTCGATGCCTTCCAGGAATGCGACACCGTGGGCATCACACGCCCCATCGTGAAGCACAACTTCCTCGTCAAGGACGTGCGCGACCTCGCGGTCACGATGAAGAAGGCGTTCCACATCGCGCGCACCGGCCGGCCGGGCCCGGTGGTGGTCGACATCCCGAAGGACGTCTCACTGAAGACCACGCCCTTCCACTACCCTGAAACCGTGGAGATGCGGTCCTACAACCCTGTGAAGAAGGGCCACGGCGGGCAGATCCGCAAGGCCGTGCAACTGCTGCTGCAGGCGCGCCGGCCCTACATCTACACCGGCGGCGGCGTCATCCTGGGCAATGCCTCGCAGGAACTCCGGCAACTCGTCGACCTGCTCGGGTTCCCCTGCACCAACACGCTGATGGGCCTGGGCGCGATGCCGGCCAGCGACCCGCGCTTCCTTGGCATGCTGGGCATGCACGGCACCTATGAAGCCAACATGACGATGCAGAACTGCGACGTGCTGCTGGCCGTGGGCGCGCGCTTCGACGACCGCGTGATCGGTAACCCGAAACATTTCGCCTCGGTCGAGCGCAAGATCATCCACGTCGACATCGACCCCTCGAGCATCAGCAAGCGCGTGAAGGTCGACATCCCGATCGTCGGCGATGTCAAGGAAGTGCTGATCGAACTCATCTCGCAGTTGCGCGAAGCGCAGTCGCGGCCCGACGCCGCCGCTCTTGCAGCCTGGTGGAACCAGGTCGGCGAGTGGCGCAAGCGCGACTGCATGGCCTTCAAGGACAGCTCCGACGTCATCAAGCCGCAGATGGTGGTCGACAAGCTCTGGCAACTGACGCGCGACCGCGACACGTACATCACGTCCGACGTCGGTCAGCACCAGATGTGGGCAGCGCAGTACTACCGCTTCGAGGAACCTCGCCGCTGGATCAACTCCGGCGGCCTGGGAACGATGGGCGTGGGCTTGCCCTACGCGATGGGCATCAAGCTCGCCAAGCCGGATTCAGACGTCTTCTGCATCACCGGTGAAGGCTCGATACAGATGTGCATCCAGGAACTGTCGACCTGCCTGCAGTACAAGACGCCGGTGAAGATCGTCTCGCTGAACAACCGCTACCTCGGCATGGTGCGGCAGTGGCAGCAGATCGACTACGGCGGCCGCTATTCGCACAGCTACATGGACGCGCTGCCCGACTTCGTCAAGCTCGCCGAGGCTTACGGCCATGTCGGCATCCTGGTCGACAAGCCGTCCGACGTGGAACCGGCGCTGCGCGAGGCCATACGGCTGAAAGACCGCACGGTGTTCCTCGATGTGCGCACGGACCCCACCGAAAACGTCTGGCCGATGGTGAAGGCCGGCAAGGGCATCAGTGAGATGCTGCTCGGCTCCGAAGACCTGTGATTGCCTGAATCGTTGGCGGGCTCCCGGTGCTATCGCGCCGGACCCACCGCCAGCGAAGACAGCGAGACAGTCCCGGCGTCCCCCGGCATCCGAATCCGACATTCCAAGGGCATGCAGCAGAGCCGCCGGCTTACCGGCCGGTGGTTCGGGGTGCAGGCCGAAAGCGAGACTCCATGAAACACATCATCGCCCTGCTGCTCGAAAACGAGTCGGGAGCCCTTTCGCGCGTCGTGGCCCTTTTTTCCGCCCGCGGCTACAACATCGAAAGCCTGACGGTGGCCACCACCGAAGACGCCTCGCTGTCGCGCATGACCATCGTGACCACCGGTTCAGACGATGTCATCGAGCAGATCACCAAACACCTGAACCGCCTGATCGAGGTGGTGAAGGTGGTGGACCTGACCGAAGGGAGCTTCACCGAACGCGAACTCATGCTCATCAAGGTGCGCGCGGTGGGCAAGGAGCGCGAGGAGATGAAGCGCATGGCCGACATCTTCCGCGGCCGCATCATCGACGTCACCGAGAAGACCTACACGATCGAGCTGACCGGGGACTCGAGCAAGCTCGACGCCTTTCTGGTCGCCATCGACCGTGCGGCCATTCTTGAAACCGTGCGCACCGGCGCCAGCGGCATCGGCCGCGGCGAACGCATTCTCCGGGTTTGATGCCCGACCCTGAAACGGCGACCTGAAGTCACCGAACCATTAACGAACCGCCACTTTGCTGGAGAGAACCATGAATGTCTATTACGACAAAGACGCCGACCTGAGCCTCATCAAAGGCAAGAACGTCACCATCGTGGGCTACGGCTCGCAGGGCCACGCGCACGCGCAGAACCTGAACGACAGCGGCGTGAAGGTCACTGTCGGCCTGCGCCGCGGTGGTGCGTCGTGGGCCAAGGTCGAGAGCGCCGGGCTGAAGGTCGCTGAAGTGGCCGACGCGGTGAAAGATGCTGACGTCGTCATGATGCTGCTGCCCGACGAGCAGATCGGTGCCGTCTACAAGAACGACATCGAGCCGAACATCCGCAAGGGCGCGTCACTGGCGTTTGCGCACGGCTTCAACGTGCATTACGGCCAGGTCGTGCCGCGCGAGGACCTCGACGTCTGGATGGTCGCGCCCAAGGCTCCCGGCCACACGGTTCGCAATACATACACCCAGGGTGGCGGCGTGCCGCACCTGATCGCCGTGCATGCCGACAAGAGCGGCCGTGCCCGCGACCTGGCGCTCAGCTACGCGGCGGCCAACGGCGGCGGCAAGGCCGGCGTCATCGAGACCAACTTCCGCGAAGAAACCGAAACCGACCTGTTCGGCGAGCAGGCCGTGCTCTGCGGCGGCACCGTGGAACTCATCAAGGCCGGCTACGAGACGCTGGTCGAGGCCGGATACGCGCCCGAGATGGCCTACTTCGAGTGCCTGCACGAACTCAAGCTGATCGTCGATCTCATCTACGAGGGCGGCATCGCGAACATGAACTATTCGATCTCGAACAACGCCGAGTACGGCGAATACGTGTCGGGCCCGAAGATCGTGACGGCCGAGACCAAGAAGGCGATGAAGCAAATGCTGGTCGACATCCAGACCGGCGAGTACGCCAAGAGTTTCATCCTGGAAAACCGCGCCGGCGCACCGACGCTGATGTCGCGGCGCCGCATCACGTCGGAGCATTCCATCGAAGTCGTAGGCGAGAAACTGCGCGCCATGATGCCGTGGATCAAGGCCAACAAGTTGGTGGACAAGAGCCGCAACTGAGCGGCGCCGCTCTGCGCTCCGAAGGGGCTGCCGCGGGGCCGCCCTTTTTTGATTGCGGCGCTGAAGTATCCTCAACCGCCTGACCCCAACTGACCCCAAGGCGTGCCCGATGAACGACACGAACGTGCCTTCCACGCTGGAAGAAATCGACGCCGACCAGGCCGCGGCGCCGCGGCGCCGCCGCAAGGGCATCTACGTGCTGCCCAACGCAATCACGCTGGCGGCGCTGTTTGCCGGCTTCTATTCGATCGTGATGGCGATGAACGGCCGCTTCGAGGTCGCCTGCATCGGCATCTTCTGCGCCGCCGTGCTCGACAGCCTCGACGGCCGCGTGGCGCGCATGACGAACTCGCAGAGTGCCTTCGGCGAGCAGATGGACAGCCTGTGCGACATGGTCAGCTTCGGCGCCGCACCGGCACTCATCGTCTACATCTGGGCGCTGAAGGATCTGGGCAAGCTGGGCTGGATTCCCGCCTTTGTGTACATCGCCGGCGCAGCGCTGCGACTGGCACGCTTCAACGTCAACATCGGCGTCGTCGACAAGCGCTTTTTCCAGGGCATGCCCAGCCCGGCGGCCGCGGCCATGGTGATCGGTCTGATCTGGGTGATGGACGACGCCGGCTTCAGGGGCGTTTCGAAGATCGACTGGCTGGCCTGGTCGGCTTTCGCCATCACCCTGTTCGCGGGCCTGTCGATGGTGACCAACGCGCCGTTCTACAGCTTCAAGGTCGTCGGCGGCAAGCGCACGGTGCCCTTCGTCGTCATCGTGGCCATTGCGCTGGGCATCGCGCTGATTGCGCTTGACCCGCCGCGCGTGCTGTTCGCGCTGTTTTTCTGCTATGGCCTGTCGGGCTACGCGGTCTACATCTGGCGCCGGATGAAAGGCAGGCCGACCAGCGTGATTGCGACGTCCACCGACGATCCCGACGAAAAGGGCCTGCATGAGTGAGGCAGGCCGCGTGCGGGTGCATGCTACATTTCGAATATGAGTTCGATCAAATTCGTTTCACTGCTAGTGCTACCCGGAGTTCCGCGGGTGCGCTGATCTTTTTCGTCACGGATTGATCTGATCAACGGCCCGCCAGCGTCACGCAGCGGGCCGTTTTCCATTGTTCTCACGCTGCGTGCGACCTCCCAGCACTCCACGAAAGCCCAACATGTCCGACAAGATCATCATTTTCGACACGACCTTGCGTGATGGCGAGCAGTCGCCCGGCGCCTCGATGACGCGCGACGAAAAGCTGCGCATCGCCCGCCAGCTCGAAAGGCTGCGGGTCGACGTCATCGAAGCCGGTTTCGCGGCGTCGAGCAACGGCGACTTCGAGTCCGTGAAGTCCATCGCCAACCTCGTGCGCGAGTCGACCATCTGCTCGCTGGCGCGCGCCAATGACCGCGACATCGCGCGCGCAGCCGAAGCGCTGAAAGGTGCTGCGCGGGCTCGTATTCACACCTTCATCGCGACCTCGCCGCTGCATATGGAGAAGAAGCTGCGCATGACGCCCGACGAGGTGTTCGAGCAGGCCCGGCTGTCGGTGCGCTTTGCCCGCAACCTGTGTGCCGACGTGGAGTTTTCGCCGGAAGACGGTTACCGCTCCGACCCCGACTTCCTGTGCCGCGTGCTCGAGGCCGTCATCTCCGAAGGAGCGACCACCATCAACATTCCCGACACCGTGGGTTATGCGGTGCCCGAGTTGTACGGTGAGTTCATCCGCTCGTTGCGCGAACGCATCCCGAATTCCGACCGGGCGATCTGGAGCGTGCACTGCCACAATGACCTCGGCATGGCGGTGGCCAACTCGCTGGCCGGCGTGAAGATCGGCGGCGCGCGGCAGATCGAGTGCACGATCAACGGCCTCGGCGAAAGAGCCGGCAACTGCGCCCTGGAAGAAGTGGTGATGGCGCTGAAGACGCGGCGAGACCACTTCGATCTGGAAGTCGGCATCGACACCACGCAGATCGTGCCTGCCTCGCGCATGGTCAGCCAGACCACCGGTTTCGTCGTGCAGCCGAACAAGGCGGTGGTGGGCGCGAACGCGTTTGCGCATGCCAGCGGCATCCACCAGGACGGCGTGCTGAAGGCGCGTGACACCTACGAGATCATGCGTGCCGAAGATGTGGGCTGGGCGGCCAACAAGATCGTGCTCGGCAAGCTGTCGGGCCGCAACGCCTTCAAGCAGCGGCTGCAGGACCTGGGCATCCAAATGGAATCCGAGGCCGAGGTCAACGCCGCTTTCGCCCGCTTCAAGGACCTGGCCGACCGCAAGAGCGAGATCTTCGACGAGGACATCATCGCGCTGGTGGGCGACGAAAGCGTGACGGCCGAGCAAGAGCATTACCGGCTGCTCTCGCTGTCGCAGCGCTCGGAAACGGGAGAACGCCCTCAGGCCAGCGTGGCGTTCGCCGCCGGCGAGATCGAGCACCACGCGCAGAGCGATGGCAACGGACCCGTCGACGCCAGCCTGAAGGCGATCGAGTCAAAGGTGCAAAGTGGCGCTGAAATGCTGCTCTATTCGGTCAATGCAATCACCTCGGGCAGCACAGAATCACAAGGCGAAGTGACTGTCCGGCTGCAACATGGCGGGCGGGTGGTCAACGGCGTCGGCTCCGACCCGGACATCGTGGTGGCATCGGCCAAGGCCTATCTGGCGGCACTCAACAAGCTGCAAAGCAAGGCCGAGCGGGTGGCGGCGCAGGGTTGAGGATAATTTCGGAGCCCAAGGTCCGCGCGGATTCTGGGCGGCGTCGCGGATATTGCAGTCGGCACTTTAGGAAAGTTGCGCAAGTTTTTGATCTTGCGTGCTTTTTTTCTGTGGCCTAAACTTCACAGGTGTTTTTGATACAAGGTGTGCCGTGAACAAGACCCGGAAGAGCGCAGGAACGGCAGGCCTGATGACTTTGTCGATGTTGCTGGCGTTGGCGATTGCCGCACCGGCGCGGGCCGCGCCAGCGCAGCAGGCCAAACAGGCGCCAACCGTGAAGACGGTCAAGACGGCCAAGGTGGTCAAGCCCATCAAGAAGACACAGGTCTCCAGGCAAGCCAGGCCTTTGGTACGCAAGGTGGCTGCAGCGGCAGAGCCGGCCCGCCTGTCCTTTGGCCAGGCTTACGGCCTGCACGACACCACAGACCCGCTCGATCTGAAGTCCAGCGTGGCCTTCGTGATCGACCAGGAAACGAACGAGGTGCTGTTCAGCAAGAATTCGCAGGCCGTGCTGCCGATCGCTTCCATCACCAAGCTGATGACGGCGCTGGTGGTGACGGAAGCCGCCCAGCCTCTCGACGAGTTGCTGACGGTGACGCAAGACGATGTCGACACCGAGAAGGGCAGTGGATCGCGGCTCTCCGTCGGTACCGTGCTGTCACGCGGCGACATGCTGCATCTGGCGCTGATGTCGTCGGAGAACCGGGCCGCGCATGCGCTGGGACGGAACTACGTCGGCGGTCTTCCGGCTTTCGTCGAGGCGATGAACCGCAAGGCGCTGCAACTGGGCATGAACGACACGCACTATGTCGAGCCGACCGGTCTGTCGAGCCGCAACCAGTCGAGCGCGCGCGACCTGAGCCAGCTCGTCAAGGCGGCATCGGGCCATTCGATCATCCGGGAACTGTCGACTTCGCTGGAGGCGCAGGTCGCCGTCGGCAAGCGGCAGCTTCAGTTCCGCAACACCAACGGCCTGGTGCGCAACCCGAGCTGGGAGATCAGTCTGCAGAAAACGGGCTACATCTCGGAAGCCGGCCGCTGCGTGGTGATGCAGGCGCAGATGGCGGGTCGCAAGCTGATCATGGTGCTGCTCGACTCGGCCGGAAAGTACTCGCGCATCGGAGACGCCGAGCGCATCCGCAAATGGGTGTCCGACGGCGCGCTGGTCAGCACGCTGGCTTCGCAGCCCATCATCCGTTAGCGCCGGCTCGCGGTATCTCAGGGCGCAGGCAGCCGTTCGGCCAGCGCCTGCCGGTCTACAAGCCCGCAGCCTGCCCGCGGTAACCGAGTTCGGCCGATATCTGGGCTGCAGTGGCCTTGACCTTGTCGAGCCAGGCTTCTTCCATGCGATCCGAAGGGGCTGAAATCGACAGCCCGGCCAGCAAGGTGCCCTGGTCGTCGTAGATGCCGGCCGCCATGCAGCGCACGCCCAGTTCGAGTTCTTCGTCGTCGCGCGCGCTTCCCAGTGCGCGCACGGTGGCGAGTTCACGCTCAAGGTGGGTCAGGTCGGTGATGCTGTTGCGTGTGTGGCCGGTCAGCCCGGTGCGGGTGGCGTAGGCACGCACGCGTTGCAGGTCGTCATACGCCAGGAACAGTTTGCCGACCGATGTCAGGTGCAGCGGCGCCCGGCCGCCGATCGCGCGCACTACCTGCATGCCCGAGCGCTCGCTGTACGCGCGTTCGATGTAGATGATTTCATCGCCCTGCCGCATCGACAGGTTCACCGGCTGCAGCGTCAGCTTGTGCAGTTCACGCATCGGCGCCAGCGCGGCTTCGCGCACGTCGAGCCTGGCCTTGACGAGGTTGCCCAGTTCCAGAAGGCGCATGCCGAGGCGGTAGCTTCCGGCCTGGGGACGGTCGACGAAGCGGCCGATCGTCAGGTCGTTGAGAATGCGGTGCGCGGTCGAAGGGTGCAACCCCGTGCTCTCGCTGATCACCTTCAGCGACACCGGTTCCTGGTGTGATGCCAGCATGTCCAGCAGCGCGAAACTGCGCTCCAGCACCTGGATCGTCGGAGTCTGATTGTCCTTGGCACTCATGCGATTGATTGTGAAGCGTTTTCCCATATTTTGCATGGCGGAATGCGGCGTTGCATGCCGGTATGGTGGGCGGGCTCTGCGTTGTGGTCGGCTTGCCAGGCTTGCCGGCTGGCTGGTCGGGCTGGCGCTCTTGTCGATGCTCCTGTCGGCGCTGCCTGCAGCCGCGCAGGAGGCTTCGGCGGCGCAGCCGGCGGTCGCCGCGAGCACGGCAGCGTCTGCCGACCCGACGCCCGCCGCACCTGTGCCACGCTGGATTGCCGTGCCAAGGGTGGCGGGGCGCTTGCGGGCTGCCGACATCGGGCTGGTGATCAACGCCGCCGACACTTATTCGGTGGAGGTCGGCGAGCACTACATCCGCAGCCGCGGCCTGCTGCCGGCGCAGGTGCTTCGCCTCGAGTTGCCACCCGGCCCCGTGCTTACGTTGCCCGAATTCGAGCGCCTGCAGCGAGCCATCAACGATCATTTCGGGCCGGCGGCGCAGGCGCTGGCACTGGCCTGGGTGGCTCCTTACGCGGTCGGCTGCAACTCGATCACCGGCGCGCTGGCTCTCGGTTTCGACGCTGCCCTGTGCCAGAACAGTTGCGCGCCCTCACGGGCCTCGAGCTACTTCAATTCGGCTTCGTCGCGCCCCTGGGCCGAGCACGGCCTGCGGCCGGCCATGTTGCTGGCGGCGCGCAGTGTCGAGTCGGCGAAGGCGCTGATCGACCGCGGCGTGGCGGCCGACGGCAGGCTGGCACTGCGCGCGGGGCCGCCGGTCAGCGCGCTTTTCCTCACCACGGCTGACAGCGCGCGCAACGTGCGCGCGCGCCTGTATCCGCCGGCGGGCATGCAGGCCTCGGTCGGGGTCGAGATGCTGGTGATTCCGGCAGACAGGCTGCCACAGTCGACTCGCATCCTGCTGGCCCTGACCGGCAGCGCAAAGCTCGGCCTGACGCCTGCGCTCGACTGGATGCCCGGTGCGCTGGCCGACCATCTCACCTCATTCGGCGGCGCCTTGCTGGCGTCCAACGGGCAGGACACCGCGCTCGACTGGATCGAGTCCGGCGCCACTGCCAGTCACGGCACGGTGAGCGAACCCTGCAATCACCTGCAGAAGTTCCCCCACCCGCAGGTGCTGCTGCTGCACTATCTGCAGGGCAGCACGGCCATCGAGGCTTACTGGAAGAGCGTGGCCTGGCCGCAGCAGGCTCTGTTCGTCGGTGAGCCGCTGGCGGCGCCGTTCTCACCCTGGTAGGCGCGACGGCATTCCGTCCGAAGTGGCCGTGATGTTCAAGGCGGCAACGGCCTGTTCACCCGAGCGCACCGCCCCTTCCAGCGTGGCAGGGTAGGGCCCGTCGATGTAATCGCCTGCTGCCCACAGCCCGGGTGAGACGGCGGCCGGCGGCCGCGCCAGGCCTGGCGTGCAGCGGAAGGTTGCACGCTTTTCGGCGAGCACACGCAGCAGCGCCGGCGGCTGCGGCCAGGTGCCGGGCGGAAAGGCTGCCACGGCCTGCTTCAGCGTGGCTGCGGCGGCGACATCCAGCCCGGCGTCGACCCAGCGCCGCGCGCCGCTGATGACGAATGCGAATACTCCCGGCGTGGCGCCGAGCGCACCATGGTCGAAGGCGAACTGCGCTGGCGCATCGGGGTTCTCGGCCAGCGCCATCATCGGCTCGGCCAGCCGGGCGCCGGGACATCGCAGGTAGACGGTGATGATGGGTTCGTAGCGCAGTGCCGCGGCGCGGGCCGACCAGCCCGGCGCGATATGCAGCGTCAACCGCGCCGCCTCGGCCGCACTGCAGGCCAGCACGACGGCGTCGAACTCGCGGCCGGCCAGCGCCCAGACTTCGCCGTTGCGGGTGATCTCCACGATGCGCTGGCCCAGCTGGAGTTCAGCGCCCTCGGCCGCCAGCCAGCGCATGGCCGGTTCGGGCAGCAGCGCGCTCAACGGGCGGCGGGGCAGCAGCAGGTCGGCCGCGCCGGCGCCGCCGAAGAGCGCGTCGCGCAGCACCCGCAGCAGCACCGACGCGCTGGCCTCGCTGGCCTGGGTGTTGAGCGCGGCCACACAAAGCGGGTCGATCAGCAGTTCGCGCACGGCGGGTGTCAGGCCCTGGCACAGTGCGTCCACGGTGAGTGTGGACGCGCAGCGGAAGCGCCGCGCCGCCCAGCCCGTCGCCACGGCCAGCAGGCTGACGCGGTCACGCCAGCTCCAGCCCACGCAGCCGGCCACGGCGCGACCAAAACCGAGCCATGCCGGCCCGGGCGGCAGACGCAGGCCGCGGCCGTCGGGGTAGCGCAGCACCAGCGGCAGCCGGCAGAGCAGGGCATCGGGGCTGGCTCCGATGCTGCGCATCAGCGCCAGCGTGCGCGAGTAGGCGCCGATCAGGATGTGCTGGCCGTTGTCTAGCGCCAGGCCGCCAGCGTCGACGGCACGCGCCCGGCCGCCGGCCTGGCCGGCCATCTCGAACAGCGTGACCGCGTGGCCGGCCTCAGTGGCGCGCACGGCTGCCGCCAGACCCGCCCAGCCGGCGCCGACCACGGCCACGCGCTGCGGCGCCGAGGCGCCCATCAGCGCCCGCGCAGGTGGGTGCGGGCAGCGATCCACAGCTTGCGCAGCGGCGTCAGCGATGTGCGCTGGTGCAGCACCTGGAAGCCCTGGGCCTCGATCTCGCGCAGCAGCGTGCGGTAGATGTTGGCCATCATCAGACCGGGTTTCTGCGCCACGCGGTCGGCCTCGGGCAACAGGGCCATCGCTTCATCGAAGGTGGCGTGCGCCCGCGCGGCCTGGAAACGCATCAGCGCGTCGAAGCGTTCGCTATAACCCCAGGGCGCCTCGCGCTTCAGCAGTTCGCTGGCCTTGACGTCGAAGCGCTGCAGTTCGGACATCGGCAGGTAGATGCGGCCCCGACGGGCGTCCTCGCCGACGTCGCGAATGATGTTCGTCAGCTGCATCGCCAGGCCGAGCTTGTGCGCGTAAACCATCGTGGTTTCTTCAGTGCGTCCGAAGATGTTGGCCGCCACCTCGCCCACCACGCCGGCCACCAGGTGACAGTAGCGAGCAAGGCCGGGGTAGTCGAGGAAACGGGTTTGTTCGAGGTCGGTCTGGCAGCCGTCGATGACGGCGTTCAGGTGGGCCGCCTGAATGTCGAAGGATGGTGCGCAAGGCATCAGGGCCTTCATCACCGGGTGGCTGGGCTGGCCAGAATAACTTTGTGCCACTTCCTTGCGCCACCACTGCAGTTTGGCGGCGGCCACCGAGGAATCCTGCATGTCGTCGACGACATCGTCGACCTCGCGGCAGAAGGCGTAGAAGGCCGTGATGGCGGCGCGCCTCGGCGGCGGCAGGAACAGGAAGGCGTAATAGAACGATGAGCCGCTGTTGGCCGCCTTGTCCTGCACGTACTGCTGAGGATTCATCGGGTGGTTGTCCCCATGCGCAAGGCGCGCCACAGCAGCCGCGGCGCATCGCCCACCCGGATGGCGGGGCGGTGGCCCAGGCTGGCGCAGTTCATGGCCCTGATCTTCTCGATGATGCGCAAACCACCCTGCACGACCAGACGCAACTCCCAGCCGGCACGGCCCGGCAGGTGCAGTGCCAGCGGAGCGCCTTCCCGCATCAGACCTTCGGCCCAGTCGCACAGTTCACGCACCAGGCGGCGTGATGCTTCGCTGTCGACGCACCGCTGAATGCCCACTGGGTCCAGCCCGAGCGCCCGCAGGTCGGCCAGTGGCAAATAAACCCGCCCGCGCGGCAGGTCGACGCTGAGGTCCTGCCAGAAGTTGATCAACTGCAGCGCCGTGCAGATGGCATCTGACCTTCGCAGCGACGCTGCGTCGCTCACGCCGTACAAGTGCAGCAGCAATCGGCCCACAGGGTTGGCGGAGCGGGCGCAGTAGTCCAGCAACTGCGCCCGGTCTGCGTAGAGCGGGTTGCCGGCGTCCTGCTCGAAGGCGTCAAGCAGCGCGTGCAGGGGCCCTGCTGGCAGCGCGTGCGTGCGCACCTGCGCGGCCAGCGGGCCGAAGACCTGCGGCCAGCGCGGCCCGGCCGGGCTGCTGGCCAGGCTGGCTAACAGTTCGCCCCGATACGCGGCGAGATCCGCCAGCCTGGCGGCTGCGGTGGCGTCGCCTTCGTCGGCAATGTCGTCGGCGGTGCGTGCGAAGTGATAGATCGCCATCACCGCAGGCCGCAGCGCGGGCGGGCAAAGCACCGAAGCCACCGGAAAATTTTCGTAATGATCAACGCTCACATGCCGATTCTCACTCGGCGTGCAGTGCTTCCGGTGTGAGCGTGGTTTGTTTGACACCACGGCTGCCGCCTCATATATTACTGACCAGTCAGTCATTAGCGAGTTTTTTCGCGCGGCTCGCTGCGGGTGCGCAGCCCGTGCCCCGACATCGCATTCGAGAGACAGCATGAAGAATCCGACCGTTTTACTCGCGCCCTTGCTGGCCCTGCTGCTGCTGGCCGGCTGCTCGAAGCCCGAGCCCGTGGCCGAGCCCGTGCGCGCCGTGCGGACGGTCGTCGTCGGCAACGACAGTGCCGGAGGCACTCACGAGTACGCCGCCGAGGTGAAGGCTCGCGTCGAGAGCCGGCTCGGTTTTCGCGTCGCCGGCAAGCTGCTGCGCCGCCAGGCCGAGCTTGGCCAGCGTGTGAAGGCCGGTGAAACGCTGGCCCAGCTCGATCCGCAGGATCTGCAACTCGGCCAGGACGCGGCGCGCGCCGCCGTCAAGGCCGCGCGTGTCAACCTCGACCTCACCTTCGCCGAGTTCAAGCGCTACAAGGATCTGCGCGACCAGGGTTTCATCAGCGGCATGGAGCTCGAGCGGCGCGAATCGGCGCTGCGCTCGGCGCAGGCGCAACTCGACCAGGCGCAGGCGCAGGCCAGCGTGCAGGGCAACCAGGCCGGCTACAGCACGCTGACGGCCGCGACGGCCGGCGTCATCACCGCCGTCGAGGCCGAGGTCGGCGCCGTGCTGGCCTCCGGTGCGCCCGTGCTGCGGCTGGCGCACGACGGCCCGCGCGACGTCATGTTCTCGGTACCTGAAGACGTGGTGGCGGGCATGCGCCCGCTGCTCGGCCGCCCGGGCGCGCTGCGGGTTCGAATCTGGGGCACACCCGGCGAACTGCCGGCCACGCTGCGCGAGCTGGCAGCCGCAGCCGATCCGGCCACCCGCACCTTCCAGGCCAAGGCCGACCTCGGTGAGGCGCAAGTGCAACTGGGCCAGACCGCGTCGGTGTTGATAGATCAGCCTCGGCGCACCGGCGTCGCGCGCCTGCCGCTGTCGGCCGTGCTGCAGCAGCAGGGCAAGACGGCCGTCTGGCTGCTCGACAAGGCCAGCATGACGGTCCGGCTGCAGCCGGTGACGGTCGGCGGCGCGGAAGGCAACACGGTGATCATCGCCAGCGGCCTGAGCCCCGGCCAGCAGGTGGTGACCGCCGGCGTGCATGTGCTGACGGCCGGCCAGAAGGTCCAGCTGTATCAGCCCGCGTTCGCCGCCGCGGCGTCGTCACCGGCCGACAGCCGCTGATTCCGGGCCCGTGATGAACGAATCGAACCCCCATGGCGGCGCTGCCGCGACACGTTTCAACATCTCGCGCTGGGCGCTGGAACACCCGGCCCTGACACGCTACCTGATGGTGGTGCTGATGGTGCTGGGCGTCGTCGCCTACTTCCAGCTCGGCCAGGACGAAGACCCGCCGTTCACCTTCCGGGCGATGGTCGTGCAGGCCCATTGGCCGGGTGCCAGCGCGCAGCAGATGGCCGAACAGGTGACCGACAAGATTGAGAAGACGCTGCAGGAAGTGCCTTACGCCGACAAGGTGCGCAGCTATACCAAGCCGGGCGAGAGCCTGACCTTCATGCAGGTGCGGGACTCGACACCGGGGCACGAAGTCGCCAACAGCTGGTACGAGACGCGCAAGCGCATCTCGGACATGCGCAACACGCTGCCCACAGGCGTCATCGGCCCGGTCTTCAATGACGATTTCGGGGATGTCTACGGCTCGATCTTCGCGCTGTCGGCCGATGGCTTCAGCGACGAGGAACTGCGCGAGTTCGCCGACCGCGTGCGCCAGAAGCTGCTGCGTGTGCAGGATGTCGGCAAGGCCGAGATCTTCGGCGCGCAGCCGGAAAAGGTGTTCGTCGAGATCTCGCAGAACCGTCTGGCCCAGCTCGGCCTGGACATGACCCAGGTGGTGGCGCAACTTGGCGCGCAGAACGCTGTAGAAGGCGCGGGCGTGATGAACGCCGGGCTGGAAAACTTTCAGGTGCGCATCGGCGGTCAGTTCAATTCGGTCGACGAACTCAGGCGGTTCCCGATTCGCGCCGTCAACCCGGCCACGAGCGTGGCCACGACGATCAGGCTCGACGACATCGCCGAGATTCGCCGCGGCACCGTCGACCCGCCCGCCGTCAAGGTGCGCCACCAGGGCAAGCAGGTCATCGCCATCGGCGTCTCGATGGCCAAGGGCGGCGACATCATCGCGCTGGGCAAGGCGCTAAGCGTGACCACGGCGCAGATACAGCGCGAGTTGCCGGTCGGCATCTTGCTGGAACAGGTGCAGGACCAGCCGAAGGCGGTGGTGCGCTCGGTGAACGAGTTCGTCAAGGTGTTGCTGGAAGCGGTGGTCATCGTGCTACTGGTGAGCTTCATCAGCCTGGGGTTGCACTTCCGGCCGCTGCGCGTCGACATCTGGCCCGGCCTCGTGGTCGGCATCACGATCCCGCTGGTGCTGGCTGTGACCTTCGTGACGATGTTCTACTGGAGCGTGGGCCTGCACAAGATATCGCTGGGCTCGCTGATCATCGCGCTCGGCCTGATGGTCGACGACGCCATCATTGCCGTCGAAATGATGGTGCGCAAGCTCGAAGAGGGCTACGACAAGATGAGCGCGGCCACCCACGCCTACGACGTGACGGCGATGCCCATGCTGACCGGCACACTGATCACGGCGGCCGGCTTCCTGCCGATCGGGCTGGCCAAGTCGGTGACCGGTGAATACACCTTCGCGATCTTCGCGGTGACCACGGCCGCTCTGCTCATCTCATGGGTGGTGTCGGTCTACTTCGTGCCCTACCTCGGCGCATGGCTGCTGCACACGCGGGCGAAGGTCGAGGTCGCCGAAGGCGGCACCGAAGGCGATACAGAGAGGCTTGGCGAAGATCCTGCGGTTGCCGGACCTCACGAGTTGTTCGACACGCCCTTCTACGCCAGGTTCCGCCGCCTGGTGAACTGGTGCGTGCTGCACCGTTGGCTGACCATCGGGCTGACGGTGGCGAGTTTCGTGCTCGGCATCGTCGGCATGGGGAAGGTCCAGCAGCAGTTCTTCCCGGACTCGAGCCGGCCCGAGATCCTGGTCGAGCTCTGGTTGCCCGAAGGCTCGACGATCCAGCAGTCCGAAGAGGTGGCGCGGCGCTTCGAGGCCCGCATGATGCGTGAGCCCGGGCTGCAGTCGGTGACGACCTGGATCGGCAGCGGCGTGCCGCGCTTCTACCTGCCGCTCGACCAGGTCTTCCCGCAGAGCAATGTCAGCCAGGCGATCCTGCTGCCGAAAAACCTGAACGAACGCGAGGCCCTGCGCCTGCGCCTGACGGCCCTGCTGGCCACCGAGTTCCCCGAGGTGCGTGGCCGCTTCAAGCTGCTTCCCAATGGCCCGCCAGTCAGTTACCCGGTGATGTTCCGCGTCATGGGCACCGACGCCATGGTGCTGCGGCACTGGGCCGACCAGGCCAAGGAAGTGCTGCGCGCCAACCCCAACATGCGCGGCGTCAACGACAACTGGAACGAATCGATCAAGGTGCTGCGCCTGAACATCGACCAGGACAAGGCGCGCGCGCTCGGCGTCACCAGCCAGCAGGTGGCGCTTTCTTCTCGCACCATGCTGTCGGGCACGACCATCGGCCAGTACCGCGAAGGCGACAAGCTGGTCGACATCGTGCTGCGCCAGCCGCCGGAAGAACGCAATGCCATCACCGACATCGGCAACGCCTATCTGTCCACGGCCAGCGGCAAGAGCGTGCCGCTGACGCAACTCGCCAAGATCGACTTCAGCTGGGAGCCGGGCGTGATGTGGCGCGACAACCGCAACTACGCGGTAACGATCCAGGGCGACGTGGCCGAAGGCCTGCAGGGCCCGACGGTGAGCGCGCAGATCTGGCCAGCGCTGCAGGCGATGGCCAAGACAATGCCGGCGGGCTACACGATCGAAGTGGCCGGCGCCGTGGAAGAAAGCAGCAAGGGACAGGGTTCGATCGCGGCCGGCGTGCCTGTCATGCTGTTCATCGTCTTCACGCTGCTGATGCTTCAGTTGCAGAGCTTCAGCCGCGCGATGCTGGTGTTCCTCACCGGGCCGCTGGGCATTGCCGGCGTGGCGGCGGCGCTGCTGCTGCTGAACCGGCCGTTCGGCTTCGTGGCGCTGCTCGGCGTGATCGCGCTGATGGGCATGATCATGCGCAACTCGGTGATCCTGATCGATCAGATCGAGCAGGACCGCTCGCGCGGCGTGCCGGCCTGGGAGGCCATCGTCGAATCGGCGGTGCGGCGCTTCCGGCCCATCGTGCTGACGGCAGCGGCCGCAGTGCTGGCGATGATCCCGCTGTCGCGCAGCGTGTTCTGGGGTCCGATGGCGGTGGCCATCATGGGTGGCCTCATCGTCGCCACTGCGCTGACGCTTCTGGCGCTGCCGGCGATGTACGCGGCCTGGTTTCGTGTGAAACATGAAAGCAGGTCGCCCGCCTGATTCATGGCCGGCGCAGCCAGCCGGCTAGAATGCGCGGTTACCTGTTCAGTGCGCCAAACCCACGGGGGTGGGCGCGCAAGCGACCCGGCAGTCGTTAAACCCTTCAGCGCGGGTGGCGAAATTGGTAGACGCACCAGGTTTAGGTCCTGACGCCTTCACGGGCGTGCCGGTTCGAGTCCGGCCCCGCGCACCAGATACACAACCTTGACCACGAGATAACCATGTCCGTCAACGTCGAAACCCTCGAAAAACTGGAACGTCGCATCACGCTGACGGTGCCGGCCACCGCCATCACAAGCGAGGTCGATGCGCGGCTGAAAAAGCTCGCCCGCACCGTGAAGGCCGACGGCTTCCGCCCCGGCAAGGTGCCGATGTCGGTGGTGGCCCAGCGCTACGGCTTCTCGGTGCAGAACGAGGTGGTGAACGACCGCATCGGCGAAGCATTCGCCAGCGCCGCCGGCGAAGCCAGGCTGCGCGTAGCCGGCGTACCGCGCATCACGCAAAACAATGAAGCGCCCGAAGGTCACATCGCCTTCGACGCCGTCTTCGAGGTCTACCCCGAAGTAAAGATCGGTGACCTGAGCGCCGCCGAAGTCGAGCGTGTGGCCACCGAGGTTACCGAGGAAGCGATCGACCGCACCGTCGACATCCTGCGCAAGCAGCGGCGCACCTTCGCCCAGCGCCCCGCCGCCGAAGGCGCCGAGGAAAGCGACCGCGTCACCATCGACTTCGAAGGCAAGATCGACGGCGAACCTTTCAACGGCGGCAAGGCCGAGGCCTTTCAGTTCCTGATCGGCGAAGGCCAGATGCTGGAGCAGTTCGACAAGGCCGTCCGCGGCATGAAGGTCGGCGAGAGCAAGACCTTCCCGCTGCAGTTTCCGGCCGACTACCACGGCGCCGACGTCGCCGGCAAGGAAGCCGACTTCCTGGTGACCATGAAGAAGGCCGAGGTGCAGAACCTGCCCGCGGTCGACGAAGGCTTCGCGAAGTCGCTGGGAATCCCCGCCGCCACCGTCGAAGGTCTGCGCGCCGACGTCAAGAAGAACCTCGAGCGCGAAGTGCGCTTCAGGGTGCTGTCACGCAACAAGGCCGCGGTGATGGAAGCGCTGGGCAAGGCCGCCGAGCTCGAGCTGCCGAACGCCCTGGTGGCCGGCGAGATGGAGCGCCTGGTGGCTTCGGCGCGCGCCGACCTCAAGCAGCGCGGCGTGAAGGATGCCGAAACGGCGCCGATCCCCGAAGAGATTTTCAAGCCGCAGGCCGAGCGCCGCGTGCGCCTGGGTCTGGTGGTGGCGGAGCTGGTACGTTCCAATAACCTGCAGGCCAAACCTGAACAGTTGCAGGCGCACATCGAGGAAATGAGCCAGAGCTACGAGAAGCCGGCCGAAGTGATGCGCTGGTATCTGGGTGACCGTCAGCGTATGGCCGAGGTCGCCGCGGTGGTGGTCGAGAACAACGTCACCCGGTTCGTGATGGACAAGGCCCACGTGGTCGACAAGTTGCTGCCTTTCGACGAGTTGATGGCTGCGGCCTGAGTTCCCCCCCCCCGCGCGCCCAGGGCGCCGTGCCGACGAGGCCGGCGCCCTTCGTCGTTCGAAGGGTGACTCTTGTGGCGCGATAATCCGCCATCACATTGATTGATCCAATCTGCCAAGGACCTGCATGAGCGCTACGGAAACCACCGGCCTGGGCATGGTGCCCATCGTCATCGAAACTTCGGGCCGCGGCGAGCGCGCATACGACATCTACAGCCGCCTGCTGCGCGAGCGCGTGATCTTCCTGGTTGGCCCGGTCAATGACCAGACGGCCAATCTGGTAGTCGCGCAGTTGCTGTTCCTGGAGAGCGAGAACCCCGACAAGGACATTTCGCTCTACATCAACTCGCCGGGCGGCAGCGTCAGCGCCGGTCTGTCGGTGTTCGACACCATGCAGTTCATCAAGCCCGACGTCTCGACGCTGTGCATGGGCATGGCCGCCAGCATGGGCAGCTTCTTGCTGATGGCTGGCGCCAAGGGCAAGCGTTTTGCGCTGCCCAATTCGCGCGTCATGATCCACCAGCCCTCGGGCGGGGCGCAGGGCCAGGCCACCGACATCGAGATCCAGGCCAGGGAAATCATCAAGACGCGCGAGCAGCTGAACCGCATCTACGCCGAGCGCACCGGCCGCAGCTACGAGCAGATCGCCGCCGATATGGAGCGCGACATGTGGATGTCGCCCTCCGAGTCCAAGGAGTACGGTCTCATAGATCAGGTGCTCGACCGCCGGCCCTGAAGCCCGCCGGATGCACACTGATCGGGGGTGGCCGGCCGTTTTCAGGCCGGCCTTCCATTTCCCTTTCTGACCCTGAATCACGTCCTTTTCAGCGCCGGTGAGCCCGGCGCAGTTGGACTATGATTCTTCGACTCTTCAACCGGACTTCCTAGTCAAGTACACCCATGGCCGAAAAGAAGGGCGCCACAGGCGAGAAAGTCCTTTACTGCTCTTTCTGCGGCAAGAGCCAGCACGAGGTCAAGAAGCTCATCGCGGGACCGTCGGTCTTCATCTGCGACGAGTGCATAGAGCTGTGCAACGACATCATCCGCGACGAGATGCCGGCAGAGACTGCGGCTGCCCGCGGCGCGCGCTCGGACCTGCCGGTGCCCAGCGAGATCAAGAGCAGCCTCGACCAGTATGTGATAGGCCAGGACGTCGCCAAGCGCACGCTGGCCGTGGCCGTCTACAACCACTACAAGCGTTTGAAGCACATCGGCGCCGGTGCGAAGGACGAGGTCGAGCTGACCAAGAGCAACATCCTGCTGATCGGGCCCACCGGCTCGGGCAAGACGCTGCTTGCGCAGACCTTGGCGCGTTTGCTGAACGTGCCCTTCGTGATCGCCGATGCCACCACCCTGACCGAAGCGGGTTACGTCGGTGAAGACGTCGAGAACATCATCCAGAAGCTGCTGCAGAACTGCAACTACGACGTCGAGCGTGCGCAGCGCGGCATCGTCTACATCGACGAGATCGACAAGATCAGCCGCAAGGCCGACAACCCCAGC
>Ga0105046_10002924_pt1 | contig 27049 bp, 20 predicted proteins | sample MAT03_FD_78385 | JGI IMG/M metagenome (GOLD analysis project Ga0105046, IMG submission 78385) | Freshwater microbial communities from Lake Fryxell liftoff mats and glacier meltwater in Antarctica - MAT-03 (megahit assembly) | ecosystem: Environmental > Aquatic > Freshwater > Ice > Liftoff... | reverse complement strand
TTTTTTTTTTTTTTTTTTTTTTATTAGAAAAACATTTAATAAATAATTTAAAAAAAAATGAAAAAAAATTTTAAAAGTTTAATTTATAATGAATATTGGTGTAAATGTTTAGATGTAATAAATGGAGATACTTGTAAGGTATCTTATGAAATTAGTCCAGGTAAATATAAAATTTTTAATGTATTTTTATCTGATATGAGCTGTGATGATATAAATAGTGAAAATAAAGAAAATAAAAGGTATGCAAATTTATGTAAAAATAGGTTATTACAATTAATAACATTTAATTTTGATATAAAAATAAATAAAAATTATTCAAAAAAATTTATTAAAGAATTATTAAATACTAAAGTATATATGATATTAATAAAAATTGAAAAATTTGATAAATATGGTAGAATACTTGCAAAAATATATACTTCTTGGTCTTTATTTAAATCTTTACAAAATTATCTTATATCAGAAAATTTTGCTATTTTAGATATAATTGGTGATTTAAAAATAATGCCAAATATTATTAATGAAGAAGATTTAGTAAAAAATATATTTGAATAATTTATTTTATAAGATAAAAATTTTTAAAAATTGTAAAAAAATTTGGGTAATCTTTTCTATCTAATATAATTTTTTTTTCATAAGTTTGAATTAAAGTTTTTATTTTTTCTTCTTCATTATTTGTTTTAAAATAATTAATAAAAAATGAAACAATAAGAGAATTTTCATATATTAAATGAAATAAATATTTCGTAAAACCATATATAGTTCGTTCTTTTGACATTTTTACAATTATATAAGGAATAGTTCCTATAGCAAAAGGAGATATATCAGAATTACAAACAATTCTAAGATAAAAAAATAAAAATGACCATGAAAAACAAAAACCTTCTTTATTTAAATTATAAGGACAAACTAAATCTAAATTTATATTATTAAATTTATTAATTTCAGGAACTAAATCTTTAATATAATTTGATATAATTTGAATTACTTCTTCTTGATAATTATTATAATCTTTTTTATGATCAAAAAATCCATTAGAATCGTATAAATAAAAAGTAGTTTCAATATTTTTTGATTTATAATCATTTATAAAATATGCAAAAAAACTATGAATACCAAAACTTTTACTCAAAATATATGCAGTAGGATCAAAAATTTTCACACTAAATTCAAAACCAAAACTTTTACAATTATTTTCTAAAATTGATTGTCTTAAAATATTTTTAAAATTTTTATTATTATTATTAGAAAAAAATTTCCAATCTTTTATTTTTTCTAGAATCAGATTTGGAAGAATCACTATATCAACTTTTTTAGAAGAATTTTTAGATAAAATATCATCTAAAACATATTTCATTAAATCATGATTTTTAATTAAAAAAAGTTGATTTATATGATGTATATATTTTTCTTCTTTTTGATTTATAAAATTTTTACTAACTCCATCTTTAAAAATTTTTATTTTTTTAAAATTTTTAATAAATTCTTCTTCTTCTTTTGTTAAATTATAATTTTCAAAATCGGATAATCCAAATAAACAATCTTCATCTTTTATAGAATATACTTTATCAAGTTCATCATCAACTATTTTTTTTTTTTTATTTTCAATTTTTTCTTCTTCTTCTTCTTCTTCTTCTAATTTTCGTTTTTTTGAATTTCTTATTGGTTGTTTTTCTTTAAAATACATTTTCCTTATTGTTGCTTCTTCCCCTTTTGAATTTAAAATAAAATAATTAATAAATTCTTTATCAGGTAAATTTAAATAATATTCTAAATCATAATTTAATAATAATTCATTAAAATGTTTTTTAAAAGTATTTTTTAATTCTTCAATTGAATAACTATATAAATTTTTCCTTTTTTTTTCCATTATTTAATAAATTTTTTTTTTAAATAATTATTCTCAAATTATATTCTATTTATTAATAATTTTTTTTTTTTTAGAATTTTTATAAAATTAGAAAAATAAAAAAATTTATATATATATATAAAAAAATGGAACAACAAAAAGAAGATATTCAATATATTTTTTTTGTAAAATATTCAGATAATGAAAATTTTAAATTAATTGGAAAACCAATAATTGAAAAAAAATTAATTACAGAAAATTTAATAAATTTAGCTTTAGATTATAAAAAAAAAATTTATCAAGGGGTTCCAAAAATTAATGTAGAACCTAATTTAATAATTGTTGAAGAAAATGATCCAATTCAGGAAGGAGATTATATTAGAAAGATGAAATCAGGTAATTGTATTCAATTAATAAATGGTTATAAAAGCTTTTTTGGGGATACTAAAAAATTAATTGCTGAATTTTATTGTGAACCTTATCCATTAAAACCTTTCCCTGTTTCAAAACAAGAACAAGAACAAAAAAAAAATATTATTAAAAAGAAACCAGAAAAAAATAATGAAAAATTTAATCAAGAATTAGAAGAAGTTTTTATTGGTAATTTTGAAGATGAAACAAACTTTAATATTAAAGAAGTGTTTAAAAAAATTAAAAATGAACGAATTTATAAACAAAAAAATTCCACTGAACAACAATTTCAAGAGTTTTTACGATCAGGTAAATATTCTTTTAATAAAGATTTATTTTTAGAATTAATAAAAAATAGTAATGAATTAAAGAAATTTATCATTGAATTTTTTGATACTAAGAATAAAGAAATTAAATAAATTTTTTAATTTGTTTGTTTTTCTTAAAATTTATTTTATAAATAAAAAATTTAACAATTTAAGTATATTTTAAAGATTTTATATTAGAAAAATTTTGTCTTAAAAAAAATTCTTTTGATTTGTATCTATATTTTTGATTATTGGTTAATACTATTTGATAAATAAAATCTTTATATTTTCCTTTAAAGATATTTCTACTTTCTTCTAATATTTTTTTATTTCCTTTATTTTTCAAATAAAAATAACCTTTTTTAAGTTTTATTTGATTTTTTAATTTTTTGAATGAATTTAAAGTTTTATAAGGTTTAACATATAAACTTATTCCAATAATTTCTTTTGTAATATCAGAATTATTTTTAATTAAATAAAAAATAGATTTTTTAGAATTATTTGTTGGATTTATTAAAATAGTTTTATTTTCATCTAAAATACCAACCCTATTTTCATTTAATTTTAAATATAAATCTGATTCTTCATTATTTAAAAATAAATTAATTTTATTTTTTTTTATAATTTGTATATCATCATTACATTTAGTTTCTAATTCATCATCATCTTCAATTTCTTTATATCCATTATTTTTTTTTTGAATTTGTTCATTAATTTTATTTTCATCTATTTCTAAATTCCTTTCACCTTTATTTAATTTAAATAAAAATTGTAAAATTTCTGATAATCCATTTTCTGTATCAAAAACTTCATAATTTTCAATATTCATATTATTTAAAATTGAATAACATAAATAAAATAATGATTTTATTGAACATATTTCAATTTTTATTTTTAAAATTTTTATTTTTAAAAATAATATTAATTGACTCCAAAAAATTAAATCTCCTTTATAATTAACTATATATAAAAAATTAATAAATAAAGAAAAATTAAATATATATATAAAAAATACCTATCAAATAAACATAATCAGGTTGTATTTTTTCTAAATAATTTTTATGTTTTTTAAACAATTCTTCAGAAATCTCATTTTCAACTATAAAAAAAAAAAAATTTTTTATTAATTCAAATAAATTTGTTTTATATGAAAAAAAAAAATTATTTACTTTCTATTGTATAAATTTTTTGTATTCTTGTACTTGAAATATCTTCTTTATCAGAACTCATTTTTTTTTTGAGAATAAATTAAAAATAATTTTTTTTAAAATAGTGATTTTTTTTAATTTTTATTTTTTTTTTATTTGATGTCAATTTTTATTTGTTAATTATATCAATAATGAGATTTTTCCTTTTGAGCTTGCAAATACAAAAAAAAATTAGTATTTATAAATATTAATTTGATGTTTTGAAATGAGTCTAGAAAAAAATACATTTATAAACTGAAAGTTAATTTATATTTATTACAAAATTGATTTTTTAAAAAAAAAAACCTCGAATGACAATTTATTAAAAAAAATATGAAATTGATTAATCAGGAGTATTAAAATAATATTGATAATAAAGAGAAATTTTTTTTTTTAATTTTAAATTCATTTGTTTTTGAGAAAATTCTAATAATTTTTTCTCAATTAAAGGATGAAATTTTAGTATTATATTATATTTTTTATTTCTATATAAAAAATTAACACATATTAATAAAGATTCTAAAATTCCTTCAGTTTGTTTTATTAACATTTTACAAGTTAAAAAAGCCATACTAAAATTTTTCAATTTTTCATAACATTTTATTTTTAATTTATATGAAGAAAAATAAAAAAAAAATTTTCTTTTTATTTTATAAATATATGAATCACATAAAAAAATACATTCTTTATATAATCCTTTTTTAAAATAATTTTTTAAAGTGTTATAAATTAATTCATCTTTTTTAAATAAATCATTTTTACATTCGATCAATTTTTCCATTTTTAAATTTTGTAATTCTTTTTTTTTTTTTTTAATTATTTTATAAAAAAAAAAAAAATAAAATCAAACGATCAATTTTTTTTCTTATAACTTATTATTTTTTTTTTCTTATCACTTCTTATTTTTTATTTTTTTTCATTGATTTATAAAAAAATAAAAAATAAATATAAGTACAAAAATTTTATTATTATCAAAAATTAAAATGGCTGAAATTAATAATTCTGAAATTAAACTTATTAGTTCAGATAATAAAGAATTTATGATTGATATTAAAATTGTTAATTCATGTATGGTAATTAAAAATATGTTGGAAGATATAGAAAGTGAAGATAAAGATTTAATAAATATTCCTAATATTACAGGAGATATTTTGGAATTATTAATCCAATATTTAAAATATCATTTTGAAAATCCTATCCTTATTCCTGAATCTGAAAAAGAAGAGAAAAGTCTTGAAAATATTATTCCATGGGATAGAGAATTTTTTTCAAAATTTAATATGACTACATTATTGAATGTTATTTCAGCTGCTAATTATTTAGAAATTAAGCCGCTTCTTAATTTGGCTTGTAAAATAGTAGCAATTATGATAAAAGGAAAAACTGCAGAAGAAGTTAGAACAATGTTTAGCATAGAAAATGATTTTACTCCAGAAGAAGAAGAACAAGTTAGAAAAGAAAATGAATGGAATGAAGAAAAATAAATAAATACAAATAATAAATTAATTTTTTTATTATTATTATTATTTTTAAAAAACATAAATCATAATAAATCATAAAATATAAATACAAAATTATAATTATTCTTTTTTATTATTATTATTCTTATTTTTTTTAATTAAAGAATGTTGTATTAAAAGAAAATAATCCTTTGTTATTTAAAAATGATGGAGATCCAGTAATAAGGGAAATAATTCCTAATGGAGAACTACTAGATGTGCATGAAAAATTTTTCCCAAAAGAAGAATTTTTTTGTAAATTATTTATTATTACACTTTTAAATATAAAAGTTCCTAAATCAGATTGAAAATATACTAAAATAACATTATCATTATCATCTTTATTATCCATTTCTGCAGAAATATATAAGTATCTACCGCATGGTTGAGTAAATACTAAATTTTTCCCAATATTTTTCAGAGATAAATTTGTAGGATTAGTATCTATTAATTGAGTTCTTATAAAAAAAGGATTTTCGAGTTGTTTAACATATATAGCTACTCCACCAAATCCTTTATTACCTTTTGGATAAGAAATTGCTAAAATATTACCAAATAAACGTGTTTCTGTAAATACCATATAATATCCAAAATCATTTGGAATATCTTCAGGATTAAATATTTCTTGAAATTGTTTAAGTTCTGCTAATATAGCTTCTCTTCTATAAATAATAACACTAGAATTAATAAAATCTGAAACAAATAAAAATAAACCAGTATTATTAGTAATCGCAAATAAATTTTTTAAAGTACTTTGAAAAGCCAACCTTACACTTGTCCAAACTAAATTTCCAGTTCTTTGATAAATATCAATAATCCATAAATTATTTGTTAATGATCCTATTGAACAAACAACAATAAAATTATTTAAATAAGACATTGTAACATTATATCCAAATAATAAATAAGGTGCAGAAAATGGTTTTAAATTTACTGAATCATAAATTAAACCATTTTGAATTTTAACTGTTATAACAGATTCACTTATATTTGGACTGGTTTTAGTAAAACAAAAAACTTTTGGATCAAAACCTATTCCTATCAAAGATCTTATTCCTAATACAGAAGGTTTTGGATCATTATTAAATTCATTATTAAAAGTTTGTGATAAATTCCATGTAACATTACCAAAATTGCTTTTATTTATTACATCATATAATAAAATACTTGAATTTTCTATTGAAACTATTCTATTAGAACCACCAGCAACACTAAAAAAATTTCCTAATATATATTCATTAGTTGTGTTTGATTTTCCAATACTAATAATACCTCTAAATATATTAAATTCTGTTATAGGAATACAACCAGCAAAAGGATCAAAACTACCACTTCCAGTACTCCCTTCATCTTCTTTTAAAAAAACTAAAAATGTAAGTATTAATAATACTGCAACAATTATAATTATAGGAACAACTATGCTTATAATTTTATTTATCTTTTTTTTTTTTTTTTTTTTTTTAGGATCTAATACTTTTTTATTATCATCTTTATTCATTATTATTATTTTTTTTTTGAAAGAAAAAAAAAATTTATTCAAATCTATTTTAAAATTACCCTAAATTTATTAATAAAATTACAATTAAATAAGTTATTTTAATTTACCGGTTTCTTTATTCTCTTTTGATGATAATAAATTTTTTTTTTTTTATCCCTCTTTTTTTTTTTTAAAAAAAAATTATTAACTCTTAAAAAATCAAAATAAAATTATTTTTTTTTTAAATTATTTTTAAAAGAATATTTTCATTTAATAAAATTAATTTTTTTTATATTTATTGAGTGTACATGATAAATTTTGTTTTTTTTTATTATTTAAAATAAGGAGAAAAATAAATATTAGAATTATGGAAGAGTTAGAATTACCTTCAGATCAAATAATTGATGACGATGAGATTTCAAAAATTTGTCTTAATGAAAGTGAAGAGAATATAATATTAAATAATACAGCTCCAAATATGCAAGAATATTTTAAAATAGTTATTGGACAAAATAATGGAATAAGTCATCAAAAAGAAAATAAAAAATGTCCTTTAAAAAAGAAAAGAGGAAGAAAAATGGGAGAATCATCAATAATTACTTCACGTAAAAATGATATTTTTAATACTTTAATATCTGAAAAAAGGAAAGCATTTTTTGTTAGTTATGTTGAAAATTTAAAGGAAATAATGAATATGAGAGAAGGATATATTTATATTAAATTTGAAGGAATAGAAAATTTTTATATTTTATTAATAGCATTTTCAAAATGTTTATCTAAATTTTATTTCGGAATTCCCATTAATGATAAAAAAAAAAATAAAATAATGTATAAAACTTTTGAACATTCAATAATAGAAAAACCAGAAATAGGAAAAAGTATTGTCAATTGGTTGTATTCTTCAAAAGAAGAAAATATTAATTTAGAACAATTTTTTAAAGTACATAATATTAATAATTTAAAAGAAGAAGAAATATTATCTTATTTATTTTGTTTTGATAGTAAACAAGAATTATGGAAACCTCTTGAAAAATTTTTATATATTAAAATAGACAAATCTATCTTAGAAGATCCATCTATTTATAAAAATATTAATGATAATATTAATTTAAATAATAAATCATTAAAAACAACAAATAATTTGTCTGAATTTAAAAAAAATTCCGATAATAATAACAACAATTTAAAAAATAAACAACAATTTATACCACATTCACCACCTTTATTAAATAATATTGATAATAATGATATAGATAATAATAATAATATTATTAATACAGAAGAACAAACTACATTACATATTCATTCAGATAATATTAACCTTTTAAAAACAATGAAATTAATAAATGATATAATGACTAATGAAGAAATAAACTCATTATATCAAATTTTATCTGAAAAATTTCATTCACAAGATAAAAAAATTATAAAATTTAGTTTAGATGATAATAATATAATGTTAGATTCAAATAAAAATATTAATAAACGTAGAAGAGTTAATACAAATTATTTATCAGATACATCATCTCAAAGTTCCAAAAGTCCAAAATCTGATTATTCTGAACAAGATTTTTTAAATATCTGAATTATAAATAAATTATATTTTTTTTTTTTAAATTTATTGTTTTTTTATCGTTATTATAAATAATTTTTTTTTTTTTTGATAAAGATATAATCAAAGAAAGAAATTTACTATGTATTTTTATGTTTAGTTTAAAATTTTTTATTTTTTTTTTATAATAATACAAATAAATGTATTTTATAAATTGAAAAAAATAAAAAATATTAAGTAACAAAAATTTATATTTAAAAAAAAATATTTATTTCTTGAAATACAATCATGATAAAGATTCAAATAAATTACTTATAATCAGTAAATTTTTTTACTTTATTAATTGATATAATTGCATTTTGATTTTCTAGATTAAGAATTACTTTTATTTTTAAATTTAAATTTTCTTTAATTATTTTTCAAATTTTTATTTATTTATTATTTTTTTTTTTCTTTTGTGTAACAATAATAATTGGAACAATAATAATTAATAATAATATTATTAATCCTAAAACTAATAAATAAATCCAAGGATTACTTGTACTAAATGTATCGTCTGGTATTTCTAAACCTTTACCACTTCCACATTGATTAATAATACTAGTTTTTTCATATAAAAATTCAATTGAATCAGTATCTATTAATTCAAAAATAGCTTCACATATTGAAACATCTACATCTTTACAACTTAATGTTTGACTTGATAATCTATAAGCTTTAGGTTCTTCACGACATCTAATATCAAGACATTGAGGTTGAGGGATATCACTAGCTATACATTTACATTTATTATCTTTTTTACCTTCAAAACGACAAAAATTATCTAAAATTGTATCACAATCTCCTGTTTTTGAATTATTTAAACCAAAAAAACCACCACATGTAGAAGGAGAAATTATTCCACTAGAAGAACCAGCTAAACAACAATCTAATCTACCTGAGTTTGTACATGTATTATAAATTTGAGCTAAATTATAAACAGCAAATCGAGTATTTATTGGAGCTTCTATATTTTTTAACACATTAAGAGTTTCGTTATAATATTTTGCTGCTGTAGAACAATTAACTTGCCATGAAATAGGTATATTTTTGGATTGTTTTAAAATAGAATTTAATAAATTTTCACTAACATCTTGACAAATAGGTGGTTGTGCTTTAGGGGGTGGGAGTACAATATTAGGTGCATTAAAAAAAGACAAATTTGGATTATCAAATTTACAATTTTTTGCAAATTCAGTACGATTTTGTATACTACATTTCCTACATTTTTCATCATTATTTTTACATTCACAAATTTGCAGTTTCCCAAAACAACTTTGTCTAACACTAAAATAATTTCTACAATCAAATATTTCTCCATTTATTTCTATTTCATTATTTTGTAATTCATTATATTGCATAATCACACTTGCACTATTAATTATATCATTACCATTTATTAACTTTAATTCAGCCATATTTTGTTTTTTTTTGTTCTATAAAAAATAATTTTATTTTAAAAGTGATTTAAATTTTTTATTTTAGTTTTTAAAAAAAATTCATCAAAATTTAAAAAAAAACTAAATTTAAGAAAACATATATATATATATATTTCTTAATGATTTTAATTGAACTATTATTTTAGAATCAAATTATTCAAACCAAAAAAAAAAAAAATATAAAATAAAATAAAATAAATAATGGAAAATATTATTGGATTTTTTATTCTTTTTTTTTCTTTTTTTTTAAAATTAAGGGTAAAACAATACATATAACAAGAATTATTATTGCAATAATAATTATAAGATATATCCAAGGTTGATCAAAACCTAATTGACTTGATGTTCCTTCATTAGGATTATTAGGATTATTATCTTTATTATTATCTTCAGCTACTACTTCAGAAACACCTTCTAAACGACATCGATTTATAAATTTACTTCCATTTATTAAAAATTTTATATTATCACCGCTTACAGAAAAAATAATATTACATTGTAATACTTTTGCTTTACAATCAAATCGTGTTGGACCAACTGGTCTATAAGCCCTAGCTGAATTAGAACATCTAGAATCAAAACATTGAGGACTTGGACGAAAAGGAGAATTAATACATGCACAATTAATAGAATCTTTATTATTTATATCAGAACAATAATTAGTCATAAAAACATCACAATTACCAATTACATCAGAATTACCCCAATATTGACCACATTCATTTGAACTTAAATTTTTATTAGATAAACAACAATCAGAAAAATTTTTTTTTTGACAAATTATACAAGCATTTTGTATATCACTTTGTGAAATATATTCTGTTATATTTAAATTTTTATCTTCAATTTCTTTTAAATATTGAATTATTAATGGAATTATAATATTACATGGTTTATTATAAATTTTTGTAACTAAGAAATTATTATATAAATTATTTGGAATTGTTCTATTAATAAGATATTTTTCAATTTCACAAAATGTTTTTGTAATATAAAGTGGAACTTTTTTTTGTGCGTAAAGAATTTTATCTTGACAAAAACATTTGTCACATTGTGGAGAGTCTTTTTCACATGCATAATCTAATCCTTCAATACGTTGATTTGAACAATTCCATAATTTATTATTATATTCTATTAATTTATCTGGAAGGAGGTAAGTTAAAAATATTCTATTTTCATTATCTCTTAAATCATTTAATGAAAAATCACTAGGACTATTACACGTCATTAAATATATATTTTTGAAAAAATAAATAAATAAAAAAAATTTAATTGTAAAAATTTGGTTAATAAATTATCAAAATAGAAATAATAACTAAAATATTAAATCAAAAAAAATATTATTATTTTTACTTCTTTATTTACAAAAATAAAAAAAGTGAATTATATAAATTTTTATGTTCTTTAAATATAAATAATAAAACTTGAAATTTTTTGTAAAAGAAAATTTTGTACACTCATAATTTTATTTATTTGAATACAAAAATTATTTTTTATTTTTATTTTTACTGATTCGAAATTCAAAAAAAAAAGAAAAAAATAAATAAATAGAAGTAAAAAACTTGTTTTTTTTTATTAAAATTTTCTTCATGATAATAGGACTTAAAAAAAAAAGGAAAATAAATAATAATAAAAGAAATGGATTTAATAGATATCGAAAAAACACAAAAAAAAGTTAGTAGATATTGGAAAGTAGAAATTAAGAAAGAAGAAAATAATATTAATAATGATGAATATATTTTTGAAGATTTAAATAATTTTTATAATAAAGAAAAATTAAGATATGTAATATTTTTTATTAAATCTTGTAAAAAAATAGAAAATTTAAAACATTATTGTATATATTTAATATTTAGAACAAATCAAACTTTAGGTAAAATAAAAGAATTTTTTGTAGGATTTAATTTACAAATACAAAATATTAAAGTTTCTGAATCTAAAAAATTTTATAATATGACAGTAGATAATAAAATATTACTATATAAAAAAGAATATGGAATTAGAAATTGTCAAGGAATGACTAAAAATTTATCTAAAAAAAGAAAATCTGAAAATAATCAAATTAGTAATAATAATAATAATAATAATATAAAAGATTCATCATTACAAGAAATAAAAATTAGTAATGAAAAAACTAATTTTTTTAGAAAAGTGAAAGTATTTTTATTTATAGGAGATTCTTTAACAGGAAAAACAAGTTTTGTTTTAAATAATTTTTATCAATATGGTTTAGTTCATATTTATGATTATAATGATCCTTTAAAAAAATATAATAATGAACCAATATTATTAATAGATAATTATGATTGGTCATCAAAAAATGTATTAATAGATATTTTACAATTATTAGATGGATATAAAATTAATATTCCAGGTAATAATCAACAATATGGTTGGGATTATGTGTTTTTGATTTTAAAAACTTATCCTGGTAGTTTTGATCCTATAGAATGGATTCAATCACAAGCTAATCCAAATAAAGACAGTTTTTTTAAAAAATTAAATCGAATCCTATATTTTCCTATTGCAGAAACAACTGGATCTATATTAACAGAAATAAAAAATGAAATATTAAAAAGATATCAAATAAATGAATCAGAAAAAAATAATACTATTTTTGTTTCTTTTGAAACATCTAATAATAAAAAATCAAAAGGAATAGAATATATAGATTCAAATAAAATATCTGTTGATGAAATTATTTATGAAGTTCAAACATTAGAAAATCGTATTAATAATGTAGATTTTGAAAAAATTCAAGAATAATAACTTCTTAATAAAGAGATAAATTGTATTTATTTTTATTTCTTACCTTTTTTTTTTAAATTATTAATAAATTATTAATAAAAAAAAAGAAAGTTAACAAACAAATATAGTATTTATTTTTATATTATGAATGAAATTTTTTTTTTTTTAAATAAACATTACATATTGTTAAAAAAATGATACATGAAGAATATATTTTAGAAAATAAATATAATTTTTTAAAAAATGAAAACGAAGATGAAAATAAAATTGAAATTTTGTTTAATATTTTTAATCAAAAAATCAATAGTTTTGTAAATAATATTCTTAAAAAAGAAGAATTAAAAAATAAAAAAAACCTAAACAATATAACAAAAATATTAATAAATTCAATATTAGAAGATGTTGATGAATATATAACTTTCAATTATAATTATAAAAAAAGAAAAAAAACAATAATAGAAAATAATTATAAAATTAAAAAAAAATGTTTTAATATACCAAACGAAATTTTAAAAAATATTTTTAAGATACATATAAATAATAATTCTATTCAAGTTTTAGAACATTTAAGATTATGTTGTAAAAATTTTCGAGAAATAATAAATAATTATTGGATTCAAAAAATTCCAATAAATAAGATAGAAGAATATATCAATAAACCAAATAATTCAAATAAAAAATTAAAAATTTCAAATTTTGAAATAACATTTTTTGATAAATTAAGTCCTTCAATAGAAGAATTAGTTATTCAAATAAAAATTCCTAGTTATTATTATAGTTATATTCCAATAACTGTAAAAAAAATAAACTGTTCTTCACATAAATTAAAAAAGGAAGAATTATATAAATATTTTAAAAATATGGATATTGAATTAATGAATAATTTTGATAATAAATATTTTGATTTAATTCTTATTATTTTTGTTAGGAATTCTAATATGGAAGCAATTAAATATATTCTTCAAAAAGGTTGTAATATAAATAAAAAAAATTCAGTTGGTATGTCTCCTTTATTAGAAGCATGTAAAATACAAAATTTTGAAATAATTGATCTTTTAATTGAAAATGGTGCTAATATAAATGAAAAAAATAATGAAGGATCTGATTGTTTATATTTTGCATCTATTTCTAACAATTTAGAATTAGTTATTTATTTAGTTGAAAATAAAAATATTAATGTTAATAATTTAAATAATTTTGGAGAAAATGTTTTGTTTTCTTTAACAAATGAAAAATATTTTAATATTATAAAATATTTAATTTCAAAAAATATTAACTTAAATTGTAAAGATAAACATGGAAAAAATATTTTAATGGAAATGTCAATGGAAAATGTAATTCCTATTGTAGAATATTTAATTAATTTAGGAATGAATATAAATGAAAAAGATAATTTTGGATGGACTCCTCTAATATATACTTGTGAAAATCAAAATATAGATTTATCTAAATATCTTATTCATAATGGTGCAAATGTTAATGATTTAGATAATAATAATAATTCACCTTTACTAATATCTTGTAAATATCATAATAAAAATTTTATAAAATTTTTATTAGAAAATGGTGTGAAAGTATGTCAAAAAAATAATTTCGGAGAAGACATTTTTGATATATTAATAAAAAAAATAAAAGATTAAATTATAAAATATTTTGAAATTTTTATTTTTATTTCCATTATTATTTTGATGACAAGAAAAATAAAAAAATAATAAATAAAAAATGAATTTATTTTATTTTATAACCTTATATTTATGGGATTTTATTTTTTCAATAATTGATAAAAATGAAATAAAAATATTAAGAACAGTTTGTAAAGATTTTAGAAATATTTTAATTAATTATTGGATTCAAAATATACCTTATATATCTAATAAAGAAGTTAATAATTATTTTATTAGTAACCAAAAATTGAATTTTAATATTAGATTTATTATTTTACAAGATAATTATTATGATTTAAAAAATATAATGAATAATAAATTATTAATTTTATCTTGTAAAAATGGATATTTAGAATTAGTTAAATTATTAATTAAAAATGGTACAAATATAAATGAAAAAGATGATTATATGTCAACTGCATTAATTAATGCATCTAGATTTGGACATTTAAAAATAGTTAAATTTTTAGTTGGAATTGGTGCAAATATAAATGAAAAAGATTATTATAATTGTACTACATTATTATACGCATGTAAATATGGATATTTAAAAATAGTTCAATTATTAATTAAAATTGGTGCAAATATAAATCAAAAAAATAATAATGGAACAACTGAATTAATATATGCATCTGAATATGGACATTTAGAAATAGTTAAATTATTAGTAAAAATTGGTGCAGATATAAATCAAAGAGATAATTTTGGAATTGATGCTTTACAACATGCTAAACAAAAAAATTGGATAGAAATTATAAAATATCTTAAAACTCTTATTTAATTTTAATTTTTTATTCCTTCTTTTTTATTTTTTTTATAATTTTTAAAATAAATAATAAAAAAATAAATGAATCCATTTTATTCAATAACCTTATATTTATGGGATTATATTTTTTCAATAAGTAATATAAATGAAATAAAAATATTAAGAATAATTTGTAAAGATTTTAAAAATATTTCAACTAATTATTGGTTTCAAAATATATCTCATAAAGAAGTTAATAATTATTTTATTAATAATCAAAAATTGAAATTTAATATTAGATTTATTATTTTACAAAATGAAAAACAATTTGATTTTAAAAATTTAAATAATAATAATAATGATTTATTATTAATATCTTGTGAATATGGATATTTAGAAATACTTAAATTCTTAGTTAAAAATGACGTAAATGTAATTGAAAAAGATAATTTAAATTGGATTTTATTAATACAAGCATCTAGATATGGATATTTAAAAATAGTAAAATATTTAATTGAAAATGGTGCAAATGTAAATGGAAAAAATATTTTTGGACATACAATATTAATGAATGCATCTCAATATGGTTATCTTAAAATAGTCAAATTCTTAGTTAAAAATGGTGTAAATATAAATGAAAAAGATAATTATGAATATACTCCATTAATGTATGCATATAATCAAGGATATTTAGAAATAGTTAAATTTTTAGTTGAAAATAATGCAAATATAAATGAAAAAAATAATTATGAATATACAGCATTAATATTTGCATCTATAAATGGATATTTAGAAATAGTTAAATTTTTACTTAAAAATGGTGCAAATATAAATCAAAAAGATAATACTGGTAAAACTGCATTATTATGTGCATGTAAAAATAGAAATTTAGAAATTGTTAAATTATTAGTTGAAAATGATGCAAATATAAATGAAAAAGATAATTATAGAAAAGATGCCCTACAATATGCCAAAGAAAATAATATAATAGAAATTATAAAATATCTTAAAACTATTATTTAATTATTTATTTTTTTTTCCTTTTTTTTTTATTTATTTTATCCAATAACTTTATATTTATGGGATTTTATTTTTTCAATAATTGATAAAAACGAAATAAAAATACTAAGAATAATTTGTAAAGATTTTAGAAATCTTTCAATTAATTATTGGATTCAAAATATACCTGATGAAAAAGAAGTTAATAATTATTTTATTAATAATCAAAAATTCAAATTTGATATTAGATTTATTAATTTACAATATTATAAATTGAAAATGGTGCAAATATAAATCAAATAAATGATAATGGAACTAACGCATTAATGTTTGCATGTAAATATGAATATTTTGAAATAGTTAAATTGTTAGTTAAAAATGGTGCAAATATAAATGAAAAAAATGATATTTATAATTGTAATGCAAAAACTTATGCATATAATTATTCAGAGATAGTTAAATTTTTAGAAAAAAATGGTGCAAATATAAATGAAGAAAGATATTAATAAAAAAAAATAAAAATGTTTCATTAAAAATGGTTTTATTTTATTTAAAAAAATCTAAAATTTTCAAATCTTTCAATTTATTTTCAGCTATTGTATAAAAAAGCATTACATTTATTAATAAAGAAAAAAATACTGCAAAAAAAACTATTATAAATAATAATAAAAATCTTAACCAAATATTCATTTTAAATATATATATATTTTTTTATATTTCTTTTTTATTTTTTTTTTAATTAATTTATTTATTATTTTACCAAAAATTGAAAAATAAAAATAAAATAAAATTAATAATAACTATTTTTTTTTTTAAAAAATAAATATTAAAAATATATAAAAGAATGGAAGAATTAAAAGAATTTAAATATAAAAATGGATTAAATGAAGATAATGAAATAAATGAAGAAGATATTATTGATTATGAAAATTTATCTATTTTTATGAATAATGAAGATGGAGAAGGTGAAGAAATGGTTGTTAGTAGTAGTAAAAAAAATAAAAAAAACAATACAAAGATGGAAAAAGAAAATATGGTGGTTGAAAAAAGACCTAAATATGATTTTTTAGAATCTATTGAATTAAAATTATTAAGTCGAGATGATCAAAGAAAATTATCAGTAATGGAAGTTAATAAAGATAAAATTTTTGATTCTAATTATGATTTTGAGAAAGGTGGATTATTTGATTATAGAATGGGTACTTTAAATAGATCAAGACCAGAAAAACCTTGTAAAACATGTGGTCATTTTATTGGTCATTGTACAGGTCATTTTGGTAGAATAGAATTTCCTATACCTATATTTCATATATCTCGATTAGAAGAAATTACAGATATTTTAAAATGTATATGTTTATTTTGTGGTAGATTATTAATAAATAAAAAAGAAAGAGAAATATTAGAAAAAATAAAAGATATTAAAAAATTATTAAAACAAACCCTTTTATTTTCAAAAAAAAAAATATTTTGTAATGAAAAAGATAATTCAATTTGTTGTAATCATGAAATACCAACAATAAAATATATTAATAAAGTTAAAATTGAAGTTATATTTCAAAAAGAAGAAGAATTAATACAATTTGGTAAATTAATGTTATCATTATCATCTTATGATGATCTTGTTTTTGAGGATTATTTAACAAAAAATTTAGATAATATTTCTAATAAAGAAGAAGAAGAAGAAGATGATAATAATATAAATAAAAAACAAAAACCAATAAATATTATTGAAGAGATAGATTTTATTGAACCAATAAAAAATGGAAATGATGATGAAAAAGAATTTTTTAAAGTTCCGTTAAATAAAAATGAAATATTTTATGATCATTCAACAATAGAACATCCCTTTTTATATTCATTAATTAATAATAATTCTTATTTACAACAACAAATATCAAATACAACAAATTCTTTAGGAAATAATAATAAAAAAAAAAGTTTTGTTATTAATTCTTTTGAAGTTAGTAAAATTTTTTATAAAATAAAGAATAAGGATCTTAAATTTTTAAGTTTTAATAAAAAAATAAAACCTATTGATTTATTGGTTAGAACTTTATTAGTTCCTCCACCTTGTATGAGACCAAATAGTAAAAGTTATTTAATGGAAAAAAAAGAAGATGGATTAACTCTTGTTTTAAAATTAATAATTAAACATAGAAATGATTTTATTAATAGAAAAAATGAATTAAAAAATTGTAAAAATGATAAAGAAAGGTTTATATTAATAGATCAAATTAATAATATAGTTAAATTAATAAATACACATGTAAGTTTATATTTTAATGATAGTATAGCTAATAAAGAAGAATATAAAAGTTTAAGAAAATTTGCTAAAAAAGTTAAAGGAATTGAAACACGTATTGGTGGAGGTAAAGAAGGAGATATGAGAAAAAATCTTATGGGAAAAAGATCTGATTTTACTGTAAGAGTTGTTATTACTCCAGATCCAAATATTTCTATTACTGAAATTGGAGTTCCTTATTTTATTGCAATGAAAATATGTAAAGCTGAAAAAGTTTGTATATATAATATTGAATATTTACAATCTTGTGTTGATAATGGACCAAATAAAGTTATTGGAGCTAATTATATAGAAAAAGATGGTTTATTTTTTGAAATTATTAAAGATCGTAAAATAATTTTAGATTATTCTATGACTGTTTATAGACATTTAAAAGATGGAGATATTTGGATGTGTAATAGAATGCCTTCATTACATAAATTTTCTATTATGGGTCATATTATTAAATTAATGACTGGAAAATCATTTAGATTTGAGCCTTGTGTTATGCCTACTTATGGTGGAGATTTTGATGGTGATGAAATGCATGGAGCACCAGCTCAAAGTTATCCAGCACAAGCAGAAGTAAATGAATTAATGGGATTAAAACATAATTTAAATAATCCTCAAAGTAATAAAAATACTTTTGGACTTGTACAAGATTATTTAGTTGGAATTTATTGTTTAACAAAAAAAGATTGTTTTATAGAAAAAGATATGGTTTTTCAATTAATTGGATTTTTAAAATCTTTTGATTTTTTAAAACTTCCAAAACCAGCAATAATGAAACCAAAACAATTATGGACAGGAAAACAATTATTTGAAATAATTTTTCCTAATGATTATTATACTGAAAAAACTAGTTTAATTTTTGAAAATAATGATTTTGAAATTCCAAAATTTGATAATAATATTGATTTTGAAAATTATAAATTTACTTCTTATAATATTTTTGATGATGAAATTGTTATTAGAGGTGGAAATTTATTATGTGGTATATTAGATAAAAAAAATTTATCAAGTTCACATGGTTCTATATTACACGGTTTAACATTAGATTATAATAAAGATATAAATATTCAAATTATTGATGATCTTAAAAATTTAGGATTACCTTATTTTAATGAATTAGGTTTATCTATTGGAATTTCAGATATTATAGTTCCAGAAGATCGTGATGAAAAAACAGAAAAAATTATTATTAAAGTTAATAATGAAATTTTAAAATTACAATTAGAATTAGATAATTCTGAAAAAGTAGAAGAAAATGCAACTAGATTATTAAATGATGTTAGAAAATTAACAAGTCAAGATATTAATTTTAATAATTTATCAACAGAAAAACAATCAACTTTAAGATTATTAATAGATTCAGGTTCTAAAGGTTCATTAGTAACTCTTTCTCAAATGCAAACATCAGTAGGTCAACAAAATATTGTTGGTAAAAGAATTCGTTGTGATAAAAGAAGATGTTGTTATTTCCCTAAAAGTGATCAAAGAGCTATTCAATGTGGTTATGTTGTTTCATCTTATACAAAGGGACTAAATCCTCCTGAATTTTTTTATCATTGTATGGCTGGAAGAGTATCATTATTAGATACAACAATAAAAGTACCTGATACAGGATATATACAAAGAAGATTAGCTAAAGCTAATGAAGATATTAGAGTTAATTATGATCAAACTGTTAGAAATGGAAAATTTATTGTTCAATTTGATTATGGAGAAGATAATATAGATCCTTCAAAAGTAGAAAAACATAATTTTTTTACTTTCCAAAAAAGAAATTTACCAATTTTACAAAGTGAAATTAATTCTAAAAAAAAATTTGAAGAAAAATTATCTTTTTTATCAAATTTTATTTTTGAAAATATTAAAAAACAATTATTTGAAAATAATAATCAACAAAAAATAACTATTATTGAATTACCTTTAGATGAATTAAAAGAAAATAATAATAATAATTCAAATAATAATATGTTATTAGAAGAAGAAGATGAAGATGAAAAATTTAGTAAATATAAATTAGAAGAATTTAAAAATTTTGAACAACAAATTAATAATTTATCAAAACAAGAATTAGAAGAAAATTATAATCCAGATTTAGAGTCATTAAAAATTATTATTGAAAATAATATAAATAAAATTTTAAAAAATTATAATATATTTAATAATTTAGAAAAAAGATCTGATTTATATATTTCTTTTAATTGTGAAAGATATTTACAAAAATATAGTAATGAAACTTTATGTATAATAACAAAAAATATTTTAAAAGAAAATATTTTTATTGGAATAGATGATTTATATATTTCAATAATAAAAATAAATGATATAATAAATAAATATAAATATAAAATTATTGATCATATAATTAAAAATAGTACATTAAGAAATCAAAATTATGATAATAGTAGTTATGAAGAAAAAGATGAAATTTTAAAATTTCATCCAATATTATGTTATTTTAATAGTTGGTTTAATTTAATAAATTTAATTTTATATGGTTTTCATTATAAAATAGATATTTTAGAAAAATTATTTCAAAATTTATTTAAAAAATTTGAACAATCTTATATTGAACCAAGTGATAATGTTGGTATGTTATCTGCTCAATCTATTGGTGAACCTACAACTCAATTAACTCTTAAAACACCTCATTCTATTGGTCAAAATGAAAAAAATGTTACTTTAGGATTACCAAGATTAAAAGAAATTCAATCTATTCAAAAACCTTCTACTCCATTTATGACTTTATATTTTAAAAAACCTTATTCTCAAAATTCATTTTTTATAACTAATTTTGCTCAAAAATTAATTTATTGTACTTTATTTAATTGGGTAGAAGAAGTATCTGTTTTATATCAACCAAATTTATTTTCTGATTCTTTAGAAAATAATTTATCTAAAGATAATGAATGGTTATATGATTTTTATTTTGGATTAAATAATATAAATTCTACAGATAGTATAATAAGGAATTTATTTCATTTTTTTAATAATGAAAATTTTTTATCCCTTCTTAAAAATTATAAAAATAATAATATACAAGATCAAGATTTTTTATTACAACCATCAATTAATGATGATAATAATGATACTGATAATAATTATCAACAAAAATTATTTAAAACAATTTTTGAAATGACAGAAAAAATTTTTGGAAAGAATTTTTTAAATGTAAATATGATTTCAAAAATGAAAAAATTAATTAAATTATATCAATTAAGAACTAATAAAAAAATTAAAGATATGAAAGAAACTATTTCATCTTTAGTTTTTAGAATAAAATTAAGTAAAGAAAAATTATTTATGTATAATTCTAATTTATTAATAGTTTTAGAAACAATACAACAACATTTTAAAGATAGAACATTTATTTATGAATATAATATAAAAGAAAATATTATTCGAATGAGACCAATTTTTGAATATTCAACAACAAATAATATAAATGAAAATTCTATAAAAAATAAAAAAATCATTTTATCTAATTCAACACCAATATCTCAAATATATATTGAAAATAAAGTATTAAAAGAAATTACAAAAATTGATATTCCATTTAATTTACATAATAGTTTTGATTTTATATTTTTAAAAAAAATTGAAAATTATATTTTTCAAATAGTAGTTAATGGAATAAAAGATATAAAAAATTGTTTTGTAAAAAAAGAAACAATAAATGATCCTAATTCTGATATAAATTATGAATATATTATTGAAACTGAAGGTTCTAATTTAAATGATATGAAAAATTTTCAAGAAGTAGATTATTCTCGTATTTATTCTAATAATATACAAGAAATGACTGATGTTTTTGGTATAGAAGTAGGAAGAATATGTTTAAATCAAGAATTAACTCAAGTATTAACTTTTGGTTCATCTTCTTATGTCAATAGTCATCATATTTCTTTATTAAATGAAAATATGACTTGTAGAGGTTATCTTATGCCTATAAATAGACATGGTATTAATAGAATAGAATCATCTTTGTGGGTTAAAGCTACTTTTGAAGAAACATTAAATACATTCTTTAAAGGTGCAAGATTTAATGAAAAAAGTAAAATTCAATCTGTTTCTGATACTATTATGGTAGGAGGTTGGTGTCCTATTGGAACAAGAACTTTTGATTTACTTGATGATAATAAAATGAAAAGAAAATTTGAAGATGAATCAATAAATAATAATAATAAAAAATCCAAATATTATTAAATAATTTTTTTTTTTTTATTTTTAAAATTTTTATTATTATATGTAAAAATAAATTCAAAAATAGTATTTAAATAATTTTAAATTAAAAATTAAAAATGAGAATATATATAATTAATTATTTTATATTTTTAATATTTTTATCTTTATTAAATTTGCTATTAGTTATAGCTATTGTTCAAATGTTTGAAGAATAATAATAAATTATTTTTTTTTAGTTTTTTGAATTTTTTTGCTAACTTGAATTTGAATATCATTTTGATTATTATCTTCAGTTTGTTCAATTTTTGTTTTTGTTTTAGATTTACTTTCTTGAAGATTTTCTTTTTCTTCTTTTTTTTCTTCTTTTTCTTCTTTTTCTTCTTTTTCTTCTTTTTGAATAATATTAATAGTTGTATTATCATCCAATTTAATAAAATTTAAATTTTTATTCTCCTCTTCGTTTTTTTCTTCATTTTTAATTTCAATAATTAAATCTGGAATAAGATTTTCTTTAGATAGTAATTGTAAAGTATCTTCTTGTTCTACTACCTTACAAATAGCTTCTACAGTACTTTTAGCTAAATCAGATATATTTTTCACACTTTCATTTTTAGGTTTTTTTTCTTCTTTATTATTTATTGGAATAATTTTTATTATAGGTGATTTAGAAAATTGATGATTTTTAATTAATTGATTTAAAATTAAATTTTTATTAGAAACATTTTTAACTTCTTTTTCATTTTTTAATAATTTGATTAATTCTTTAATATCTGAAATTGATTCAAAATTTTTTAAAGTATTTTTATCATCAGTATAATTTTTAAGTTTATCAATAATATCTTCACGAATATATTCTTTAATTAAAAAATAATCATAATTTTTATCTTCCAATTTTGAATTATTTTTTGGAATATCCATTTGTGGTAAATCATTAAAATCCATTAATTTTCTAAATAATTTTTTATGTTTATCTAAACTTTCTTTAGATGTTCCTAACATAGATAAATAAATATCAAATTCTGCATTATCTTTATTTTCTAATTCAATAACAGCTGGATAAATATTCTTAGGTATATTTTCTTGATAAAGAACTTTTTTAGAATTATTTCTTAATATTCTTCTAAAATATTTTTGAACACCTTCTTTTATCGTGTTACTAAAAAAAATTATCATAAATACAATAATAATAAATAAAAAATAGAGGAAAAAAAGTATAAAAATTTTTTTATTTTTTCCTACTTTCATAGGGCATTTTCTTTTTTTTATTTCAATTATTTTGTCTTTTATTAAAATTTTTAATTGTGGATTTTTAGGATCAATATTATTTTCTTCATTTTTTATTTCTTCATTTTGTGTTCCACTAGGATTTATTGGTTTATTTTGGATTTCCATTTTATTTTTTTTTTATATTAATTAAATTAAATTTTATTTAATATTTATTAATAAATAAATAAAAATCACCGTTTATAAATAAAAATAAAATAATTTAATAAAATATTAATTAATATATATAATTTTAATAATTATTTATTTAAATAAAATTTAAAAATAATATAAAAAAAAATGGAACTAAAACAAATAGGTATATTTAAACATTTATATGATTCAATACAAGAATCAGATTTTGATTTAAAAAAGGAACAAAAATTTCTTGATATGGCTTGTGCTATGGAACGTATTATGAAAACAAAATTTTTTAAAAATGAAAAACATAAAAGTGATTATTTATGTTCAGAATTTTATGATTTACATCTTTTTCATCCTGGAATTTGGAAAGCTGTTTATGAGGGTAAATTTGAAGAATTTTCAATAATTTTTAATATGTTTAAATTTGATACAAAAGAAAAAATACAATCAGAACTTAAAAATTATTATCAAAATTTAGAAAATAATTTTAATGATGGTAAAAAAAAAATTGAAAATGAAATTAAAAATAATCCTGAATTATTTAATAAAAGTTCTATTTTAATAAATATTTGTAAAAATAATAATAATAATAATGAAGAAAATCAAATTACAAACAATCCATCTAATATTACTTGTGTTCATCAAGAATATTATTCAGGAAATGACATTAAAAATATTATTAATCTTAAATCAGAAGAATTAGAAAAAAAACTAATTAATTATTATACATCAAAAGGATTTGATTTTACTGAAATTGGAGGACTTATTCTTTATTTTCAAAGAAATAAATAAATTCAATCCTTTTATTTTTTTTACTGCAAATTTTTGTAGTTATATTTATTTTATTTTATATAATTTAAATAAAATAAAATAAAAAAAAAATAAATTTATTATAAAAATTAAATTTTTTATTTTTTATTTTTTTTTTATATCCGAAAAAATTAAAAGGAAAAGATAAAGAATTAATAATTCTAAAAATATAAAAAAAAAATTAATTATCAAATATGAAAAAATTTAAAATAATTGCTGTTAAAAAAATAAAGAATTATTTAGATATTAATAAAAAAAGTGATAAATTAGGATCAGGTACATATGGTAAAGTTTATAAATGTTCCAATTTATTAACTAAAGAAAAAAATGCATGTAAAATATTAAAAAATGATACTTTAATTTTTAGAGAATTTGAATTATTAAATTTTTTATCAGACTCTGAATTTCCTTATTTTACTAATATTAAAAATATTTATAAAGATGAAAATAATATTTATTATATAGAAATGCCTTTATTCGAGAATAGTTTAACTTATATAAATTTAAAAGATAGTATTAATAAATGTATTAAGAAAAATAATTTATTAAAAATTTATAGTCCACCTTTTATAAGTATTGAACAAATTATGTTATTTTTTTGTTTAAGTATTGATTTAAATTTATCCATTGATACTTTACATAAATTAAATATATTACATAGAGATATTAAATCTGGAAATATTTTAATGAAAGAAAATTTAGAAGAGATTTTAAAAAATTCTAAAAAATATAAAAATTTTTTAACAGGAAAATCAAATAATATTGTTAAAAAAGATATTGAAAGTAATATTGTACAATTTTTTTTATGTGACTTTGGGATATCATGTTTTAAAAATGATAATATAGAGCAATTACCAATAGATTATTATTTAGTAACTTCTAAATATAGAGCACCAGAAATATGGATGATAAAAAGTGAAAAAAATAAAGGAGATAATGAAGATAATTTAATTGATGAAACAATAAATAAAAAGATGATTTGTATGTGTAATAAATGTAATTCATCAATTAGTGAAAATTCTATTATTTATGGTTTTCATCAAAAAGAATATGGAAATAGTCCTATAAATGAAAAAATTGATGAATATGCTATGTTTATTACTATTATTGAAAATATTTTTGAAAATGATTTATTTGTAGATAATTATGAAACTAAAAATTTAAATGATCAAATATTTATTAAAAATACTATTTATTCATTACAATTTAGCTTTTATTATTGTTTATTTTTACATCAATTTGATTTTTATGAAAATTTAAAAATTTATTTAAATCTTAATATTAAAAAGTCTTTATTAAATATAAGGTTATTGGAAAATTTTCTTAATATAGAAATTTTAATTAAAACAAATAATTTTTATAATAAAGGATCAAGATCAATGGATGAATCTTTAAATAATAATAAATCTCAAGTTAAATATAAAATAAAACATAACAAAATATTAAGTAATATGTTTTTTATATTATTTTGTTGTATATTATTGGAACAAAAAATTTTTCCTCAATATAAAAATTTTAAAAGAGTAAATCTAACAATAAAAAATTTTTTCCAATTATTATGTATAGAAAATCTTTATTTATTTATGAAACAAAAAATAATTTTTTTTATTAATAATTTATCAAGTGAAAAAAAATCTTTGTTAGTTAAAGATTCTCAAATTTTTTTAGGTGTTATAAATATATTCCCTTTTATAAATGTTAAACCTTGTTATTATATTTCAGAAACTTGTTTATTAGATCCTATAAAAATAATGAATAAAAGTAATAAAAATAAAAATTTAATAGAAAATTTTATAATAATGTTTGAAATGAATTGTTTATTTCAATTATTTGGATTTACTAATCCAAATAAAAATGAAAGATTATCTAGTTTTGAATATAATAATTGGTATATATTATGTTTTAAAAAATTAAAAGAACAAATAGAAAAAGATGAAAAAATAAATAATTTAAAAAGTATTAATAATGAAGATATTTATAAATTTATTAATGATCATATTAATTTTTGTTTTAAAAAATTTTCTTATAATTCAGAATATATGTTATTTTTAAAAAAAAATCATAAAAATTCATTAAAAATAAAAAAAATACATTTTAAAAATTGGTCTTTTAATGGTGAAACATTAATTAAAAATCTTATTGAAGAAATAGATTTTTGTCCAAAAATTTTTTATTTAGAATTATGTAAAAAAACAATTAAAAATTTAAAAGGTTTAGAAAAGTATCGACAATTTTTAAAAAATAAAACTTTAACTGACAAAAATTATAATATAATATGGGAAAATATAAAAAATATATTTTATAATAAAAATGAAACAAAATATATATGTTTATCTAATTTAAAAAATAAAATAGATGATGAAAATAGTGATGAAAATATACAAAAAAAAAAATAAAAAATTAAAAATTAAAAAGAAAAAAATAAACAAAATATAAATTA
>Ga0105046_10002923_pt1 | contig 27056 bp, 22 predicted proteins | sample MAT03_FD_78385 | JGI IMG/M metagenome (GOLD analysis project Ga0105046, IMG submission 78385) | Freshwater microbial communities from Lake Fryxell liftoff mats and glacier meltwater in Antarctica - MAT-03 (megahit assembly) | ecosystem: Environmental > Aquatic > Freshwater > Ice > Liftoff... | reverse complement strand
GCCGCAGCCGTTGCCATCTGCTCGGTAACCGACTTTGACAGAGTCGTCGCAGCTCTCGGGACCGCTGACGCTGCCATCGCCGCAGTAGCCTTGGAAGCTCTGGCAGCCCGCTGCGCACTCGCCGTAGCCGCCGTTGTTGACGCCGTCGTCGCAGATCTCGTAGGCAGGCTGGAGCACCACGGGGGTCTCACCGCCACAGGACCCGGGGAGCTTGCAGCCGGGCGCACATTTGCCGGTCAAACTGCCGGTGACATAGACGTTGGAGTTGACGCCGTTGTCGCACTCCTCGCTGCCGCCCTGCGTGGTTTGCTGGGTGCCGTCGCCGCAGAAGGCGTAAGTGCAGCTGTTGTTGCATTTGCCGTAGACCCCGTCCTGGTTGCCGTCCGGATTACCGACGGTCGTCGTCCCCAAATCGCACAGCTCGTTGCCGGCAGCGGTGCCGTCGCCGCACGTGGTGTAACAGGAAGAACGAGGCGCCAAAAAGCCATCGAGCGTTAGCTGATAGTTCGAACCTCCCGGCTGGCGCTCCGCTTGGAACACCACGATTTCGTAGACGCCTCCCCGGATCAGGCCAAAGCGTTTGTCGTCGGCCCGGTTGGCGAGGAGCGCCTCGTTCGCGTCCAACGTACAAGCTCCCGGTTGACCACCTCCGTGTCGGGAGCAGTTGCTATCGGTGCTGCCAGCGCCGTCGCCATCGTCACCCAGGATGACGCGACCGTGCTCGGTGGGGTGGATGCCACCAATGTCGACGGCCAATCGGCCGTTGATGAACACCCAGACGTCGTCGTCGCCAAAGAAGGACAGTGTTTCGTTGCCCTGGTATTGAAAGTAGTAGCGGACCTCCGAGGTCCAATTCCAGTTGCGCGTTGCGCCGTTGGTGTAGTTGCCGAAGCCCCGCGCCGTTACCGTTGGGCTGGCAGTGGAGCCCAGCGGATAGAAATCGTTGTTTGCAGCATTGAACTGGTACGCAGACGTGGCGCCAATGCGCGTGAGCTCGATCGTATCGAGGCCCGCAGCAGGCAGCGGTGTCGGATTGGCCATCAGCTCGATCAGGTTGCTGGTGACGACGCTGTTGGCCCCTTCGTCGTCCAGCTGGGTGATCTGGTCGTTCACCGACGCGTTGCTGTTGCGGTACCAGAGCTTGAAGGCTTCGACGTGATAGGCGACGCTCAGACCGTCGCCCGTGGGATCAATCGACGGATTGCTGGTGGTTGAGTCGTACTGCGGTTTGCCAGATGCATCGAGGCGCCCGCAGGAGCCAGGATTACTCGTGGTGCAAACAGGGCCCACGATGCCGCCGTCGCCCGTGGTGGTGGGGTTGCCGCCACCTCCCGACTTCATGTGCGGGTGGCCGCCGCCTTGGTTGCGATGTTTGAAGTCACGGTAAGTGATCTTGAACTTGATCGAGTCGGGGTAGCTGATGACCGGATCGCAAGTCCACCCCGGCTCCTTGTGGCAGATGACCGAACAACCGTCGCCGGCCGTCGTGTTGCCGTCGTCGCACTCCTCCGTGCCTGTCGTGATGCCGTCGCCGCAGGTAACGGCGACAGTCGGCGATGGGCCCACCGTGACCGAGGGCTCGAGCTGACAAGTCGCGCCGCAGCCGTCGGCCGCGATGGGCGCCTGGCCAGCGGTCACGAAGTCGTTGTCGCAACCTTCGCCGTGTTCGACAACGCCGTTGCCGCAACGCGTGGTTACGCACACCGTGCCGCTCACCCCGCAGTCGTAACCAGGGTTAATCTTGCAGTTGGTGCAGCCAGTCGCGCTCTCGCATTCCTCCGGGGCGGTGACGATGCCGTCCCCGCAGCGGGTGCGGCAACCGCCGGTCGGGGGACAAACCCAGCCAGTTTCGACCTGGCAGCTGGTGGAACAGCCGTCGCCGTTGATGTTCTTGGCCGCGCCGGGGCCGTCGTCGCAGGCTTCGTTCGGGGCGCGCACGCCGTCGCCGCAGGTCGACACGACGCACATTGAGGGTGCGGCGCCCGAGCAGTAATAGCCGTTGACGACCTGGCACGAACCATCGCAGCCGGGATCGCTGACGGGTCCGACGTCGCACTCCTCGCCCGGTTGGACTTGACCGTCGCCGCAAAGCGCAATCTTCACGCAGTAGTTGGCGCCAAGGCACTGGTAGCCATCCGCCACCTCGGTGCAGTCGTTGATGCACACGCCGGAGCCGAGTGCACCCGCGCCGTCACACGCCTCGCCTAGCTCGATGACGCCGTTGTCGCACACCGCGACCACGACTTGACCGACGTAGCCCTTGCACCTGTTGGCGCCGGTCGTGATGCAACCGTCGGGGTTGAGACCGCTGCCCGGATCGCACACCTCGCCGGGGTCGATGTCGCCGTCGCCACAAACGCGAGTATCGGTACAGACGCTGGGCTCGGCATTGTTGCAGCTGAAGAAGGGCTCCGCCTTGCAGGCGGCCGAGCAGCCGTCACCAGAAACGCGCTCGAACGCCGCGTCGTCGCCGTCGCCATCGTCGCACTCCTCGATACCGACGACCTGGCCGTCGCCGCAGATCGCTTTGCAAGAAGCGCTGGAGCAACGGTAGCCGTTTTCGACTTCGCATTGGGCGCTACAACCGACGCCGACAATCGAAACCTCGCAGGCTTCGTCGTCTGTGCGCACGCCGTTCCCGCAGATGCGCGCGATGCACAGAGCGCCGGGCTGACAAAACCACTGCGCCGCGTCCTCGAGCTGGCAGGTCGAGGAGCAGCCGTCGTCATTTTCATGCTCGAACACAGCGTCGTCACCATCGCCGTCGTCACAAGTTTCGCCGCGTTCACGGCGCCCGTTTCCACAGACCGGCGCGAGCGTACAAGCCACACCGGGGCGCACACAGACGTAGCCGAGTTCGACCGTCTTGCAGTCGGCAGAGCAGCCGTCGCCACCTTGCGTATTGTCGACGCCGTTGTCGTCGTCACAAGCTTCGCTGCCTTCGAGAACGCCGTTACCGCAGGTGGCGATGCGCTGGCACTTGTCTCCGGGGACCAGGCACAAGTAGTTGGAATCGACCTCCGAGCAATCTTTGGAACAGCCGTCGCCATCCTTCTTGTTGCCGTCGTCGCACAGCTCACCGATTTCGAGCTTGCCGTTGGCGCACACGGCAGCTTCACCGCCGCCATCGTTCCCGCCGCTCGCCGCGCCGCCGCCTCCGTCGTCGATAGTAAATCCATCAGATGCATCAGCGCCGTCGCTGCTGGAACCACCGGTGGCTCCGTCACCGTCCCCGACGATCAGTTCAGGTATTTCGCTACAGCCGGCGATCAACGCGGAGAGCGCCAGGAACGAACGAAGTAGCGGGAAGATTGAACGAGAACGCGCTGACATGTCGGTCATAAGAAGAGCCACCTCAGCATTGTGAGAGAGAGCGCGCCCCAGCGAAAGGTAAAATCGTCACGAGGACCAGGTCAGTCTACCTGATACTTTTGACTACAACGCACGAACTGTCGAGCTATCGCGATCTCGAGACTGTGTATCGGCGCGCCGTCGAGCTCGGTCGCGTCCGCATCGGGCTCGAGCGCGTTTCGCTCTTTCTCTACGATGCCGCGGCAGAGAGGCAGCATCATGCAAGACTTGCGCCACGGCTCCGCGCACGCCGAGAAGATGGGAGGCATGAGACGACTTTCGAGAGCCAATCATCCGACACGTGCTGAATCCGAATGGTGCTGGGACAACTCGGTCACCCCGCTAACGCGCCATGGCCAGTTGTCGATCGACGGCACGAAGTTCGTCGACGAGCGGGGCGCAATCACTCAGCTCAAGGGCGTGAGCACCCAGTGGCTGAACTGGGAACAGAGCTAGCGCTCCCGGCTCGAATGCTGGCCCAGGATCTTCCAGCAGCGTGAGCAAGCGCCGGATCGCGTGGAACGCAGGTTTACGCGACCAGTCGTTCCGCACGATGCCGAAGTTTTTTTCCTGCTCATCGAGTTCCGGATCAGGCCATTCGTCGAGGAACTCGGAAGCGTGGGTTCGTGCGTACCCGAGTGCGAAATATTCGAAGAGAAGGCGAGGAAGGCAGATCGCCTGCGCAGCCTCCGAAACTCCGCTCTGCCCTCCGCGAAGTTGGCGCATTCTGGGAAGCTCGCAGCAAATTCCTGCACCTGGCCCCAACCAACAACGGAGGGCGTCAGAATGGGCTTTTCGCCAAGCACGGGATCGGCGCGCCACGCCGGGGCGAGCGCACGCATGAACGCGGCGAGGTGCGCCTGCCAATCCGCATCATTCGGAGCGTCGAACAAATCCGGTTGATTCGCGTGCTGCTCGCCCTACTCGAACAACTGCCCGAAGAGCCAATATGGACGATTCACTGCGCGGTACCCTGTGGAACGGCGTGCTGCCGTACGGCGCTCTGGTTCAGCTCGATCCAACTCTAGATCTCGATTCGCTCGAGTTGCCCCTGCCCGCATTTCGCATCCTGGAAGCCATTCAACGCTATGGCTGGTACGTCGCAGGCGCCGGGGTTCGGGACATGGACGTTCTGAGCAACGTCAACGCCGACGAGTTCGGCGACGCTGGAGAAATCGATGCCGCAGTGCTCGCGTTAGTCAGCACGGCAAAAATGTACGTCGTGCCCCCGCAGATCCGGCGCAACTGAACGGGCCCGTGCGCCGCGTTGAAAACGCCGTCAAGGTGAGCTTTTTGATGATCAGCTGAGTTGCCCAATCAGCCAATTGGGGCATCGAACTAGAGCTGAGTGCGCAGCGGAACCACGAAGGTCTCGAGGAACTTTTCGTGCCACGGCCGCTCTTGCCAATCGGCAAGCGTATAGCGACGGCCTTTCTTCAGATCCGCTTCGAAGACCTCCGTCATGTGGCGCGCAAAGTCCGTGTCGTAAACGTTGAGGCTGGCCTCGTCGTTCAATCGAAACGAGCGCATGTCGAAGTTCGTCGAACCGACGGACACGAGCAGTCCGTCGACGATCAACAACTTGTTGTGGATCATCGTCGGCTCGTACTCCGAGATTTCGATGCCCGCTTCGAGTAAGGGCTGCCAGCTGGCCTTCGAAGCGAGCCGCACGGCATCGGAATCGATGTGTTCCCCGGGAAGCAGCACACGAATGGCCACCCCACGCTGGCGCGCGTCGACCAAGGCGGCGGCAATCAGCGCATCGGGCACGAAGTAGGCAGCCGACAGATCGATGCTCTCGGTCGCAGCCGCGATGGCCAGCATGTACATGAGGTGCATGCTCTCGCTGCCGCCGGCCGGCGACGCCAAGAACAGATGCGCGCCGAGCGGCCCGTCCGCCGCAAGCTCGGGGAAGTAGCTTTTGCCGTGGAGCACGGCGCCGGTCGTCTTCATCCAGTTGTCATTGAATGCAGCTTGAACCTGCGCCACGACGGGCCCCTCGATGCGAAAGTGAATATCGCGCCAATGCTCGGGATCTTGGGCGTGCCCTTCCCATTGATCGGCAATGCCCACGCCGCCGGTGAACGCCACGCGGCCGTCGACGACCAACAGTTTCCGGTGCGTTCGATTGTTGATCCGCCCCAAGTGGTACCAGGACAGCGGCCGATAGCGCCGCACCTCCACCCCAGCCTTTTTCATCCTTTCGAGCATCTCGACATCCATCTTGATGCTGCCCAGCCAGTCGACCAGAAGGTGCACGCGCACGCCGCTCTGCGCCCGCTCGCAAAGGGCATCAGCCATCTTTCCGCCAATGTCACCCGACCAATAAATGTATGTTTCGAAAGTGATGGTTTCGCGTGCGGCCCGCACGGCGCCGAGCATGGCGGGGAAGATTTCGTCGCCGTTGTTCAGCGCCGTCACGCGATTGCCTGCAATGATGCTGGGGCCGAGCAGCACGCCCATCTCGCGGGCGAACTCCGGGTCGCGAACGCCATAACGATGCTGCAGCTGCCGCTCGAGCTTCTTCTGCGACGTGACGAAGTTCATCACCACCAAAGTGACGAGCAGAGTCGCCAAAACGGCGACGAGTGCGGTCAACACCTGGCGCTTGGAAAGCTTCTTCATCGGCGCCCGCTGTAGCCGGACGGCATGGGCAATTCAACGGGCGTCTTTTGAAGGCGACATGGCGGGAGTACCCAGATCCCGAAGGAGCACACGGGCGGTCTCGTCGTGCTCGGTTACGGCGTGGCTCCCAAGCCCGACTTCTGGACGCACGAAGGCATCCCCAACGAGCCGCGCGTGCACGTTGCCTTCCGTGCCGAATCGCGCGACGTGGTGGATGCTTTTTACAAGGCCGCTCTCGCGGCCGGCGGAACTTGCAACGGCCCGCCCGGTCCGCGACCGCGCTACCATCCGGACTCCCGCCCGGCGATCCCCGAAAGCTGTTGGACCTGCCGCGCGAGGATCGCCTCAGCACCCTCCCTGCTTGACGCAGCTAGTGCGGCCGGGAGCCGTCGACGCGGTAGCGCGCCATGTCGAAGTGGAAGTGGTCGCGGTGGGCTGCGTCCCAATAAGGGCCCAACGACACGCGCACCAGGTTGCGATCGTAGGCCTGTTCGCCGAGCGCGCGTAAGAAGATGCTCTTTGGATCCCGAGGAGGCACCTCGAGCTTGCCAAAGTGCTTGAGCACGCTGACGGTGCTGCCGTCCGCCAAGTTGAAAGACGTCAAGTCGATGGCGTTGCCATAGCTGTGCTCGCTGACCAAATCGAAGCCCACCATCTTGCGACAGTTGTAGGTACCGGCGTGCGTGGCGCGCTTGATTTCTACTCCCAAATGCTGCTTGGACAACTCTTGCATCAGGCCCTCGAGCCCCACGAAGGCCAGAGCCATGCGGCAAGTCATGAGCGCTGGCGGGCTGACCTTCAGGCCCGTCGGACCTTGTTTGTAAACGACCGCATCGTGAGCGCCGCAGGTGAACACGCCGCCAATGGATTGCTTGAGTGGCATCTCGGCCGGCTGAAACACGACGCCCAGCGCCGTCAGCTTCTGGTGACAGCCTTCGACTGCGTCTGGTGGTCCGACCTTGGACTCGTTTTCGACTTCCGGTGGCATCCGGCTCGAGGCGGGCTCGCTAGCGCTGCTCGATTGCGCGGGCTCCCGCGCCGGCGCTTGAACCGACCCGCGCGGGGGGGGGCTCTCTGTGCGCGCCGCGGATGGTGTCTCCTGCACGCAGGCCGGGATCGCGCACAGCGCACCCACCAGCCAGGCACTCACGGTCCGCATGTTTCGATTGTAGCGCCGGGTGGCGGGGGACCCCAGCGCAGCCGCTGACCGAGCGAAAAAATTGGAACCAAGCCGTCGCCTGATCGACGCCTGCCCGTTGTGGCTTTGCCGCATCCTCGGTCGCGTGAAGTCGAACCTGCGCTCGTTGCTCATCGCCCTGGCCCTGGTCTTCCTGGTGGGTTTGTGCGTTTTTTGCTTTCGCGACCTGGATCGGGCGCGCCTGTCGACGCTGTTGGCTGGGCTCGGTTGGACCGCCGTCGTGGTGCTGATCCCGCAGACCCTGGGGCTCGCGCTGGAAACGTGGGGGTGGCAGCTGTCCATCGAGCGCGCCGGTCACCGGCTGCGTTTCTTGCCGCTTTGGGGCATTCGCGCAGCCACGGAGGCGGTCGGCCAGACGTTACCCGGCGGCGCAATCCTTGGTGAATCACTCAAGCCCTCGCTGCTCGCCCGTCACACGGGCTTGCCCGTGGGGGCCGGAGTCGCGACGACACTGCACCGCAAGTACCTGCGCATGGTCGCCCATGGACTTTACCTGCTTGGGGCCGCCGTCGCGGGCAGCTCGGTACTGGGCGTACCGCGCCCACTGGTGGGCCTGCTGGTCGGCTTTGGGCTGGCGCTGCTGGTTGGCGCCGGGGCGATGCAGATGTTCTTCCGCAAAGGCCGAAGCGCTGTCCAACTTTTCGTCTGGGTCAGGCGCTGGCGCGCTGCGCCGTGGGCGCGCTGGGTGAGCCGCTATCGCACGCAGTTCTTGCGCGTAGATGACGCGACACGTGGCTTCTTTCGGCTGAACCTGCGCGACAATGCCGCGCCCATCTTTCTCTGTCTCTTGGCATGGCTCGGCGAAGCCGTCGAAAGCTGGCTCATTCTGCGGCTGCTGGGAGCTCCCGTGTCCTTTGTCGCGATCTTGGCATTCGACGTTGCGCTGTCGCTCGGTCGGCAGCTGTTGTTCGTGCTGCCAGCCGGACTCGGCCTCCAAGATGCCGGTTACGTCGCAGCTCTCGCGCTGCTTGGCGTGCCCGACGTAGCGACGGTCGGAGCCGCCTTCGTGCTGCTCAAGCGCGGCCGCGAACTCTTGGCCACGCTCGTCGGTCTGGGCTGGGGAGCAGGAGCGCTCTCAGGAGCGCGCTCTCTCTCAGGCCCCGATTGGCGCCCTTTTCCCAACGTTGACTGATTCTCACGGAACGCTCCTGGTTGAAACTTTCGCGCAGGCTACTCGGCCATTTGGCCTGATTTGGGATCGAGTGAGTGACATTCGGGCACGCGCGTAGCCGAAGACCGGCCGGTGACATCGGGCGCACCGTTTCGTTTCAAAACCGTCGCCAAGCGTCGCGCGTCGACAGTCTAAGGTGCGCGTCATGCGTCGACTCGCTGGTGTGGTTCTGTTGCTCGTGCTCGGTTGCGCCAAAGAGGCGCCAGAAAAGGCTCAGGAGCCCGCGGTTGCGAAGCCCGTTCCGCCGCCAGCGCCGATCCTGGTCGACGGCTCGAGCACGGTCGGTCCCATCAATCGGGCCGTGCTCGATCTCTACGCGGCCAACTTGGTGACCGACATCCAGCTCGACATCTCGGGCACCGGCGGCGGCTTCAAGAAATTCTGTCGCAAGCAAACGTCGATCAACGCCGCCTCGCGGCCCATCAGCTCGAGCGAAACCAAGCTCTGCGACGACAACGGTGTCAGTTTCATCGAGCTGCCCGTCGCCTTCGACGGTGTGGCCGTGGCCGTGCCTCGCTCCAATACCTGGCTCAAGTCGCTTACCGTCGCCGAGCTCAAGAAGATGTGGCAGCCGTCCGCCGAGGGCAGCGTGAAGTCGTGGAAGGCCGTCCGGTCGACCTTTCCGGACGAGCCGCTGCAACTTTTCGGGCCAGGCCTCGACTCGGGAACCTTCGATTTCTTCACTCAAGCAATCGTCGGCCAAGAAGGTTCGAGTCGCTCGGACTACGTCGCCAGCGAAGACGACAACCAGCTGGTCACCAAGCTCGAGGCTCAACGCGGCGGCATCGGCTACTTCGGCCTCGCCTACTACGCGAAGAACAGCCAGGCGCTCCGCCTGGTCCCCATCGACGATGGCGTGGCCAGCAACGGCGATGGACCGATCGAGCCGACGCGCGAAACCGTGGCCGACGGCACTTACGTGCCGCTCAGCCGCCCGCTGTTGCTCTACGTGAGCGTCAAGGAGGCAGAGCGCAAAGAGGTGGCCGACTTCTTGGCTTTCTACTTACGTTCGGCGCGTCTCGTGGCGCCCGACGTCGGCTACGTCGCGCTGCCCCGGCGCATCTTCGAATTGGCGCAGGCGCGCTTGGCCGCGCTCAAGACCGGTTCGGTCTTCAGCGGCGAGCACGCGATCGTCGGCCTGACGATTGCCGACTTGCTCGAGGCCGAGTCGGTCGCCGTCCAGGCCCGCGGCGAATAGTCGTCAGGCGCCGCCGCCACACCGCGCAAACCAGTCGCCCGGCTTTCAGGGCGCCGTGATGGGGTGACAGTCGGCGGCGGTGAGCGCCGGCGTCGTCGGGTTGGTCGTGGCGAAATTCACGGCGAACTGTCGCTGCGGATAGGTCTGGGGGCCGACTTCTTCCTGGATGACCGTGGCGGGGTTCTCACCCGCGTCGATGCGGTCGATCACCTTTTGCCCCTCTTCGAGCTCGAGGTACGGGATCGTCACGACGAAGTCGCCTTCAGCCGGCTCACCAGCAAAATCTGGGACCGAAACGTTGAACGCCAGACTCTCGGTCGTGCACTCACCATCGGGCGGATTGACCAACTCGCGCGCGTCGCAGCCCACCTCGGTATCGACGCGTTTGGCTTGCGCCGTGGCGAGCAGGGTCATCTGACATTGCCCAGCAGCACACTGGTAGACGCTGCGCACCTGAGCGGTGGTTCGATCGATCGTGATGCAGCGGTACAGACAGAGGTCGAAGCGGACCGGGTATGTCAGCTCGACGCCAGCCTGCACCCGCGCCGGTGCGCAGACCTGACCCACGGTGAAGGCTGCGTCGAATTCGGCCGGAATGGGAAAGGCATCGGCGCAGGCGACGAGCAGCAGAGCGGGGACGAGTCCGAGCAACTTCGCATTCATGTGGCCGAGTCTAACGCCGACGACCCCAGAACGCGACGGCACGGCGCGGGGGCCACGACCGACAGTACCGCCCAGGCCTCCGGCCCTGTGGAGGCGGCCTTGGCGCGATTGTGGTGGGACGTGCTAGGGCGCCCCATGGTCAACGCTCCGCAACGCGGCACGGTCGGTACACGCGGCATCAAGACGGCGGGTCGCCCGCACAAGAAAAAAACCGAGGATCGACCACTCACGCAGAAGGAGGCCGTTCTCCGGCGCGAACTCGAGAGCGTGCGCGCGGAGCGAGCACCGGCGCCGGTCTTTCGCAATGGCGGCGAACCCACTCCCGGTTCGATTGGTGCCCTGCTCGTCGAGCTGACGAGGGTCAAGCCGGGCCAAACGGCGACCGAACTGACGCTCGAAGTGCAAAATTCGAAGCCGCTGCTCGATCTGGGCCGCGTCACGACCGAGCTCCTGGCGCTCGTGCACAAGAACCAGCTGCGGCGCGAGCGGCAGTCGGAGGCGTGGAAATACTTTCCCAGCGCCGCCGCGTGACGCCGCTGCATCAAGCTCGTACCGTCGCGCTCGATGACGTCGCACAGCTGGCCTCGCTCAGTCTCTTTGGCGTGCTTGCTCCTGCTTTCATGTTCCAAAGAACAGGCGCAGAAGAACGCGGCCCAAGAGGTCGGTGTCGACGAAACAGCGCAAGAGCAGACTCACTCGATCGCGTCACTCTTGGGCGACAAGCTCGACGAGTGCACCGATTTGCATTTCTCCTTCGGTGAGGCCGTCCCGACGAAGGATCGACTCGAAGCCATCGCGCAATTTCACGGCGCGTCCGAGCGCAAGAGCCAGAAGAAGAGAGTGCGGCGGCTCAGCGGCACGTGCGCCCTCACCTACCCCAAGGATCCAGTGCTGGCCGTCTGTTCCTTGCCCGAGAGCGAGAGCCGCGGCATCGAGCTGAAGGTCACGGGCGCCGCGCACTACTACAATCCTGCGACGTCCAAGGTAGACGGCCCTTATGCCGAACAGTGCCGGAAGCTCGGCGGCGCGTGGGCAAAGAGTCCCTGAATCGCCGCCCAGTCCGTTCCGCGGGAGCAAGTCAGACGGGCGGGCGCGTCAGGTAGTCGAGCAGCGAGCCCAGGAGCCCCTGCGTGCGCGCGCCGTGCGTGGCGTAGCCCGGCATGAGTTCGCTCTCGGCCTGCACGTAGGGGCCCGACGCGAGGTCGTCCGGAGATTCGTGGACGATGGTGGCGATGCTGCTCTCGGTCATCTCGAGGTGGAACTGCAGGCCGACGGCGCGATCTCCCACTTGAAAGGCTTGGTGTGCCACGCCTTCACTTCGCGCGAGCCAGAGGGCGCCCGTGGGCAAGTCGAACGTTTCACCGTGCCAATGAAAGACGTGGACGCGCTCGGGGAACTCGAAACCGAGTGAACCGGGCACACGGGAAATCGGAAACCAACCGACCTCCTTGTGCGGCCCTGCATAAACGGCCGCACCCAGTGCACTTGCCATGAGCTGAGCGCCGAGGCAGACCCCAAGGAAGGCCTTGCCTCGGGCGGCAGCGTCTCGCACGAATGCCTTCTCGGCCACGAGCCAAGGTAACTCGGCCTCATCGTTGACACTCATCGGACCGCCCAGCGCGACGACCAGGTCGATGCCTTCGAGGTCGGGTAGGTCCTCGCCCGCAAAGAACCGGGTGAACGTGACTTCGGCGTGATGCGACTCGAGCCAACTACCGATGCCGGCCAGACCTTCGAACGGGACGTGCTGCAGGACGTGGGCTCTCATGTATCTCCTGCCAGTTTGAGCCCCAGTCACGCCGCCGGCGAGACCTTGGGGGAGATCGCGGTCCGTTGGCCGTATCCGGGGGAGCAGGGATCGAAACCGGCTTGGCCTGACTGCCCTGTCCCCCTAGCCTGACCCCAGGATTTCACCGCCATGTCGAACCGCCGCACCCTCCTCCGTCGCCTGTGCCTCACCACGTCTATCGCTGCGCTGCTTTTGGCTGGCTGCACCATCAATACCTACGACCGCTCGACGACGGTGAATAACAAAACGGGAGACGCCAAGGCCGAACCCGCGAAGCCGAAGCCGCGGCCGAAGCCGACGAAGCCCGCGCCGAAGCCGACGAAGCCCGCGCCGAAGCCAACCAAGGACCCCAAGCCGACCAAGGATCCGACGCCGACCAAGGATCCCAAGCCCACGTCGCCGCCGGTCAAGGATCCCAAGCCCACGTCGCCGGCCACGCCCACCGTGCCCTCGACTCCGGCATCGGCCACCTCGCGACTGGTCGTGCCCATCCGCGTCGCTTTCGCTGCTGCGGTCGCCCAGGTCGACAAGCTGCTGCCCAAGACGGAGAGCCAAGGCTGGAAGCAAGTCACCAAGAAGGGCGCGAGCCCCGAGATCGACGTGAAGTACCAGCTCTGGCGCGATCCGATCGAGGCCTCGTTCAAGGATCAAACTCTCACTGTCGTAGTCCCCGTGCGCTACGCCGCCCACGTCCGCGGCAAGATCAAAAACCCCGTCGGCAGCAACTGGCTGTGGCTGACGCGCGATGAAACCTGGGGAACCAAGGCCGAGCCGCAGCGCATGACCGTCACGGTCGAGCTCAAGCTCACGGTCGAGGGCGATTGGTCGGTGAAGAGCGTGACCCACCTGGAACCGCTCAAGCACGGTCCGGTGCCCACGGGCGACATCTGCATCAAGACCGGCATTCAGCTGTGCACGACCAAGGCGCAAATCGCGCCGGAGGTCCGCGCGCACATCGAGTCGTACCTGGTTCCCAAGATCGAGAAGGAACTGAAGAAAGTCGGCGGCGAACTGGACAAGACGCTGGCCCTCAAGGCCCAGGCACAAACCCTGTGGAGCGCCCTGCAGACGCCCCATGCGCTGCCCGGCGTCACGCCCACCGCCTGGCTCATCGCCAAGCCGAGCTCGCTTGGCATCACTCAGCTCAGTTTGAAGGATGGCGATCTCGGCGTCGATCTTTCGATCGAAGCCAAGCTGACCGACGTCTTTGGAGCCAAACCCAAGGTGAAGCCGGTCCCGTTACCCGCGCTCAAGACTCTCTCGGGCCCCAGCGAATTCAGCGTGCACGGCACCTTCGAGATCCCGACTGCGACGTTCAGTCAGCTGGCGGGCAAGGCACTCAAAGGCAAGAGCTTTGCGGTCGAAGGTTCCGACGTGAAGGTGAAGAGTGCGTCACTGACGGCTGTCGGCAAGAGTTCCGATCGCCTCAAGGTGACCATCGTGACCGAGGGCAAGGGAACGCTCGTGCTCGAAGGCGCACTCAAGTACGACTCGAAGAAGCGCGAACTGGGCCTCTACGACCTCGATTTCGACGATACCACCAAGGCGCTCTTGACCAAGAGCTTCAAGGGCTTCGATCAGGCTGCGTTCCGCAAGGCAGTCGGCGAAGCGGCCGTCTGGAGCCTGGCCTCCAACTCGGACGCTCTCGGCAAGGCCGTCTCCGCGGCCTTGAACAAGACGCTGCCGGGCAAGCTGGAGGTTTTGGGGGAGCTCAAGGAGCTGACCATCGGCAAGGCCGAGGCCGACGCGAACCTGATTGTCGTCAAGATCGCGCTCACCGGCAGCTTGGGAGTGAAGTACACTCCCTGAGCTCGAGCCGGATCGAAGCTCCAAAACCTGGCCCGCGCAGGAACGCGCGGGCCGGCCATCAGTCGGCCTCAGCGCGGGGCACCATCAAATAGCACAGCACCAGATCCGTCAGTTCGTCGACCAGGACGACGTCAGAGATGCTGGGAGGCGCTTCGAGCATGTAAGCCAGCATGGTCGCGCGCACCGACTGGTAAAGGATGAAGGCCGTGACAGCCGGGTTGCGGCTGGCCACCGGCCACGGCGTCACCGACAAGAAGCTGCGCAAGATCTCGATCGAGCGGAGATCGAAAGCGCGCACCCGCTCCGCCGGCGTGATGCGCAGACCGTCGAGCACGAACAGCCGATGCAGCGCAGGAGCCGCGCGATAGAGTTCGAGGAGTCCCGAGATCACGGCGCGCGCCAATTGCCTTTCAGAGGTGAAGTCCGCCGAGCCCAATGTGCGCTGCAGCATCTCGCTGGCGCGTTCGAACTCGCGTTCTTGCAGGGCGTCGACGATGGCGTCGCGGTTGGCGAAGTATTGGTAGAGAGTGCCTACGCTCACGCCCGCCACTTCGGCTATGCGGCTGGTCGTCGCTGCTTCTGCACCTTCCTGTTCCAAAACCCGAATGGTGGCTTCGAGGATGGCAGCGACGGTCACACGCGCGCGCGACTGTTGCGGCGGTTTTCGGCTGGGTGCGGCGCGTTTGGCTTTGGTCATCGAGAATCCGAATCGTATGCGAATGGTCAGCTGACCTCGTTCGCGAGATCGTTGTCTGGTCGAACTCGTTCGGCAAGTCAGAAAATCGTTTCTGCACCGCGCCCATTCGCAAACCAGGAGTCGCTCATGCTTCGTCACCCCGCAGATCGGCGGAGTCTCGCGCTTTCGCTCGGACTCTTCCCGCTCGTCCCCGCCCTTGTCCTCATCCAACCCAACCTGTTGCCTTGGCTCGTGCCGCTCCTGATCTATGCCTCGTACATGAGCGGTGTGCTGACTCACTATCAGGGCCACAACCCAGTGTTCGTGTCGCGAACCCTAAACGACTTCTATTCGTCGTGGCTATCTGCTTTTTACGGTTTCCCGGCGCTCGCCTGGGTGCCGACTCACAACCAAAATCATCATAGGTACGTCAACGCGCCCGGCGACGCGGCCCCCACCGGCCCTGTCTCGCGCGACGGCCTGTGGACGGCCATCTCCTACCCATCGCGCTCCAGCCGCGGCCAACTGCCGCTTCTCCTCGCCTACGCCCGAGAACTCCGCCGCCGCGACACGCGCCGCTTCGCGCTGCTGGTCGCGCAAATTTCGTCAGTTATCGCGCTACAGGTCGCCATCGCCACGATTGCCATCGCCCTGCACGGCTGGCGGATTGGGCTGGGCATCTACGGCGCAGTCGGCCTGCTGCCGGCATTGTTCGCGCCCTGGGTCATGATGTTCACCAACTACCTCCAACACATCGGCTGCGAAGCGAACTCGGTCGACGATCACTCACGCAACTTCGTCGGGCGGCTCCAGAATCGGCTCGTCCTCAATGCCGGCTACCACACGGTGCATCACGAGCAGCCGCACGCGCACTGGACCGAGTACCCAGCCCTGCACGCGGAACGCGCCGCACGAATCGCCCCGCATCTGAACCAGCAGGGCATCGTGCAGTTCTGCGTCGATCGCTACCTTCGAGGGCGCACCAGCCGCGCCGAACGCAAGAGCGAATCGTCAGCGAGCGCCGCCGGCGCCGCCGGCGCCACCGCCGCCAGTTAGGGCCTCGCAGAGGGCGATGCAGCGCGCCTTGTTGGCGGTGCACACTGCGGCGTCGTTTTCATGGCCGAGTTCGTGGCAATCGCCGGCATCGCTGCTGGCCGCGTCCACGTCGTGGCAGACGCTGGAGATGGCCTGACACTCGGGATCTTCGGCTCCCCCGTGATGCTCGCCGCCCGCGCCACCCGCATCGTGCTCGTCCGAGGAGTCGGAGCAGCCGGTGGCCAGGGCGGTAGCGAACGTCAATGAGCAGGTGATTTGCAGGATTTTGCGGAACATCGGCCCCGTTTATCATAGTCCGAACGCCTGCGGGTGCGACACGATGTCGCGCCCATAGACCTGCAAACCCGGGCGCGGGGTTAGGTCCAGGTGCCCCTGGCCGTTAACTCAGCGTGACCCCCGTTCCGAACGTGGATGACGCCGAGAAGCCCGTGGAGCGTCCAGAGCTCGGGGAACGGCTGCGCGTTTGGCTCCATGCGGATGTCTTGCTGTTCGCGGTCGTCTACTTCTGCACGGCGCGCCTGGCTCTGCTGTTCGCCTTCGAAAAAACGAACGCCTGCCCTTTCTGGCCTGCTGCCGGGTTCGGACTCGCGGGCTTCGTCATCCTCGGCTCGCGCGCGGCAATCGGCATCTTCTTGGGCGCGTTCGCCGCGAATCTCATGGCCTTCATCGGCAACGGCTACCAGGGCTCGCCCGTCGTCGTTTGGTCGCTGTGCATCGCTATCGGCAATGCGGGAGCGGGGCTTTTGGCGGATTGGATCAGCGGGCGACCTCGGGTGCGGCCCGGTTTCTTTCTCGATACGACGCGCGCCGTGCGTTGCATCGTCGCCATGATTGCAGCTTCGACCGTCGCGGCGCTCGTGGGCTCGACCGCGCTCGTCTTCGGCGCGGGAGCGCCGCTCGGTCAGTGGGCCGTCATTTTCCGAATCTGGGCCGTCGGTGACGCTGCCGGTATGCTCGCCATCGTGCCGCTGGCGCTGGCTTGGTGGTGCCGCGAAATCGGCCGGCCGCTGAAGCGACGAGCCTGGATCCCCTATGGCCTGTGCGGCTTGCTGGGCGCGATCTATCTCGGCTTCGAATCGAGCACCAGCTGGACGTCGGCGCTCATGCTCACGACTCCGTTCTTGGCCACCTGGCTGCGAGAACGGCGCGCCACCTGGACTCTGGCCCTCGGCCTCACGCTGTTCGTGCTGTGGCAGTCGGCTATCGGGCGCGGACCCTTCGGCGAGCTCGATCCGACGCAGGGTGTGGCTCGTCTACAGCTCTGCTTCCCCTTGTTTGCGCTGCTCATCGTGCTGGACAGCTTGTGGATTCGGCAGCCCCTGCAAACCAGCGGCGAAGACGGATTCGAACTGCTTCTGAACGGCCATGGGCGTGGCCTGCCGCCCGGCGCCATCCCAGCAATCGGAGCCAGCATGATCGGCATCGCCATCACGTTCTTCACCTGGCATTCGCTCCTCCAAGCGGAAGAACAGCGCGCTTGGGCCGCCGCCGACGAAGTGGCCTCCACGGCCGGACGGCACTTCACCGCGCGCTTGAGCGATCTGATGAACGGCGTCGAGCGCATGGCACTCGGCTGGGAAGACGTGGGCGGCCTCGACGAGGCGCTGTGGCGCCGCGGCGCGGTAGCGTTCAATCGCGATTACGGTTGCGTGCAAGCTCTGGAGTGGATGGACCCGGGTACGGTCATCCGCTGGGTCGAGCCGCTCCGTGGGAACGAAGCCGCACTCGGCATGCAACTGAGCGACGAGCTGAAGCGGCGCATCGCCCTGGGTCAGGCCGCTCTCGAGCATCGCAAAGCCGTCACGCCGATCATCGAACTCAGGCAGGGCGGGCTCGGTTTCGTCATGTACATGCCGCTTGTCGTCGCTGGACGGCCCGACGGTTTCATGGTCGGCGTGTTCCGGCTGGCCGATTTCCTGCGCTACCTGGAGACGAACACGCAGGCCTGGAACTCGGCCGATTACGAGCTGGAGGTGCGCCAAGGGGATCGCGTGGTGTTCAGCTCGCAATCGGGCAGCTCCGTCTCCGAGCGGTCACTTGCGCGCGGCTATTCCATCACTCTCCTTCATGAGCCGCTCACCTTGCGCGCTTTTCCGACGCCGCGGGCCTTGGCAGCACGAAAAAGTGCCCTTCCGGGCATCGTGCTCAACACCGGTCTTTTGCTGTCGATCCTGCTAGGGACGATGATCACATTCGTGGCCGTCGCGCTCAGCCACGCAGAGCGCGCCCGCGAAGCGACGCGCGTCAAGGCTCAATTCCTGGCGACGATGAGCCACGAGATCCGCACACCGATGAACGGCGTACTCGGGGCAGTGGAGCTGGCGCTCGGTCACAGCAGCGAGCCGGAGGTAGTCGAACATCTGATGTTGGCGGATCAGAGCGGTCGCACGTTGCTCGCCATCATCAACGACATCCTCGATTTTTCGAAAGTCGAATCGGGCAAGTTGAAGCTGGAGCGCATCCCGCTCGATCTGGGTCAGCTCGTTCGCCGCACCGCCGACCTGCTCTCGCCTGGCGCCAAAGCCAAAGGCGTCGAGGTGCGCACCGCCGTCGATCCCCAGCTGCCACCGGCGCTCTTGGGCGATCCTGTGCGAATGCAGCAAATCTTGCTGAATCTGTTGTCCAATGCCGTCAAGTTCACCGAGTGCGGCCACATCCAACTCGACATTCTCGTGACGTCGCGTTCGGCGGACTGCGTTTCTCTGTCGATTCGCTGCGCCGACACCGGCATCGGCATGGATGCTTCCACGCTCGCCCGATTGTTCACACCGTTTGCACAAGGTGACGCCAGCACCACGCGCCGTTTCGGAGGCACCGGGCTGGGTCTAGCCATCGTCGAACAACTGGTGGCGCTCATGCACGGGCGCATCGTCGCCAAGAGCGAACTGGGCCGGGGAACCACGTTCACGCTGGAGCTCGAGCTCGAGGCCAGTCAGCTGCCCGTCCGCAGCGCTCTGTCGGGCACCATGCGCGCCGTGCGACCACCCGCATTACCGGACGGCGCCCCTGTGGTTCCAGCGTTGCGAGTGCTCCTGGCCGAGGACAATCCGACCAATCAGAAGCTGGCTTCGGTCATGCTGAGCCGCCAGGGCTGCGCGGTCGAGTCGGTCGCCAACGGCGATGAAGCAGTCGAGCTCTGCAAGCGTGAGGAGTTCGCGCTGGTGTTCATGGACATGCAAATGCCCGTCATGGACGGCCTTGAAGCCTGTCGACGCATTCGCGCCCACGAAGGCGAGGGCAGGCGCACGCCCATCGTCGCGCTCACCGCCAACGCCTACGCCGAGGACGAGGCCGCCTGCATGGCGGCCGGCATGGATGGCTTCTTGGCCAAGCCCGTTCGATCCGCCGAGCTGGCTCAAATCATTGCGCGCTTCGCCCGCCGCGATTCTTCGGCCCTCACTTCACGGTAACGACGTCGGGATCCTTCACGGTGCACCCGCACTCGTTGGTTCCAAGGCGCCCCTCTGCCAGGCGCCTCAGCCCGTGGCGAGCAGCGGGACTCGGAAACGCATCGTCGTGCCCTGGCCCGGCAGCGAGATGACCTGCGCTTCGCCCTTGAGCTTGCGACAGCTCTGGCGGACGGCGCTCATGCCGACACCACGCCCCGAGACGTCACTCACCTCGTCGCGCGTACTGACGCCGTCGGAGAACAGCGCTTCGACCAAGTCGTCGGGCGTCTCGTAGGGCAGACCCAGGGCGCGCGCCTTCTGCGCCACGCTCTCCCAATCGACGCCGCGGCCGTCGTCGGCCATCTCGATGATGCAGTTGGCGCCCTCGATCTTGGAGCGCAGCGTGAGCACACCGGCGCGCGGCTTGCCATGGCGCGCACGTTCTTCGGCCGGCTCGATGCCGTGGTCGAGCGCATTGCGCACGACATGGACGAACGAGCCCCAGAACTCGCCCCAGCGCTCGGCCGGCAAGCGCACTGCGTTCGACTCGATGGCGACCCGCAGATCTGCCTTGCCGAGTTTTTCGGCCAAGCGCTTGGCTTGTTCCCCAATGCGCTGAAAGCGCAGGGTCGTCGGCTCGTCGCCGAGTGCCATGAGGCGCTTGAGCAGCTCGGCGTGCGAGGCGCGGCTCTGCACGGCGCTCACCAACTCGTCCAAGTCGCTCGCCTGGATCTGCAGTGCGCCGCGCCCCGTCGGTTCGGCGAACTGCGTCACACGCTCGGTGAAGCTCGACCAGGCTGCCGACAGCGCCTTGCGCTCGGCCTCGGTCGGACGGCGGCGCTCTTCGATGCACCCGGACTCGATCGAATGGCAAACCTCGGCAACAGACGCGACGCCCGAGATTGCGGCGTTGCCCTTGATGGTGTGGAGCGCCCGCAATAGCACGGCTTGATCCGTGACGCGTCGACCGACGACCTCTTTGACCAAGCGACCCGTCTCTTCGAAGAACTCGCCAAAGCCGAACTTGTCCTTCATCACCGCTTCGAACACGCGGATCATTTCGACCTGCTCGCTCTCGCGCTTCTGGCGCTCCACTTCGACGGTCACGTCTGTGACCATCAGAAGCGCGCCGTGAAAGTCGTCCTCGCTGCCCATCGGCTTGAACGACAGGGCGTAATGCCGGCCGTCGCGGAGCAGGCGCTTGGGGATCTGGTCGACTGCGACTTCTGGCGGCAAGAAGCCATCGGTCAGACCCTCCCAACCCAGCACCAGCATCGCCCGCGCGTCGGCGTCATGGGAAGCCAAGACTTGGGCGAAATTGCGACCGGAATCGGCCTCACCGAACCATGAGTTGAAGGCCGTCGAGCGCTCGACCGCCAAGCGGCCGTAGACGTCGATTGTGGCGAGGCCCTGCTCCACGTTGTCCAAGACGAGACGCATGGCCTCGTTGCGCTCGGCGAGTTCTGCCGTGCGCGCGGCTACCAAGGCTTCGAGGTTTTGGCGATGGTGGTCGAGTTCGTCGTCGCGAGTCTGAATGCCGCCGAGCATCTCGTTGAAGGCGTCGGTCAAGTGGCCCAGCTCGTCGCGGCTCACCTTGCGGGCGCGCACGTGGAAGTCGCCGTTGCTCTGCACGGCATGCGCGGCGTCGGACAGGCTACGCACCGAGCGATTGATGCCGAGCGAGATGAACAACGCGAGCAGGCCGCTGACCACCAGAATGGCGCACGAAATGCCGTACGAGCGCTGCACGGCCAGTTCGGCGGCGGCAATTTTCGATAGGGCCGCCTCTTTGACTCGCTGGTTCAGACGCAGCGAAATCTCGGAGAAAATACGCATCTTCTCTTGGTGAGCCAGCATCCACTCGGCAGCGTCGATGCCGAACGCGTCATCCGTGGTCTCGAGCGCCACCTGCCGCAAACGCACCGACTTGCCGATCGCCGAGCTTTTCATCTTGCTGTCGAACAGCCCCATCAAGTCTTCGCTCGTGCCCTGGCGGAGCACCTTCTCCAGGACCTGCTGTTCAGCGACCACATTGACCAGCGTCTTGTAGCCTCCTGGCGGAAATTGGCTCTTAGCGAAAACGTAGGCGAGCAACCCGCCTTCGCGCGACGTCCGCTCCTTGAGCTCCATGACCGAGACGAGTCCCGAGATGTTGCGAATCATTTCACCGTCGTCGCTCAAGCTCGTCAGAGCTGCGATCGCATTCAGCAAGTCCGCGTTGATGGCATCGATGACCGAGAACACCTCGTCGAACTTGACCTCTGGATCGGCCAGGCGCGCGCGCCCTTCGACCAATTTGGGCAGGCGGCTCTGCGCGCGAAAAAGACCAGCCGACAAGCGTCGTGGAAAGCGACTGGTGTCGCGCGATTCGAGGAAAGCTTGAAGCGTGCCGATGCGGGCATCGGAGATCTTCTGCAACTGGCCCAGCCCGGCGTGAGCCCCCCGCGAAACCCCGAGCGCAAGAGCCGTCTGCGTGCGCTCCTCTTGCAGGGAATCGACCGTATTTTTGATGTTGAGGGCCAGGTGCGCGAGGTCCTCGATCGAACCGAGGGCTTCGGCCGATTCGAGGCGCCGCTGAGCGTCCACGGCGACGAAGTACGACAAGATCAATGCCCCAAGGACGGGAACCCCTGCCAAGAGCAGGAGTTTGAGCTTGATGGGTAGACCCTTCACCGCTTGCCCCTCTCCGCCCGTCAGAAGAAGAGCAGCGCGTCACCCTCGGACGCAGCTGCGGTACCGGAGCCCGGTGAAAGCGACATGCCATCGTCCAAGTCGAACTCGATCCACAAGAAGACCCCACCGCCCGGCAAGGCATAGGCCAGTGGCAACTGCTGCCGGTTGGGGATGGGGGCCAAGTGCTCTCCCCGCAATACGACCGGCGTCGTCAAATAGACATCAGCGCCGTACGACAACAGCTTGTTCTTCATGCGCCCAGCCAACTGATTCGACAGCTCGGCCACCCAGTCGTTGAGCGGGCCTTCGATGGGGTTGGAGCGGCGGATGGGCGTTTCGGTCGCGGCCAAGACACACATGCCGCGCATACGCGGACCAGAAAATCCGATCACGCCGCTGTAGAGCACGTCGTGATCGGGAGCACTGAGGGGCGGAACGCGCTCAAGCGCGACGCCGTAGGCCTCGAACAGGCCGATGCAAGCCTCGTCGGCGATGCCTTCGACCAGCTGTTGGACCTGGCCACCATGGTCAACCTGCGAACGTGCTTGGTTGGTTTTCATGAGGCTCAGGCCAGGATCAGTTTGCGCACGGCGGCGACCAAGAGTTCGGGTTTGAACGGCTTGACGATCCAACCTTTGGCTCCGGCCTTTTTGGCGCGTTCGATCAAGCTGTGCTGGCCTTCGGTGGTGAGCATGATCACCGGCAGGGAGGCGTTGGCTTCGATCTGCTTCACTTTCTCGAGCATCTCGATGCCGTTCATTCCTGGCATGTTGACGTCGAGGATGACCATGCCGATGTCGGGCAGGCTGCCGATCTTCGCGGCCCCATCCAGACCGTCGGTGGCCTCGATCATCTCGAATCCGCCCTGCTTCAGCGCTAGCCCCACCTGCTGCCGCACGGTTGCAGAGTCGTCGACTACCAGTACCTTTTTCATCGGACTTTCCACGTTAACTCGCCAGCTTGGATTGCTTGTTGTCTCGGGGGCAGTCGAGGTCGCCAGCGGCAACCACCAAGTTGCGTCCACTGACCTTGGCCGAATACATCGCGCGATCGGCCCGATCGATGAGAGTGTCGAGCGACTCCTTGCCGTCGAAACTCGCGATACCCAGCGAAGCCGTCACAGGCACGGGCTTGCCGTCATGCAGCACGACCAGCTTCGCGACGGCTGCGCGAATGCGCTCCGCCGCCATGCGACCACCTTCCAAATCGGTGTTGGTGAGCGCAACGATGAACTCCTCTCCGCCCCAGCGAGAGGCCAAATCCGAAGTGCGCAGTTCATGGCGCAGCTGAGCGGCCAAATCGGTGAGCACGTGGTCACCACCGGCGTGGCCATGCGTGTCGTTGATCAATTTGAAGTGATCGATGTCCATCATCAGGATGACGAGCGGCAGACCGTAGCGCCCCGAGCGCGAAATTTCGGTGGTCATCTGCGCCAAGAAGCTGCGACGATTGGCCAAATTGGTCAGCGGATCGATGGCCGCCAAGCGCTCCTGTTCGTCCACCAACGCGGCCATACGCAAGGGCCCACCCAGCTCGCTGGAGACCAACTTGAGCATGTTGGTGGCGTCCTCCTCGCCCCCGGCCAGGGGCGCGATGGCGAGACGGCCCAGGATCCGTCCCGCAAACGGGATCTCGAAAACGATGGCCTTGGGGCCCGTCTGTTCTTCGCTGGCGTCCTCGTCCGCCACTCGAATCAGGTTGTTCGAAAGGTCGGCTCCAAGGGCAGCGCGCGCCTCGGCTTCAGCGACAGCAGCGCTGTGCGGATGGTAGTGCAGGCCAAAACAGGCGGGGCTCACCGTCGAAAGAGCCAGCCAGCGGTAGTTCACCAGCTGCGAGACAAGCTGCGAAAAGAGGTCGAACAAGCGATCGACCGACCCACAGGCCGCAAGCGCCCGCACCTCGGCAGCGATGACCGAATCAAACAAGGCAGCGTCCAAGTGGCGAGCAATGCGGTCACGAATGTCCACATTTCCGCCGCTCAACTGCATGAAGAAACCGTCAGCAGCCGGCTGAACCACGGCTGCCTTGGCTAGGACGCGCACCAGTTCGCCCATGTGCCCCTTGCGCACGTAAGCCGCAGCTCCCGCTCGCTCGGCCCAGAAGCGGCTCTTGGGGTCATCCACCTCGCCGCGCAAGATCACCGGCACGTCGCGCGTAGCCGCCTCGGCCCGCAGCAAACGACACAGCTGCACCCCAGAAATGCTGGGCATCCACAAATCAGCAATGACCGCAGCAGGCGGCGCGGCCAGGGCCATATCTGCTCCAAGCGCCGGGTCAGTGGTGGCTTCGACGAGGTAGCCCTGGGCGTGCAGGCGACGCACCAGCACCTCGCTGGACTCCAGCGAAGCATCAACCAGGACGATTCGTTTCTGACTCACTTCCACCGAGCCTAGGAACGGCTGAGCCCGGCCGAATCTTTAGCTAGCCCAAGGCAGAGAGAGGAAACCGGCCAGAAAGGCTCAGGGGTGGGGGCGCTTACTTCAAAACGTCTCGAAGCCGACGTTGAAAGTAGGTGCGACGAAGGCGGCGACGTCGAGGAAGTACACGCGCAGATCCACCCCGAGCATGAGTGCCTTGCGGCGGGCGCCCGCTGAGCCGCCACGCAGCACGGGGTAGCCGCCGAAGCGGAGGTGCAGTTCCGGGCCGGCAAGGGATGTGAGCACAGCATAACCCGCGCCCCCAGCGACGAAGAGCTCGTCGGTCAGCATCACGTCGACCAGGCCCGAGACGCCCGCCACGCCCCCTACGCCGCTCGTGTTGCCGGCGTCACCGCCATAGAGGCCGAGCTGGGGCTGCACGTACAAGCCGACCTGCTGGTTCAGCTGCATGCCAAGGCGCAGATCGAAGCCCCCATAGCCGAGCAGGGTGCGAGATCCGGCAATCAAACCTGGTCCACCCGCGACACCAAAACGGAAGCGCGCGTGGTGCTCGTCCTTGGTTTCGGCTGCTGCCGTACTGCTGAGGGCGAGCAGCGCCAGGCCGGGCCACCAGCATCGAGAGTGCTTCGACATCGATTCAGTAGCCTAGCTGAGGGGTCGCTAGCGGAATGCTCTGCAGCGTCTCGCTCGGATTCGAGAGATTGTGGACCGTCATCCCGCCGTAGCTGATGGCGTAAATGAAGTCGCCGTCATTGCCGCCCACCTCGACGCCGCGGCGCATGTCCTGGCCACTGTAGTAGCAATAGTCCGCGCCTGAGGCGTCCTGTGAGGTGCAATTGGCGTCGAGCAGGTCGGTGTGGTCGATGCTGCCGAGCGAGGTGAAACCGTCTGCTGCGCTCACCGAGAGTACCTCGAGCCGCGAAGAGTACTGGGGATCGTAGGAGGTGATCGGGAACATCAACAGGCTCAGATCCTGCGCAAACTTGTCCTGCATGAAAGTGAAGGCCTTGTGATTGGAGCTGACCTCCGAGTAGTTGGAGCCAGCAAAGAAAAGCGATTGCGTCTCGACGGCGGTGTTCGCGGAAACGTCGAAGATGGCAAGCTTCACGCCGGTCTGCGTGCCGTTTTCGTCGGCGTCCTGACCAATCGTCAGGATGCGGTGATCAGGGAGCGGGTGGATGTAGTCGCTGAAGCCTGGGATGTGCAGAGCGCCCAGCACCTTCGGCGCCCTAGGGTCACCGAGGTCGACGGTGATCAGCGGATCGGTCTGACGGAAGGTCACCACGTAGCCGCGATCGCCGAGGAAGCGTGTGGCAAAGATGGTCTCGCCTTCCTCGCCGAACGGCTCGGTCTTGCCCAAGATGCGAAGCTGGCGGCCGTCCGCGCCCAGCGTAAACACACGATTCTCCGTGCGGGTCGTCCACGAGTCGGGATCCGTTACGACCTCTTCGCTGGTCGAAACCCGGATCACGCCGTCGCGTTCGTCGATCGAGAACTGATTGTGCAGCTCACCCGGCACGAAGCCGCTCGCCTCGTACTGGGTGCTTGCTCCGTCCAGGTCGAAGATGTGAAAAGCGGTGCGCGAACGGGCCGTTTGCTGAAAGCTCCAGCGGTAGTCGGCCTGGGCGAGTACCAGGACATCCTCACTCGCATAGACAGTCGTGGTGTAGCCGAGCACCGAGACGACCGACGGCGCTGCCGGACTCTCCAGGTCGAAGGTGACGACCTGCGTCATGCCGTCTTGCGCCGAGCCGGGCTGCGGGTCGTAGTAGGAGGAACAATCGTTGGGCAGCTCAACCAACTCGCCGTCGATGCGCTCGAAGCGGCGCGGTAGCCAATCGGTCACGTTGCTCTGGGCGATGTAGGCCTTCACGTCCTCGCCCCATTGCTCGAGGTCCTGTTGGAACTCGTCGCGCGACTTGTGGCGCCCCGCCGTCGTGAGGCTGCTCACGCCTGGGTAGAGGCCATCCATGGCGTAGCCTCCCGAGAGCACGGCGCGCACTGCGTTGCCGTGCCTCCGGCCAGAGACGTATGCGCCCTCGACCAAAATTTCACGCTCGAGCACGGGAGCGTCGCCGGTCACGTCGTAGACGCTCATCTGCGTGAAGCTTGCAGCCGCGCAGTCGTAGCAATCCCAATTTTTCAGCCGAGTCGGCAGACCGCGCGTGGGTGCCGCCGGCAGATCGGTCGGGGCTACGCCCGAGAAGACGGTGGCCTTGCCGCCGTCCACGAACATCTCGTAGGGCGCGCCGGGCACCTCGGCCGAGCCGAGGATGGCTGTGGCGTTCGCCGGCCAAGAATCGAAGAGATAGAACGAGTTACCGTGCAAGAGGTAGATGCGTTCGCCGTCGGTCTTTACGATGTCGGCTTCGTCGACGTCGTCGACCTGCGTGTTCGTCTCGCTGAATTCGTCCGGCGAATCGTCGGCGTTCACGCCCCTGCTGTCGCCGACTACGAACCCACTGTCGTCCCCCCCGTCCGTGGCTTCGTCGTACGAACCGAGGGGGATGTCGACGACGAGACCCGCGAAGAGACTGTCCTCGAAGTATTGCTTCTCACGGGCAATCTCGAGGTCGATCTTCGCGTTGGCGTCGGCTCGAATTTGCTCCAACTGATCGTCGCAGCCGGTGGCCAGATAAAGGGCCGCGCTCTTGTTCTCCACCGGAAAGTCCCCGACCGTCGTGCAGCCCCCGATCCCAGTCAGGCCAAGAGGGAGCGCCAGCGAAACAATTGCTATGAGACGACTCTGTACCATGGTGTTTCTCCTTGAAGGCGCCCGGCAGGGTGGCGCGTAGAGGCGCAAAGCATACTCCGTGCCACGTGCGGAGGATGACCGGGCGCGTTCATTCCTTCGCGGATTCCGCCCGTGATGCTTTCCTCGACGGCGGCTACCCCTGACATGCCTGACATGCCCGCCGGCAAGTGCATGGGCACGACGCCCAGCGTAGAAGCGGGAATGGGAACAGAGTTCGGTCGGGCTATTTCGCCGCAGGCGGCGGCAACGCCAGACTCTCTTCGTCGATGTAGACCTTGCTCTTGTCAGCCCGATCCACGGCCACCGTGAGCCAAGCGCCCGGCTG